>Ga0208817_100762_pt1 | contig 9129 bp, 4 predicted proteins | sample Virmet3819_2500_FD_185741 | JGI IMG/M metagenome (GOLD analysis project Ga0208817, IMG submission 185741) | Marine viral communities from the Southern Atlantic ocean transect to study dissolved organic matter and carbon cycling - metaG... | ecosystem: Environmental > Aquatic > Marine > Oceanic ... | reverse complement strand
AGGACCTGCAAAAAGCAATGGAAAGCGATGGCGCTCGCCCCACAACTATTCGTGTAGATGGCGGTATGTCGCGTAATGATTGGGTTATGGGCTTTCTTTCAGACATATTGGGCGCTGAAGTAGAGCGTCCTGAGATTACAGAAACCACCGCTCTTGGTGCTGCCTTCTTAGCAGGATTACAGGCTGGTGTCTTCAATTCAATCGACGATTTAACCCAGTGTTGGAAGAGTGATAGCGTTTTCACTCCAAGATTGACCAAGCAAGAACGTGATCAAGCCTATGATGGTTGGAAAGCCGCCGTCGACCGTATCCGCTGCAGCTAATTTTCCTTTATTTTTCTGATTGTTAATAAAGTGCGGCTATAGACCGCACTTTTTTTATACAAAAAATTTTTTTATAACATTGTAATTACATTGTCATTTTGTGCTAGTATTGGATCTAAGGTAAACGTTTCACCTTTTACCTTAAATAAGAAACGCTATATTTTTCATAAAGTTACAAATAATAATCACGAAAATATAACGTTAAATGTGTAAAAGTATTGTTAATAATCTTGATCCGCACATACTAAAAACGTAATTTAAGTGCAAAGTACGTTAAAACGTAGCCTACTCACGGAGAAAACACAGTGACACATAAAATTAACACATCACAGTTAGGCCCTATCGCGAAACGCTCACTTTTAGGTGTTGCTATCGCCTCTGCCCTACACGCCCCTATTTCACTGGCACAGGAAGCAACTACTGCTACTGATAAAGAAGTGGAAGTTATCGAAGTTAAAGGTTTTACCAGCTCTCTGAAAGCATCAATGCTAGATAAGAAAGCATCTGATGTTGTTTACGACGGTATTACGGCTGAAGACCTAGGTAAATTTCCAGACCAAAACGTAGCTGAATCACTACAAAGAATTACTGGTGTTGCCATTGATCGTTCAGGTGGTGAAGGTCAATTTATTACTGTGCGTGGTTTCGGCCCAGATTTTAACACCGTACTTGTTAACGGCCGCCAGATTGCTACAGAAAACCAAGGTCGTGCTTTTAGTTTCGATACGCTTCCAGCTGAACTAATCAGCGGTGCAAAAGTTTACAAGAGCCCTCTCGCTTCTATGCAAGAAGGTGGTATCGGTTCAACCGTAGAAATCACAACTGCTCGCCCATTCGCATTTGACGGCTTCAAGGCCGTTGCAAGTGTAAAAGGCATGTACGAAGACATTTCTGAAGAAACAACGCCACAAATGTCGGGCTTAATTACCAATACCTTTATGGATGGTAAACTAGGTGTGTTAGCTGCTGCATCATTCCAACAGCGTAAGCTACAAACAAACATGCTAGAAACTCGCTACTGGCGTCCTGAAGTAAGCCTAACCAATCGTTCTGAGCTAGATAACCCTGATTACGCTGACAATGCTCAGTTCAACGGTGTGTACATTCCGCAGAACTTTGACCAAATCGTTGATTTAGTCGATCGTGAAAGAACATCTGGTAACCTTGTTGTTCAGTATGCTCCTAACGATGACATGACGCTTACTTTAGATGGTCTTTACTCTAAATTTGAAGTTGACTCAGACGCACACAGTGTTGGCCATTGGTTCTCTGATAGCAACCTCGACAACATGTCTTTTACTGACAACGGTAGTCTATCAGGTGTAACAAGCACCGTTGTAGACGGTGTTGGTGGTGCGACTGACTTTATTCGCCGCCGCTACGGCCGAGATGTTGAAATCCAAGCATTCGGTGCAAACCTTGAGTGGTTAGTAAACGACAACTTAACTGCAAACATTGATATCTCAACTTCAACTGCCGAAGACAGCAGTGGCGGTGACAACTTCTTCACTGTTGTGGGTTATAACAATGAATACAGTGTAGATTTCACAGGTGCTACCCCATCATTGACTGTTGCCGGTGGTGATGCCGCTTTGCAAACACCTTCACTAGGTCGTATGCACTACAATGAGCGCAACGGTTTTGACACGGAAGATACCATCAGTGAATACCGTGCAGACTTCTCTTGGGTACCTGATTCAGACAATGCGTTCTATAAAGCAGATTTCGGTATCTATTTCCAAGATCGTGAAAAATCTAATACTCGCTTGTTCGCTTCTGGTTGTGACATTTATTGTGGCTACACATTCGATCTTCCTGACGAGCTTCTAAGTGTATTTACTGCACAAAACTACTTCGGTGGTGTGCCTAATCAGTGGCTAACTTACGACCCTGAAGCGTTCTTTGACTACGCAACGTCTGATGCAGCAGTACAGCAAATTGCAGACGCTACAGGTGAATCATTCGATGATGTTCGCGCAGCAATTGATGCAACAAATATTGGCAACCCACAGCCAAGCAATGACTCATTCGTAGTGAGCGAAGAAGTATTAAGTGCGTACGCACAATTCTACTTCACTACTGAAATCTCAGAGATGCCACTTGATGTGAATTTTGGCTTCCGCTACAGCGAAACTGACACTTCAGTAGACGGGACAAGTCAGATTGTAAGAGATCTTCAGCCAATCCCTAACGATCCGTCAGACCTTAATGTAGTTTATGAAACAGAAGTAGGTGCGCCGGTTAACGAGAAAAACAGCTACTCTTCGCTGCTTCCTAACTTAAACGTTAAGCTACAGTTAACTGACGATTTATACCTACGTTATGCGTTTTCTGAAACGCTAACGCGTCCAATGATGGATGACTTAGTGCCTGTATTTAATGTTACTGTGAGCCGTCCGGGTAACTTGCAAGCACAAGCGGGTAACACTGAACTTAAGCCATATAAAGCCACCAGCTGGGATGTATCTTTAGAATGGTACTACGATGATACTAGCTACTTCTCAGCAGCAGCCTTTAACAAAGAAGTGGAAGACTTCATTGCAGGTGATGTTGCTGATGAGTCTCTTTTCTTAGAAAGTGGCGAGTATGTATTTAGCGTTCTGCGCCCTCGTAACGGCGATACGCTTGAAGTTGAAGGTTTAGAGCTTGCTTGGTTGCACACGCTTGAAAGCGGCTTCGGTATTCAAGCTAACGCTACTATCGTTAACTCAGATGCAGAGTTTAGTCTACCAGGCTTAGGAAACTCACAAAACATTACATTGTTCTACGAAAAAGATGCGTTCCAAGCGCGTGTTGCACTGAACAATCGTGAAACCTTTATGCAAGAAGCCATAAGCACTCTTGGTGGTACTGAGCCTCGTTTCACTGAGACTTACACCCAAGTTGATATGAGTGTAAGTTACGATGTAACTGAGTCTCTTACGGTATTCTTCGAAGGCATTAACATTACTGACGAAGAGCTAACGCGTCGCGGTCGCTTATCAGAACATTTCGTTCAACAAGTTGCTGACGGTGCTCGTTACGCTGTTGGTGTTCGTGCTAGCTTCTAATAACAACTAGTCTATCAAGGGGGCGGTGTTGCCCCCTTTTGTCTTTATTCTGCTGAGGAGTTTTTCGTGTCAGGCAGCTTAACCCAACTTGTCGTTTTTATTTTCATCACCGCACTTATCGGGCTTCTTACCTATATAAAGTGTCGCGGTCATGGGCATAGTAAAGCCAACGAAAACAAAGAATATTTCTTAGCTGGCGGCGGACTAACATGGATATACGTCGCGGGCTCAATAACGTTAACTAATTTAAGTACCGATCAACTTGTAGGGATGAACGGTAACCAAATGGCACTGCTTGCGTGGTGGGAATTTGCCGCGGTGGCGGGCCTAATCATTCTCGCGCGAGTTTTTCTTCCCGTTTATTATCATTATCAGTGCACCACAACCACCGAATTGCTGGAAATGCGCTATAACAACAAGCATATAAGAGCACTAATAGGCCTTCTTTTCTTCCTAGGTAGCAGCCTTATTTTCATGCCTGCCGTAATCTACACCGGCTCGCTTTTCATGATTAACATGTTCAATGTAGACATTCCACTTATGTATGTTGCGACCGCTTTTGCATTGATTGGTGCCTTCTACGCTATCTTTGGTGGGCTTCGCGCGGTTGCAGTTTCGGATACCTATTCTGGCGTATTGCTTTTGACTATGGCGATTGTTGTTGTCGTTCTTGCACTATTCGCTATCGATTTTGATTTCTCGGGCATACCTGCCGAACGCTTAACCCTAATTGGCGATAATGATTCGCCTCTACCATGGCACACGTTATTAACCGGTATGGTGTTTATCCAGACTTTCTACTGGAGTACGAATCAGGTAATCACTCAGCGCGCCATGGCTGCACCTAATTTAAAAGAAGCACAGAAAGGCGTATACGCAGCGGCGATCATCCGCTTTATCGTTGTTCCTACCATTATCGTAGTTCCAGGTATCATTTCGTATAAGCTGTACGGCGATATCAACGATGCCGCTTACGGTACGTTGGTAGGTGATGTTTTACCTAGCTGGCTATCAGGTGTATTTGCAGCGGCCCTCGCTGCCGCAGTACTCACTACTTACAACAGTAACCTCAACTCTGCGACTGCACTTTATGTCTGCGATATACACGAGGCGTATTTTCAGAAGAAGCCAAACGTTGCACGCTTAAGCGGCTTTGTGACCGCGGCGCTTACTATTGTGTCGCTAGTTATGGTTCCTGTGTACGCGCAAGCAGAAAGCATCATCAACTTGCTTCAACAACTTTTCGGGTTGTTAAGTATGCCTATTCTTTCCATCTTTATTGTTGGATTACTATTTAATAACGTAAACGCCAACGCGGGAATAGCGGCTGTTGTCTTTGGTGTGGGTCTATACGCTTTCTTTAGCTTTGTACACGCTCCTTTCGGCCTGCACTACATTCACCTGATGTTGGTCACATTGGTTTGCTGTATTGCCCTCGCCCTTGTCTTAAATCGGGTTGTATTTAAGCAAAAGGCAGAATGGCGTGGTCGTTTGATAGAGAGCGAAGAAGCACACGGCTAATAAGGTCAGCCATATATTGGCTGGTTCAGATAACTAGGATTACTACGGTTGTGGCGGAGCAAAAGTACGGTTTGTTGCGTACTTTTGTTCCGCCACACGCTGTGAAGTAGATGAAAGCAGAGAAGACTCTGTAAGCGTGATTGAAACAGATTTAATCACTCGACGACCGTGCAAGAAAGCAGGTATTAAGCTCGATAAACCGTTGTAAAACCATAAAACCGTACGGATGTTCCTTCTGTACTTTTCAGTCATCTTTTCTTTTAACAACATGCGCTATAAACATCTAGGCATGTAAAACGAGGTTTTTATGTCGTCACTCACATCATTCGTTCGTTTGTCGAACGAGAAAGCCACATTAATATTCGACTGCCAGGGTCGTATGCCCAAAGTCATTTACTATGGTGCGCCATTAAGTGACAGTACAACACCAGAAATGCTGAGCGTTTTAAACACCCGTCAAGAAGCCAAATGCGCCCCCGTAATTGAACCGCCGATTACGTTGGTACCGACTCACGGTGACGGCTGGACGGGTCAGCCAGGTCTTGAAGTGTCGGGCGATGCCGACCAGTGGTCAGCAGGCTTTAGCCTGACCGGAATAAATGAAGATGCACAGTCTGTTGCTTTCGTAAGCGAAGACGCTCGCCGCGGTATGCGTCTTATCACAACTGTTGAGCTCGATAACAAAACGAGCGTAGTAAAATACGTTTCTCGTCTCGAAAACAGTGGCAAAACACCGCTCAATTTAGGCTATTTGAATGCCGCTAGCCTGCCCTTGCCTACTTCCGTAAGCAAAATTAAAACATTTGAAGGCCGCTGGTCAGCAGAGTTTCAAACCAAAGATCACGATCTCTTCTTTGGAAGTTATGTACGTGAAAATCGCCGAGGCAAAACATCTCACGACACCTTCCCTGGTCTGATTGCATTCCCTCAAGGCACGGGTGAACTTAACGGTGAGTGCTATGGCTATCACCTTGGCGCTTCTGCAAACCACAAGCTTCGCGCCGAGCTTATGGCTGATGGCAGAAGCTATGTGCAGTTTGGTGAGTTATTATTTCCAGGTGAAGTGGTACTTAACGCTGGCGAAAGCTATACATCCCCCGTGCTTTACACAGGCTATGGCTGTGAAGGTTTCTCTTCGCTATCACAACAGTTCCATAACTTCATTCGCAGCAACGTGCTAAACCACAGTGCTGAATCGAAGCCTCGCCCGGTGCACTACAACACATGGGAAGGAATCTATTTCGATCATAACGAAGACGAACTTAAAGCCTTAGCCGATAAAGTTGCACCACTGGGCATTGAGCGCTTTGTGTTAGATGATGGTTGGTTTAAAGGGCGCAGAAACGACAAGGCAGGGCTTGGCGACTGGTTTGTTGATGAAGCTATCTATCCTGAAGGACTAGACGGGCTAATTGACCATGTTACTGGCCTTGGCATGGAATTCGGTATTTGGTTTGAGCCAGAGATGGTAAACCCTGACAGCGACCTTTACCGCGCACATCCAGAGTGGGCGCTGCAAACCGAGAATAACCCCCACGTCCCTTTCAGAAATCAGTACGTATTGGATTTAACCAACCCCGAAGTGGTTGATTACCTTTACAAAGTGATTACTGATGTACTGAAGGCGTACCCCAAAATCAGCTACATCAAATGGGACATGAACCGCGACGTAAACCACCCCGGCAACCTTCACGGTAAACCTGCGATGCATGGTCAAATGGCTGCGCTTTACAGCTTAATAGACCGCGTTAAGGCAGCGAAGCCAGGCATTGAGATAGAAAGCTGTTGTTCAGGCGGCGGCCGTGTAGATTTAGGTATTTTGCCACACACAGATCGTTTCTGGACGTCGGATTCTAACGACGCACTAGACCGTTTGTATATTCAGCGTGGTTGTTCTTATTTCTTCCCGTCTGAAGTAATGGGCGCACACGTTGGCCCGCGCGACTGCCATATAACGGGTAGACACTTACCTATTGAGATTCGTTCGGCAGTAGCCTTGTTTGGCCATATGGGTATAGAGATGGACCCACGTGAACTTACTGACCACGAGCAAAGCGTACTTACCGACGCTATTTCACTTTACAAAAAGTATCGTCATATCACCCACGGCGGCGACCTTTTCCGCATGGACGATGACGGCATGAACGTAAAATTTGGTTATGTGTCTAAAGACAAGCAAGAAGGTATTTTTGCATATAACAGCGTTATGGAAACTGTTCGCACTACGCCAAACCGCTTCTACTTTGCAGGTCTTGATGCTAACAAACAATACACCATTGAGCGTGTTTGGCCTGAAAAGCTAAAAGAATACACCCCGTCTATTTTGCAACAAACTGAAGGGCAAGTATTCTCTGGCGAAGTATTAATGAAATACGGTATGCAGCTGCCGGTGCTCTTCCCACAAACTGCATTGATTTATACCGTTAAAGCGGTATAGAGCTAAAGGCTCGACTCGAAAGCTAGAAGCTAAAGCGAGCTAAGCGGTGTTACGCCGCTGCTCGCTTTTTTGTGGTGCTTACTTGCTTTGCATCTCCAAGCCTAACGCCCAGCGATCGTCAAACCCTTTCCAAGGCTCTGGCTTTTTGCCATCTACGGGTACTTGGGCACTACTGCCACTCACGTTCAGGTATTCACAATCATCTTTTAAACCTTTCACATGGCAGTTCATAAGCGCAAGCGCAAAATGCTCGTTAATGGCATTAAGCTTTTGCACTTCCCATGCCGGCTCAATGTAACTTCCCAAATCAAATTCACTGCCATAAGCTTCTTTAGGTGCAGGGTGAGGTGCAACATTGTGGCGTGCATTCTTAATGGTCAATAACTTAGATTCTTTACTGCCGGTATTATCGAATAACCACTTTATACCGTTGTAGCCAGAAATATCGTCGTTGTCCCCAGCAACATAAAGAACAGGAATTTTAATATTGTTTAGCGATTGAACATCAAATAGCTGATGTTGCCCACCCCATGGCGCCAGTGCTAGCGCCGCTTTCCAGGCTGGTAATACTTCTTCGCTACTGGCCTTGCCACCTGCGCAGGTGTTAAGCGCTTCTTTAATTAACGCCGCCGTTTTAGGATCTTGTGTACCAGTGAAGGTTGCAGCGGTTTGGTCGTTAAAAGCATAGCATCCTCCTACCGTGCTAACTGCGCCGTAGCCCCCCATTGAATAGCCAATCACTCCCGCTTTGCTTGCATCCACACTCTCTTTAAAAAAGGTATTTTCGCTGATGCTGTTCAATGTAAGAACTTGGTCTCGTGAACGATTTAATAACGTACTTGGAAAACCTGAATACGGATTTTCTGCAAAATTAACATCTTTGTTTGTGGAATCTGTGTGGTCGATTGCCGCTACTACATAACCGTGAGACGCGAGGTGTTCGCCTAAATAAAACATAAGGGTGCGGTAACCGGTATAACCATGAGAGATAACTATTACCGGAAAATCAGTGTCAGCAGCGGCTATAGGCGCATCACGGCTTGCATCAGCTTGTACCTCAAACACCTGACCACTTCTTGTTTCATTAATGTACGTGGCCTTTTGAGCCGAGCTTGCTGCAGGATACCAAACCTCCAAAGTAAGTGATCGCTCGACTTCATTACCAGCAATGTCTTTTACTTTAGCAGGATAAGCCGCTTCGATTGTCTTTACGCCAACATCATAGTTACCTTTCTCACTTAACGATGGCATTACGTCGGCTGGAAACGGCTTATAAAGAGTTTGAGCAGCTGATACCGAAGGAGATATGGCCGCGGTCGCTGAAACCAGAACAGCACCGCCAAAAAGCAGGGATAACGTTTTCATAATTTGGGGAATTTTCTCGTTATTAACAGGCAAATTTATAATACCTCGTCACGGGTATCACACAAGCCAAACACTATTATTATTGTTGATTAAGAAGAATAAGGGGAGGTAATAAAATAGGCTGCTTTACGCATGAATTGTCGTGAAAGTAATGGTAAAACGTAAAACCTTGAAAGCCTTCAGTTTGAAAGGTATTGCTTCCACCTTTCATCAAAAAGTGGTTTAAGAAATAAAGGGTATCCATCTGCCACAAAGTTAATGTCTCTTAAGGTTTGGCTTTTTATAGGCGTAGATGTAATGTGAGTTAGCGCGCTGTCTAGATCACTCGTTACCGCTTGTCCTAGCTCACTCTTAGAACACAGTAAGCGCTTTGTTCCTCTTAGCTGCTGGGACAGTTCACTGATTTGATAAACATTAAGCGCATCGAGTTCTT
>Ga0208817_100752_pt1 | contig 9232 bp, 6 predicted proteins | sample Virmet3819_2500_FD_185741 | JGI IMG/M metagenome (GOLD analysis project Ga0208817, IMG submission 185741) | Marine viral communities from the Southern Atlantic ocean transect to study dissolved organic matter and carbon cycling - metaG... | ecosystem: Environmental > Aquatic > Marine > Oceanic ... | reverse complement strand
TTAATCGAGAGCAAATCCTTCGTATAGCAAATAATATTTATTACTCTCGCTTTATGGAAATGTTTTCAAAAGGAAAGTCTGATTTTGCACTCATTTTTCCAGCAACTTTATACAGAAGTTTTGGAGAGAACATGCCTATTAAAGTACGCAGTTACTCTATTGCAGATAACCCTGACTACGTATCAGGCCACGTTATCTGCCCCAATACGCCTCAGGGTGCAGAACACATAGAGCGTATAAACGCTGCAATTAAACGCATCTATTTAACACCTGCGTTTATTAATGCTCATACGCGCTATCTGCCCGCTCAGGACAAACAAAACTTGCGAACTATCATCGAGCAATCCATTGAAAAGTTAATGCTTGCCAATTAATGACTTGGTTATTTTTTGACAAGTTTGAGTGACTATGACAGCTTAGGTAAATTCAATTATAAAAAGAAACTCGCGCCTGATAGCGGGAAAGGGAATTTCAAATGTATCAAAAGCTTGTCTGTGTTTTTATCGGCGCCTTACTTACTTTTAGCCTTAGCTTTCACGTAAACGCCAAAGTGCGTGGCGAGGCCGTGGTTACAACAATAAAGTCAGAAATTTTGAATGAGTCGCGAGAACTGCTTATTCACTTACCTAATAACTATTCCCGCTACAAAGACACCACCTACTCAGTTTTATATTTGCTAGATGGACAGCGTAATTTTGCCCATACCGTAGGCACGCTTGATCTGCTAAATCAGTCTGGAATGGCGCAGGAAATGATTGTTATCGGTATTACCAACACCGAGCGCACGCGAGACTTCACACCTACCTATGATGAAAGCTACAACCAGTGGGGAATATCTGGTGGTGCCGACAACTTTTTAGACTTTCTAGAAAAAGAACTAAAGCCTTACGTAGGGGCAAACTATCGCACCAATAACTACGCGATTGTTTCTGGGCATTCATTAAGCGCACTTTTTACCTTATACGCACTGCGAGAGCGGCCTGAATTGTTTCAAGCTTACTTCGCATTTAGCCCAAGTTTGTGGTGGCACGACGAAGTGATATTTCCAGAGGCAAAAGCGTTCTTTGCGTCAGATAGCGACCTTAACAAATATCTATACATAAATATGGGTAACGAAGGTGGAAACATGCTAAGCGCATACGAACGTTACGTTGAACTGCTAAATAGCAGCGAACGAAAAGGGTTTACCTTTGATACCGAGCTAGATACATCTGAAAGCCACAATACGACTGCACTTGCAGGTATGAGCTTGGCGCTTCAAAAGCAGCTAAATTCGTTACGCCCAACAGGTGCGATAATACAAGAAGGTATTCCTGCGGTAGAGCAATACTATAAAGACCTTTCTGCAAAATACGCTTTTGAAGCAAAGCCAGAATATAAAGCCGTAAACCACGCGGGTTATGCGGCGTTAAACAAACAAGACTTTGACTCTGCCATTGCAATTTTTAAGAAAAATATAGCTCGCTTCCCTAACAAATCTGATGCCTACGACAGCCTGGCAGACGGTTATGAAGCTAACGGCGATTTAGCCATGGCACTTGAAATGCGAGAGAAAGCGCTAGCAATGAGCTATGAAGAAAATGTTGAAAATGGTGCTTTTAAAACGCGGTTGGCATACTTGCGAAAGAAGATTGCGGAAGGTACAGGCGACTAGCTATCAAGTGCCTGAACTAGAAAATCGTCAGCATTGACCGAATAATAGTAGGAACGTACTCTGGTACGTTCACTCGTAATGGAATACACATAATGACATCAATCAAGCTCTTCTCCTCTTTTACACTTTCGCTTTGTTTAGCGTCGTTATTGGGCTGTACAGAGCCTGAAACCTTTCCCGCCTCCCCTTCTGCTGCCGCAGAGTCAAAAGAAGCCAACCTTTTAAAAACAGGCCTTACTGAACGCATTCGAATTGAAGGGCAAGAGGTTGATTACCAATCTTTGGAGCAAAGACAAGCGCATTATGATGTACCTGGTGTGTCTGTCGCGTTTATGAGAAATGGGCACATAGCTTGGACCATGCAAAGCGGCGTTAAAGATTTGACTTCTGAATTGGCTATTGATGAAAACACGGTGTTCCAAGCAGGCAGTATTTCTAAACCCGCATTTGCGGCAGTATTGGTGAAGTACCGCGAAGATAACCCGCTAGATTTAGATGCAGATGTTAATACCTTACTCACCAGCTGGCAGTTGCCTGAACATGAATGGACTGGGCAAGACGTTGTTTCTTTACGCAGATTGTTAAGCCACACGGCGGGTACCACAGTACATGGTTTTCCTGGTTACGCAGCGGGCGAACCAGTACCTAACTTGCAGCAAGTGCTAGAAGGTGCATTTCCAGCTAATACCGATGCCGTTGTTGTTGATATTCAACCTGGCACGCAAATGCGTTATTCCGGTGGCGGCACTACGCTTGCTCAGCTTACCTTGCAGGACGTAGCTAACGAGCCCCTGCCAACTATGTCACAACGGCTTATGTTTAAACCTTTAGGCATGACGCGTTCTGGCTTCGAACAACCCATATCGACCAACTTATCAAACAATATGGCTACGCCGTATGACGGAGACGGTGCGCCAATTAAGGGTGGCGCGCATACTTACGCTACGCTTGCAGCAGCAGGTATGTGGAGCACGCCATCAGACATGTTGAAATTGGCAAGCGGCGTACGCAGTGCGTATTTAGGGCAGAAAACCGACTGGATATCGCAAGCCACGGCACAGGAAATGTTAACCAACAATACGCCGAGTATTGAGCCACCTAATGTTGGCATCGGCTTTTTTATCAACATGAGTGACGATGGAGAAATTCTGGGCTTTGGCCACGGCGGCGCTGATGCTGGGTTTATGTCGCAGCTATACATTGAGCTAGAAACCGGCAACGGCTACGCCATTATGACGAACGGCAACAACGGTAGGCAGTTAATAACTGAACTAGAAATACGCTTAAAAGAAGCGTTAAACGTAGGCTATTCGGAAGCTGAAGTTAGGAAGTTAGTACCCATAAGCCAAAAGGAACTGAGTAGATACATTGGAACCTACGTGGTAACTAACCCTGTGAGTGTTGATGTGGTGCTAGAAAAAACAGCCAATGGTTTTGTGCTTAACGCCTTACCTTACGTTGAGAATGAAGAATATTTTCATGAGGGTGGCGGACGATTTTTTGCTAAGAATGGGAGTAATATTCGGTTTGAGATGGATGATGAAAGTGGGTTGGTTAAGACGCTTGTGATGGATGGGAATATTCGGGGTGTTAGGAAAGAGTGAAACGTAAGTTTGTTGGCGAAGGTTTCGATGTCTAAATAGTACGGCCACATTCATTTTATAGCCTGACTTATTTGTTATTACTCATTTGGCAACAGTGTATGCGACTAAAAGTCCCCTAGCACCACCGTACTATAATTGCCCGCACAATGCTGCTATTGATTTAGTTTTTAAGTGTTCAACATAGTCAAATTTTGCTATAGGATGTAACCATAATAAGACAGTTTGGTGTAGCAAATGCTAACTAAACAAATAATTGAAAATACAGTAAATTCCAAAATGCAGTTGAATCAGTACTATACAGCAAAGACATTTGGAGATGCACTCATAAATAATCTGAGTTCCATATCTCCTGAATCAGCACTGGATCTGGGATTTGGTAGTGGGTCGTTACTGCATGCCGCAAAGAGAAGATGGGAAGAGATCTACTTATTCGGCGCTGATATTGATAAACAGAATGTTACTAAAGCGAGCAAGGAGATAAATGCTCTCGAATTGAACGGGCTTAACCCGGATGCTCCTTTAATATTAAAAGAGAGATTTGGTAACATAGACCTTTTGATATCAAATCCCCCCTACTTTACGACAGATTTAGATTTTAACTGTAGAGAAATTTTAAAATCCGTTGGTTTATTGGATTGCATTTCTAGTTCAACAAAAAAAATTCCCGCAGAATTAATATTTCTAGCTCAAAACCTTAGACTTTTGGCTGAGAACGGAGAAATAGGGATAATATTACCTGCTGGATTAATCTCAGGGAAAAGATGGAAGCCAATTAGACAGTTTATATTTCAACAATACGCTGTATCAAACGTGATTCAGATGCCTGTGAATAGCTTCAAGAAAACTGATGCACAAACCTTTATTTTGATACTTAAAAATAAATCTGTCCCAAATTCGGAAGTGAAAATATCTCACCTAGAACATAATTCCGAGTTTTTCATATCTATACATTCAGCTATAGAAAGAGCTGACTTCTCATTTTTTCTGGAAGCCTCTGAAAGAAACTCTAGTTCTCATATAACTAAGAGTGACTTCAAAATTTTTAGAGGAAATATGTCTCATAACGCTTTGTCGTTAAATAAGGCGAAGCATATTCATACAACTGACATGGCTGAAGAACCAAGCAGAATAAGATTAGAAGTTAATCCGTTATTAAAATCCAAAAATGTGGAAGCTGGAGATATTTTAATAGCGCGAGTCGGACGCAGATGCTTAGGCCGAGTGATGATGATAGAAAGTGGCTGCATGCCCCTAAGCGATTGCGTAATCGCTATAAGAGCTTCCTCCCAACAAACTCGTAACGAAATATGGAAAAAATTAACCCTCCCAGAGTGCCGAAGTTACTTCAACAATGCTTGCTTTGGAGTAGGGGCTAAATATATAACTCATCAATTAATAATGGACTATCTCAACTCTGAATATGATGAAACTACCAGTCAACTCCGAAAATTTTAAAGAAATCGTTCTTGAAAAAATTAGAACTTATTGTGATACCAATATCTGGCCTTTTGAATACGATTACTTTGCGGCTTGGTTGAATAACTTTGACTGCCCCATAGAAGAATATTTAGCCCTACAAATGCTCGATAACTTGATTGTAAGATCAAACGAAATGGCAAGAAGTAGTTATTCCCGGCTAATTAACTGTGAAATTCTTTCGCTACTAAATGAGCGTAAGGTAGTCGAAAATTTATCTATCTGGAAATGGAAAGAACGATTGAAAAGTGGAGCACTAAACGGAATTATTAGATTTTGCCCAGTCAAACTGAAAAACGATCAAGGTGAATCAGGTGGAGTGATTTATCGCTTAATGTCTCAGCAATTAAATACTGACAGATACGCGTTTTCTAAAGCCCAAAATCCACCAAGAGTAATAATATTAGTCGATGATTTTATAGGTAGTGGTGACCAATTCAAAGACTTTGCTAAGGAATTTAACTTATCTGAAAAATTGGAAAAGAGTATCGTAATTTACTGTCCGTTAATTGCCTTTGAAGACGGAATTATCGAAGTCAGTAAGGAATTTGAAAACTTAGTAATATTGCCTTGTGAAAAAATTTATAGGAATGACGGCTTCTTTTTCGGTGAAGACAATGACAGTTTTAAAAATGACCAACAAAATACCCACAAAGAAGTTAAAGATTTTTTCTTTAACATGAAAGAAAAATATGGCAAGGACATTAGCAATTGGTTTGGCTACAAAGATGCAGCATTACCACTAGCTTTCGAATGGGGGTGTCCAAACCAGACCCCCGCAGTTTTATATATGGATTACTCAAAACAACGCAAAGGTTGGAACAAATTATTCAGTAGGAGAGCATAATGAAGGTCATTGACATAATTCACAAGCTTTCTACTGCTCGTTTAGAGTATCAAACAGCGAGTGGAAGCGTTTTAAACAAGTTCGTTGTTCCATTCTTTATTGATAGGTTCGATCTTCGCAAAATATCACACTCCATCGCTCTCGCTGGCTCACGAGGGTCAGGTAAGAGTACGTATATACAGTATTTTAGCCATGCTACGCGATTTGATAAAAACTTAAATTGTATAAAAGATGAGGAGTTCGACTGTATATTATTGTATTGGAAACCTGAAATTGCTTACTGCCAAGGTCTTAAACCTAATTGGCTTGGCGATGCAGCAATTCAGTTTTTTAACATACATACTGCGTTATCTCTCATGGCAGAGCTTTCATCTTTACTTGATAATATTTCATATCATTTTCCAGATCTCATTGAAAATATGAATGCCAGTGGGTATTTTTGGAAAGCCATATCGAAAGTCACAAAAACAGATATTGCTACCGTCAATCAACTCTCTGATTGGCTTACGGATTATGAATATGAAATATCAACCAGGCTAAACCCATTAGATACTGAAAACTTACTATCTTTTGAACCAAAATCTTTGCTTCGCTATTTAATAGAAAATCTTCGAAAAGATTATCCAAGGTTTCGAAAGACCGTTTTCAAAGTATTTGTTGACGAATTTGAGTTGCTAAACGAAGAGCAACAAAAAATAATTAATACTTTTCGAAAGGAGTCCAACAAATTATTAAATTGGAATGTGGCATATAAACTTAATGCGAAGCCATCTATAGAAACGACTACAAACCAATGGCTACAGGCTCCTGATGACTATCAAGAAGAGAACCTTGATATGTTCATTGAAAGTAACTACAGAATCTTTGCGGCAGAGATTTTTCTTTTAACACTCCAAAATGCCGGCCTTACTTGTGGCATGAATGAAATAACACCGCACTTCCTAGGTAATAGGGAAAATATAAGGTTAAGGAAACAAAAAAAATATCAAGCTAACGTAATTGCCATTGTAGAAAGTATTCTCCCTCAACCTTCGGTTAAAGAGCTGTCAACTATAGCATTTAAAACTAATAGCGTTCAAAACAAGCTAACCTCTCTTTTTAAGCAACTCAACATAAGCAAAGTTGCCAAAGAAGTTATTCTAAAAGATACGAGCCTGGCTGTTACATTAATAGGAATTTCAAGGCAGGTTAGTTTTGACCCACAATTAATTGAGCGATATGGTTTAAACAAGACCTCGGCAGAGGAATTAAAAAAAATAAAAGAAAAAGTCTCAACATTTGAGTTCAATACGTTACTTTCATTAAATCTTCAACACGCTGCTCTTCAAATACCCGTATATGCTGGATTTGAGCGGTTTGTAACAATGACCACACCGAATATAAGACACTTTAAGGATCTTTGCTTATCTGCTTTGAAAAAGTCAGATGACGTTGAATCGGATATAGATTACTCATCTATTCACGATATAAAACCAATTTCATTTGAAGGTATGCATTTGGGCGCTATTAATTCTAGTAGTGCACTGGTTAAAGAAGTAATAAGCTATCCTCCTCACGGCAAAAAGCTAGCTCAGCTGGTTAACAGATTTGGTGAGCTATTTAAAATATCTCAGAAAAGTAGTTATCAAACTGAACCTGAACGGGTTATTTTTTCCTTTGAATACGATTTTTCAGGAGCGGACAAAGAGCTCGAAGAATTTCTTAATTCAGCTTTGAGCTGGCGAGTTATTGTTGATGATGATGCTAGAAGAATAAAAGATGAACGACAGACGACTAGTAGAGAATTCAGACTAAATCCCATCTACTCTCCAAAATTTGGTATATCTCATAGAAAGAAACGCGGCATTACGATTAGTTTAGACTTATTCAAAACGCTAGTAACTGGAAGTTCAGATGATTTTGATAAAGTGAAAAAACAATTTCAATCTAAATGGAAAGCTGACGAAGAAGGAATTCAGGGCGTTTTGTTATGATAAAAATTCGCTCATGGAAAAGTCAAAAAGTTGAGACAATCAACTTAGATAACGAAAAGAAACCATACACTGTAGCCTTTACTGATCATAACGAACACGATGATAGAAGCGACTGGACTCTTCAATATCTAGAAAGTTTAGCTAATAAAGTAATGTGTATCTCTTACTGCCCACTAAACGTTTCTATTCAAATAGGTTCCCAATCATTTGGAATAAGGGAGTTAGAAAACTTTGAGCTAGTAAGTGGAAGGGTTCTAGTAGACGCGACTTCTTTAGCATTGCCAGAGTTACTACACATTTTCTCATTACTTAATAAGAATAAAAGATCTTTTGACGTGGTGTATGTTCAACCAACAGATTACAACGAGAAAAGAGAAACGGGAATTGACAAAGTAGTTTCGTTTGATTTATCAGAAGATGGCTTGGGCATTCAACAGGTACCACCTTACATCGGTATGAGTACGAATTCCAATGTATTCTTTTTTCTAGGTTGGGAAGGCCATCGCTTGGGAGCTTTAATCAACTCCGATGAATTTGACACAAATAATATGACTTGCTTGATGGGAACCCCACCATTCAGGCTAGGATGGGAAAATGTAACATTAAGTAACAATTATCGGCAAATGTTAGAGCTTTGTAATAGTTCGAACGTCAGATTCAAACATGCCGGAGCTAACGATCCTGTAAGAACATATGAGTTGATCGAAAAAATTCATGAGTCATCGAAATATGATCGAAGGAGTTTGTGCTTAGCACCTTTTGGAACAAAGCCCGCTGCAATCGCAGCAGCTCAGTTCGCAACTAATAATAGTAATGTAGTCATATTGTATGATTATGTGCAAAAAGTGAAAAAGAGGTCATCAGGAACTGATTTAGTGCATTTGTGGGAATTCCGCTATTCAGAGTAATAAAAAAAGCAACACCACAAAAAAGAAGCTAGTGTTTGAAGATACTGACAGTTTCTTTAAAAAAAAGGCGACCCCCAAGGTTCGCCTTTTAAATCAATAAAGCTCTAGCAGCAACGCTGCTAAACCAACACCCTACTCCTCAACATAGCTCTCAATGCTAGGGCAAGAGCAGATCAAATTACGATCGCCATAAACGTCATCAATACGGTTAACCGTTGGCCAGAACTTGTTTCTGTGTACTTCTGGTGCTGGGTACGCCGCTAGCATGCGGTCGTAGCTGCGGTTCCAGTCGCTGTCACAGATGTCAGCTAGTGTGTGCGGTGCATTGTGTAGCGGGTTGTCAGTCGCATCCCACTCGCCGCTTTCTACTTTCGCAATTTCTTGGCGAATGCTAACCATAGCGTTGATGAAACGGTCTAGTTCGTACTTCGCTTCCGACTCGGTTGGTTCAATCATAAGTGTACCCGCTACAGGGAAGCTCATGGTTGGCGCGTGGAAACCGTAGTCGTTTAGGCGCTTCGCAATGTCTAGCTCGGTCACACCGCTTGCTTCTTTAAGCGGGCGAAGGTCAATAATACATTCGTGCGCTACGCGGCCATTGTTGCCTTTGTAAAGCACTGGGAAGTGCCCTTCTAGCTTCTTAGCCACATAGTTAGCATTAAGAATAGCGACTTCGGTTGCACGGCGAAGACCTGCGCTACCCATCATTTTGATGTACATGTAGCTAATAGGCAGAATTGATGCACTGCCCCATGGTGCTGCCGATACCG
>Ga0208817_100748_pt1 | contig 9256 bp, 10 predicted proteins | sample Virmet3819_2500_FD_185741 | JGI IMG/M metagenome (GOLD analysis project Ga0208817, IMG submission 185741) | Marine viral communities from the Southern Atlantic ocean transect to study dissolved organic matter and carbon cycling - metaG... | ecosystem: Environmental > Aquatic > Marine > Oceanic ... | reverse complement strand
ATAAGAAGGGCGTCAACGCCTTGTTCGTCGAACATTTTGGCGAAGCTGGCGTCGTAAGCGGTTAAAGAGGTGATCTTTTCCCCGGCCTGCTTTTTCTTAAGCAAGCCCGATACAGTTACTTTCTTCATGACATGTCTCAGATTGATATTGTTGGTATCGTGTGGCGAACTATACGGATTTTGCCGCTAATTGGAAGAGCGCAGGCGACGAAGTCCATCCAGCGAGCAGTTAGCGACCCATGCCGAGATGGGTTTGCCATCGTGCATAACCATATTGGGCGCAATTTCAAACAGCGGCACCATAACGAACTCGCGTTCTGCCATGCCGTAATGGGGAATGATTAAGTCTGCGGTGTCGATAGTTTCGCTGCCGTACAACAAAATATCCAAATCCAACGTGCGTGGTCCCCAGCGCTCACCTTTGCGCTCACGGCCTTCTTCCAGCTCTATGCGTTGCAGCTGCTTCAATAAGCCGTGCGGCTTTAACGAGGTCTCAATTAAGCACACCGCGTTAATATAGTCAGGTTGGTCTTGCGGCCCCATCGGTTTACTGGAATAAAGTGAAGAGGTTTTAAGTACGCGGGTGTCTTCTATTTGACCTATCGCATCAAACGCGCGCAGGGCTTTTCCTTGGCTATCGCCGAGGTTGCTACCTACACCAATGTACACGTGCTCTTTATGCATCAGGACCTCGCTTCGCTGGTTTACGCTTGCGCTTACGCGGGGCACCTTTTGCGCCGCCTTCGCTTTTGCGAAGGGCGTTAAGCATGCCTTTCTGCTTACCGTTGTCAGCGTGCTGGAAGTGCGTCCACCACTGAGCTAGCTCTAATAGATCGCCACCTTCAATTTGGCCTCGGGCAAGCAAAAAGTCATAGCCTGCTCTAAATTTTGGGTGCGTGAGCAATTGGAAAGCGCGACGGCCAAAGCGCTTAGGTAGACGTTGCTGTAAAATCCAGATGTCCCGAACCACGGTAGAGAAGCGTTTAGGGATCATAATACGTTGTGTTTGACGTGCGATGACCTCGCCTGACGCAATATTAAATGCATCATGAGCATTTAAGCCAGACTCGCTTTGTAAGCGTTGTGACTCTTCTTCAACTGGATACCAGAGTAGTGCGGCATAAAGGAACGCTGGCGTAACACGCTGGTCGCTATTAATGCGCTCGTCGGTATTGGCAAGTACACGACGTACAAACTGCATTTCACGGCTGTTTTCATCTTTCAAAAACGGCGTTAGCTGAGGGAACAAAGGCTCGATTAAGCCGTATTCGTGCAGCATTAAGAAGGTTTCTTCTCCCTTACCCGATAAAAACAGTTTAAGGGTTTCTTCAAACAAGCGCGCTGGTGGAATGTTCTGTAAAAGGTTGGCCAGAGATTTAATCGGTGCAGCGGTTTTTGCTTCAATGCGCATACCAAGCTTAACGGCAAAGCGTACCGCACGTAGCATGCGTACCGGATCTTCACGGTAGCGTGTTTCCGGGTCGCCAATAAGCTCAACTTCTCGTTTTTCTATGGCGGCTAAGCCATTAGCGAAGTCTTTTACCGTAAAGTCGGCTACACTGTAATACATGGCGTTAAAGGTAAAGTCACGGCGTTCAGCATCTTCTTCAATGGTGCCGAATACGTTATCGCGTACTAATTGACCGTGAGCGTCGCGCTTTGCGACAGCCTTGCCCTTGGGAAGGTTTTCGTCTTCGTCTGACTCTTGGTGATGCCCGCGGAACGTGGCTACTTCAATGATTTCACGGCCAAACACAATGTGGGCCAAACGAAAGCGCCTGCCGATAAGGCGGCAATTTCTGAACAAGCCTTTAATTTGTTCAGGTGTGGCGTTCGTCACCACGTCGAAATCTTTTGGTTCGTGACCCATCAAAATGTCGCGTACACAGCCTCCTACCAAATAGGATTCGAAGCCAGCTCCATTAAGGCGATACATTACTTTCAATGCATTTGCGCTTACGTCTTCGCGAGATATACCGTGTTCTCCACGGGTCATAGTCCTTGGCTTTAAAGCGTTAGGAGACGAACTCTCTTTTGAAAAAGCGCGCTTAACAGATTTAAAAACACGATGAATGATGATGGTATCTCCGCAGACTATAAAGGTTCGCTATAATAAGTGGATTCATGCTGTGGAACAATAATTTCGGGTGTTTTCACTACTTTTTTCCTATCCCACATTGAAATAGCCGTCTTAAGCGCTGAATCAATATCACCAAATTCTGAGGCATTTGGAAAGGAAAAGCCTAAAAAGTGCATCACACGCACGAGATTATCTAAAGCTGATTCGTTTTTAACTGGCGCTGCACGGTTTTGTTTACTTAGTTTTCTGCCTGGTGCCACGGCAGCGACCGGCACGTGACCGTATTCAGGAGTAGAATAGCCCAGCGTGTGATATACGGCGCGCTGTAAAGGCGTGACATCAATTAAATCACACCCTCTAATGACATGGTTAACTTGCTGAAATACGTCATCTAAAATCACGACAAGGTTATACGAAAATAAGCCGTCTCGACGTTTCAGCACTACGTCTTCGGCTATTAAATCAGAGCTTGAATTAGAGGGCATAACTTTGCCCATAAGCACGTCATCAAAGGCTTCAAGTTGAGTATCTACTTTTAAACGAACTGCACAGTCCTGTGTGTTGGAGTGTACTGGCTCAGTCCGACAGTAGCCGTTATAAACACCGCCCATGGCTTTAATTTGCTTACGTGTGCAGGTACAAAAATAGGCTTTTTGTTGTGTAAGTAAGTCATCGAGAACCGCTTGATAACGGGCATGTTGTTGGCTTTGATAGATGACGTCGCCGTCCCAATACAGGCCGTGGGCTTCTAGGGTAGTGAGTATGTCTTTATCTACACCTTTAATACAGCGCGGCTCGTCTATATCTTCCATACGTAGCAGCCATTTTCCGTTATGGCTTTTGGCATCTAGGTAGCTGGCAACAGCGGTAACTAACGAACCGAAGTGAAGTTGGCCGGATGGAGAGGGAGCAAAGCGCCCTACATAGTGGTTATGCATAATAAAGGCTTAACAAAAAGCCCCATCTTTTCGGGATGAGGCTTTCTATATCAACGTAATCGAGGCTAGTAACTTAACCTTGAAGTTGTTTTTCTTTAATTTCAGCCATGGTCTTACAGTCGATACATAAATCTGCTGTAGGACGAGCTTCTAAGCGACGAATACCAATTTCGATACCACACTGGTCACAGAAGCCGAAATCGTCTTCTTCAATTCGCTTAAGCGTTTTTTCAATTTTCTTTATTAGCTTACGCTCACGGTCACGTGTACGTAACTCAAGGCTGAACTCTTCTTCTTGAGCTGCACGGTCTACAGGATCAGGGAAGTTTGCTGCTTCATCCTTCATGTGCGTTACTGTACGGTCAACTTCTTCACGAAGTTGGTTGCGCCATGCTTTAAGCAATAGACGGAAGTGCTCCATTTGGGGCTCGCCCATGTACTCTTCGTCAGCTTTTGGCTCGTACGGCTGTAAACCTGCCAGCGCTAATAGTCCTAGGGATTTTGTTTCTTTTCCTGTTGGCATCTGCCACATCTCCTACACTACGACATCCATCTTGTCCTGATTGGACCGATATCTATATCAGACTCGACAACTTCAGGCAATCAATCGTGTCTATGTAATTATTATGCTGGTGTATTGCTTTCATAAATTAGCCAGGTGTTTTTTCATTTAGCCCGCTGGCTACCAGCAAACGCATTAGTGCGTTCTCCCACTAAAACAAGGCGCAAATATGAAGGCGAAATGAAAAAAATCAACCTATTTTTTATAAAATCAAAGGGAGTGTTTGATTTAATAGGATTTTTTGTTCGTCTATTATACAGCTTGCCGCCAAAACCGTTACGCCAGCGTTTGCGGCAATCTTTACGCTTTCTGCATAAGTTGGATCAATATGCTCGGCCACTTGTACACTTTCGATGGCGGTGTGTTGTACGCAGAATAATAGATTGGTTTTTATACCACTGTCAGATAAACGCGCAAGTTCTAAACAGTGCTTCGCGCCGCGTTGCGTGACTGCGTCGGGGAAGAACCCTTTGTTTTCATCCGCTAAGGTGACGGATTTAACTTCCATATACTCAGTAACACTCTGATGTTCAAAATTTTTTCGGGTTAATGCAAAGTCGAACCGGCTATTGGCGGTTGGCGGTGTTACTTCTGCTTTCCAATCTGTGATGTCTGAAAATTCGCTTAGCACCTTGTTATCTAGCGCTTCCGCCACCAGTTTATTAGCATTGTGCGTATTAATGCCGATGAAGTGACCATCAAATGTTTGGGCTAGCTCCCATGTATACTTGAGTTTTCGATTTGGGTTGGTGGATTCACTTAAAAAGACAGTGTATCCAGGAACAGCACAGCCAGTCATAGCGCCAGTATTTGGGCAATGTGCAGTTACAATAGTGCCGTCGTCTAACTCAACATCGGCAAGAAATCGCTTGTACCTTTTTATAAGGGTGCCGCGTAATAAGGAAGGTGAAAACTTCATGTGTCGCCTTTTTTAGAATGTAGGTGAAAACACGTTAGTGTGATTCGCTAATTGATATGTGTGCTTTTGAACGAGCACGTATAGCGTATGCGCTTAGCGAACAAAGCGTATGTGGTTAGCGAACAACAAGCGCAGTAAACAAGGCGCCAAAGAGTAACAAACATTTGTGCAAGCGCAAAAAGCGCTTTGCAATAATATAACGATGTAATAAGGAATAAAACGCGATGGCAGAATTTACCGTTAGCCTTTCTAGAAACAGTGCTGAAGCAGTGTGGGGCGAGAGTGCTAAGCTTTCTTTCACTGAATCAGGTGCAGTTATTCACCTGCCTGACGACAAGCTTAATGAGCGTTTAATTCAGCAAGCGGCAAGAAAGCTAGATGGCTTAAGCCTGCCAGCAGTTACGCTAAGCGGCGATTGGCACAAAGAGCAGCAGTGGGCTTTTGCACTTAGCTTCACGCGTGCCCGCAAACCAGCGTCAATAAAATGGGCCGAAACGGCTGACAAAGAAGCGCTAGAGCAAGAATATGCGGCGTTACTATTTACCCGTCAGCTGGTAAACGAAACACCTGAAGATCTAAGCCCTGAAACCTTAGCAACCCGAGCAGCACAGTGGCTTAAGTCACTGGGTGGTGACAAGGTAACCTACTCAATGACGGTAGGTGAAGATCTTAAAGAGCAGGGCTGGATTGGCATTTATAATGTGGGCCGCGGTAGTGAACGTCCGCCTGCAATGCTGGTACTTGATTACAACCCAACAGGTAATACGGATGCGCCAGTTGATGCCGTGCTAGTTGGAAAAGGCATCACCTTCGACAGCGGTGGCTACAGCATTAAATCAAGCGAAGGCATGTTAGATATGAAATGTGACATGGGCGGCGCAGCGACGGTAACAGGGGCATTAGGGCTATCTATTTCTCAAGGCAGTGAAAAGCGTATTCAGCTTATTTTGTGCTGTGCAGAAAACCTTATTAGCGGTCACGCTTATAAGTTAGGTGATGTGCTTACCTATAAAAATGGGGTAACCGTTGAAGTGGTTAATACCGATGCTGAAGGACGTTTAGTGTTGGCTGATGGCCTTATGGCGGCAACAGAGACGGGCGCACCGCTAATTATTGATGCAGCAACACTAACCGGTGCTGCTGTGGTTGCACTGGGTTCTGACTACCATGGCGTATTCTCGTTAGATGATAATGCCCGCGAACAAATGCTTAAAGCAGCAAAGGCAGAAAACGAACGTTTTTGGCCGCTACCACTTGAAGATTTCCACGCAGAGCGCTGTCCATCGGCGTTCGCAGATACAGCAAACAGTCGCCCGATGAAAGGTGGCGGTGGTGGCGGTGCATCAAACGCTGCGGGCTTCTTATCACGCTTTGTTAAGCCAGAAGGCTGGGTACATTTGGATTTAGCCGCTGCTTACCATGGCGGGGCAACATCTGAAATGCCGGTAGGGGCAACAGCGAAAGGTATTCGCTCAATTGCGAGAATGCTGAGAGACTTCAGTGCATAAATAAAATAGCGTTCGACGCCTCCAATGGCTGTCGAACGCTACTCTACTCTATTTTTAAACGTCGCACGTTGTGCCACGTGGATGAGTAGAAGCAAAGCGAATAAAGTTACTTGAACTAACGTCGCTTCGCGCAAAAAAATAAAAAGGGCGTGACTTTGCAAAAAATCACGCCCTTTTTCTGTAAATTAGATCCCGCCTAAACGCTCGGCTAGCGTTTTATAGCGTTCAACGTCGCCACTGTCGAAAAGTGGGTTACCGTCGGTGTCTTTATCTTTCGAAACCAAAAGGCTTTCACGCTCAAGGCGCTCTACGCGCACTTCTTGTACGCCAAGAAAAGCAGCCACTTCTTTAACAGTCATCAAACTCATTGCAATATTTCCTATTTTTGGTTGTTCTTATTGAGGATTAACAGGTTCCAACGCCGAACAATGCGCAGAACAAAACGTTAAACAAAATGATGTTACCCACTATTACATCAAAAGCTCTGGAGATAAGACATTATCCAAAAGGTGTAGAAAAAGCCAATTGGGCTGTTTGAATTCTGACCGTGAATAAGGCGAAAACACCGCTTAGAAATGACAAACACTTCTCCCTACGCTTTAGTAAAGCGCACTTTCGTTATTTTTCGAGTATTTTTTGCAGGCTCTAGATAAATGAAAAACAATCATGCCTTAAAAGGTGTTTTTAACTAAGTCAGCTTGGTTTACCATTGCGCGCCTAAAACGACCATCTGTAAGAACTTTGAGTTATACTCAATGGTTTACGCGCAAACGGGCTTAGCCTCACAACCGGAGACAGTAAAAAAATGGATACTTGGTCTGCTGCCATCATGCTCTTTTTGATCATGGATCCCTTAGGTAACCTCCCTGTGTTCATGTCGGTACTCAAATCGATAGAACCAAAGCGTCGTCAAGTCATCCTAATTCGAGAATTATTATTTGCTCTTGGCATCCTGTTTCTCTTTTTGTTCAGTGGCCAATCGGTTCTCAATTTTCTGAACGTGGAACAAGAGACAGTAAGTATCGCTGGGGGAATTATTCTGTTCCTTATTGCGCTTAAAATGATTTTTCCATCATCTGGTAACCCCAGTGGATTAGCTGTAGGTGAAGAACCTTTTCTAGTACCTCTAGCTATTCCTATGATAGCGGGCCCTTCAACGCTGGCTGCGCTTATTCTTCTTGCCAACCAAGCGCCAGACAGAATGGCTGACTGGTCGATTGCGCTTGCGGCTTCATGGTCGATAAGCGCAGTGATCTTACTATTTTCAAATGTGTTCCATAAAATTCTGGGGGAGCGCGGTCTAGTTGCGATGGAGCGATTAATGGGTATGATCCTAGTTATGATTGCTATCCAAATGTTGCTGGATGGCGTTACCCAATATTTCATGCATGCCACTGGAGCCCTTTAAATGGCAAAGCAAAAACTTAATACCTTTGGGCGCGTTCGCGCCTTGGAAGGCTGGAAAGCCGTTGCATTCGGTGCTGCATTACTTGAGCGTATGCTACCCAACTACACGCTTTTCTGTGAATTAACGGAAAGTGGTGATGCAAGCGCATTGCGCAACTGTTTGAATTTGGTGTGGGAAACGTTGAAATCACCCAAGAGCAAATTCAACATTGCGGTACAGCTTGAGAAAGTTGAAGTGGCTACACCTGATACCAGTGAGCATGACAACTATGGCGTTTATCCAGCAATTGATGCAGCTATTGGTCTAGCTGGTTTGCTAAATTTGATGGCAGGCGACGATCCGCAAGGCGCAGTGGTCATCAGCAAGTTATCGCAAGGCAGCGTAGAAGCCTATTTGCTAGAAAGTGAAGAAGCCGATGATGAGACTGTAAAAGGGCATCCGCTGATGGAGTTTGAAGTTGAGGTACAAAACGAATTGCTTGATTATGTAGAGCAAGCCAAATACCCAGCGAAAGCGGCAGATGAAATGAAAGCACTTGCCTTGGAAGCTGGAATCTCCAATATTGGTCTTGAGCTTCAATGACAACGCAACTTGATCTTGCTTAGGTAAAACGAGCAACAGATCCTTAGCTCTTATGCTCAATAAAAGCCGTGTACTTAGTTAAAGGTCACGGCTTATCTCTACTCAATTGAGGCACTTCAATCGTTATCAATCAACATATCTCAATTAGCATATAGCGCAGCGCGCTAGTTTGTTTGTCTTTAATAATTTGCCAATGGGCGGGGAGAGCGGGCGTTGTTAGCGCACTTTCGTGCTCTAAATACACCACGCTACCACTATGAACAAGTTTGTTATCTTCTAGCGCAGCCAGCGTAGGTGCTACCAATGATTTCGCAAAAGGCGGATCGACAAAAACAATATCGTAAGGCGCTTGGCTGATGCCTTTTAAAATACCTAGTGCGTCCCCTTGATGAACGGTTGCTGACACCAGTTCATTTGCTTTTAATAAGGTAAGATTACTTTTAAGCTGGCTTGCTGCCTGTTTATCCAGCTCTATAAAATCACAATGTGCTGCATAGCGAGACAGAGCTTCTAAACCTAGTCCACCAGAACCCGCAAATACATCCAAGCAGCGTGCATCGTTTATGTACGGCATTAACCAGTTAAACAAGGTTTCTTTGTTTCTGTCTGTAGTTGGCCTTAACCCTTCTGCATTTAGTACGGGTAACTTTCTACCACGCCATTGGCCACCGATAATGCGTATTTGCCCAGGACTATTTGTGCTTTGGGTTTTCCCTGATTTTTTCCCTTTTTGGGATGAATAAGGTTTTTTTGCAGAAGATGGTGCCCGAGTAGGGCGAGAAACTCGCTTCATAGTGGCTGACAATGGTATCATGCGTTCATACATTAGGCGGCAAGTGTAGCCGAAATTGCTAAGAATTTATAAGGATTTGTCCTAACGATGTCGAAACTTTTTGGCTGGTTCAGTAAGAACAAAAAAGCAGATAAACAAAAAGCCCAAGCGGAAGAAGAAGCTCGCTTACAGGCAGAAGCTGAAGCGCAGGCGAAAGCTAAAGCGGAAGAAGAGGCCCGCGCAAAGGCGGAGGCTGAAGCGCAGGCGAAGGCGCAAGCGGAAGAAGACGCCCGCTTAAAGGCAGAGGCTGAAGCACAGGCGAAGGCGCAAGCGGAAGAAGAGGCCCGCGCAAAGGCGGAGGCTGAAGCGCAGGCGAAGGCGCAAGCGGAAGAAGAAGCCCGCGCTAAGGCAGAGGCTGAAGCACAGGCGAAGGCGCAAGCGGAAGAAGAGGCCCGCGCTAAGGCAGAGGCTGAAGCAAAGGCGAAGGC
>Ga0208817_100739_pt1 | contig 9375 bp, 7 predicted proteins | sample Virmet3819_2500_FD_185741 | JGI IMG/M metagenome (GOLD analysis project Ga0208817, IMG submission 185741) | Marine viral communities from the Southern Atlantic ocean transect to study dissolved organic matter and carbon cycling - metaG... | ecosystem: Environmental > Aquatic > Marine > Oceanic ... | reverse complement strand
TTGCTCTTGTTAGAGAAAAAATTATCCAAGTAACTTGCTGCTATGGCGACCACAATCGTACCTCAATTGTTACTACCGCGTTAACGGATGTACAAAACACGATTAAATTATGGCCAAGTTTTCAGCTTCAACAATTATACTTTTGAATACTTTTGTTAACTTATTACATTGGTGACATTTGCGACATGACAATGTTACTAGATAGCTCGGATAGAACCTTCAATAATTCGGCACTTTTGTTTTTTGTATCAATGTTAAAGGCGCGAACCCGCTCCCAGCTCTTCAAGCGTATCCAAAATTGCATCTGAAATATCTTCTAACGGCTTGATAAAACTAGCGGCTTTCATTTCTACAGCCACTTTGGGCATACCATAAACAACGCAGGTTTTCTCATCCTGACAAAAGGTAACGGAACCTTTGGTGTGCATATTCTTAAGGCCTTGCGCCCCATCACGCCCCATTCCGGTAAGCAGCACACCCACCGCGTTTGCGCCAGCATGCTCAGCCAATGAATCAAACATAACGTCAACAGAGGGTTTGTGCCCAGATACCTTGGGCCCATCATCAAGGGTTAAACGGTAATCTGCGCCACTACGTTCTACTTTCAAATGCTTATTACCTGGCGCTAAATACGCAAAACCCGGCAACAAACGTTCACCTCCATGGGCTTCTCTTACAGTTATCTCACAAAGGCTATCGAGACGCTTGGCATAGGTGGTGGTAAAGCCCGGCGGCATGTGTTGGGAAATAATGGTAGCTGGTGCATTGCGAGGGAAATGCATGATCACGTCTTTTATTGCTTCGGTTCCCCCAGTTGATGCGCCTATACCAATTAGCTTTTCTGTGCCGGTATAGCGCATGGAAGCATGTTTTGTGCAACGTGTTTGGGTTGGTTGGCCCAGTCTTGAGTGAGCGGCGGCCTTTATCTTATCAACGATAACCGCTGCGTATTCCGCCATGCCCTGCGCCACGCCTAGCTTTGGCTTTGCCATAAAATCTACCGCGCCAAGCTCCAACGCACGCAGTGTTGCATCGGCACCTCGTTCAGTCAGCGTAGATATCATTACAACTGGGGTTGGCATCGCCTTCATCATTACTTCTAAAAAACGTAGCCCGTCTACCTTCGGCATCTCTATGTCTAGAGTAATAACATCGGGCCTGAACTCTTGTACCATTCGCTTTGCAACATAGGCGTCTGGCGCCGCCCCCACCAGCGATAAGCTAGGATCACGCGTGATAATTTCTGACAGGATTTGGCGTATTAACGCAGAGTCATCAACTACGAGGACTTTTATAGGCATGTGACTGTTCCGAAAAAGAAATAACACCAGTTTTGGCTTGTTCAGAGAGTAGCACCCGATGGGTTGATTCACGCTCGTAAAGCGTGGCATTGTTAAACTCACGAATTCGCTTCATATAAACATTGCCGTCGGCCGGAAAGTAATAAATTTTGCGTGCATAGGTAGACATTAAGTCGCTACTAATTAGCGGTATATTTGCGTTATCCAGATACTCCAAAACGAATTCAGCGTTGACTCGACCAATGTCCTGCTGTACAAATCCAGGCAGTACCTTCCCCCCTCCAAACGCTTTAGCCACGAGCTTATTGCGACGAGCGCCAAGGTGAACAAGCTGATCGATTAACATGTTCATGGCATGTACACCGTACTTTGTGGCTAAGCAAGCGTCGAGGTTCGTGGTGAAGTTGAGATCGGGCAACATAAAGTGATTCATACCGCCAATCTTCTTTTCCTGGTCAAAAATACACGCAGCCACACAAGAGCCCAAGATGGTTACTAACGCTTTATCTGAAGCGGTGGCGTAATACTGTCCCGGCAAGAGTTTCACGGCCTCTTTTTGAAGGCGGTTGTCAAAATAACGAATGGGATTTTCATCCTGACTCATACTGCAAATTCCTTTTAACCGACTGGCCGATAAATGGTTTTCCCCATGGGTGCGACCAGTTCAGGATACATCGTGAAGTTTTCAGAATGTCCTGCTACATATATACCGTCACTACACATCAATTTCACCATGCGCGCTAAAATTTTACGCTGCGTAGGGCGATCGAAATAAATCATGACATTACGGCAAAAAATCACATCTACCGGCGCATCCACACACCAGTTTGGTGACATTAAATTTAGTGGTTCGAACTGCACCATTTTTCTCAGTTCATCTACTACCCTTACTCTCCCTGTTTGTGCGCCTTTCCCCCTGTAGAAAAATTGTGTTTTATAGTCATAAGACAACTGACTAATACTGTTTTGGGCGTACACACCCTCACGGGCTTTTTGTAATACTTTGCTGTCGATATCTGTAGCAAGAATATGTATATCGGGTGTAAAGGTGCCAAACACCGATGCCACTGTCATTGCAATGCTGTAAGGCTCTTCTCCCGTGCTGCTTGCAGCGCACCAAATGCGCTTAGTTTGAGGCCGCTTTCTCAGGTAGTTGGCAAGTGCGTCAAAGTGATGTGGCTCTCTGAAAAACGCTGTAAGGTTTGTGGTGAGCGCATTGATAAAGTGCTCCATCTCATCTTTACAGCTGCCTACGTACGTTAGGTATTCCTTGAAGCTGTTTATCTCAAGGGTGCGCAGCCGCCTGGCAAGGCGGCTGTATACCATCGCATCTTTAGAATCAGATAAGTTAATTCCAGCTTGTTTAAACAGCAGGCTTTTTACCCGTTCAAAGTCTCTTCGGCTATATGAAAATTCCCTTTGAGCGTCCGTGCTTGGTATAGCGGTCATACACTAAAACGCCTCCCAATCTGACTCGTCGGGCGCAGCTGGATTCAGCGCTTTCATTCGCTGTTTAGGCACTTCACGTTCTTTAGGTAATGCTTTGCTACCATTGAGCGACTGCATCTCAGCGGCTTGGCTAGGTTTACGGTTACTTCCTACCTTAAACACCGACACCCTTTGCGCTAATTCACCCGATTGCTGTCTCATGCTATCCGCAGCCGCCGCAGCCTGTTCCACCAGCGCAGCGTTCTGCTGTGTCATTTCGTCCATCTGAACCACTGCATTACTGACTTCTTGAATTCCGGTGGCTTGCTCAGACGATGCCGCAGCAATTTCCGACATGATGTCGTTTACACGTTTAATTGCCGTGACGATATTAGCCATGGTTTCCCCAGACTTGTTTACTAACACATTGCCATCACCAATTTTGTCCACTGAGGCAGAAATTAACGCCTTAATATCTTTTGCCGCCTCAGCAGAACGCTGCGCCAAGGTTCTCACCTCAGAGGCAACGACAGCAAATCCACGGCCTTGCTCGCCAGCTCGTGCGGCTTCAACCGCAGCGTTAAGGGCAAGGATATTGGTTTGAAAGGCAATACCGTCAATAACACCGATAATGTCTGAAATGCGCTGAGCAGAGTCGTTAATTTCACCCATGGTGTGCACGACTTGCTCTATAACCTTACCGCCCTCCGACGCCACTTCCGAAGCTTGGCTTGCCAAACCTTTGGCTTGGTCGGCATTTTCTGCGTTTAACTTCACCGTACCGGTTAGCTCTTCCATTGCGGACGCCGTTTCTTCTAAGCTAGACGCTTGCTGCTCGGTACGACTAGACAAGTCTGCATTACCCGTAGCTATTTCATTTGAAGCGGTATCTATAGTTTCAACGGCAGTGTGTATTTGAATTATTGTGTCGCGCAACTCACCGATGAAGTTGTTGATAGATTCGCCGAGCACTTTGAAATCACCTTCCAAAGGCTCTTCTATCGTTTTCAGTAAATCGCCGTCTGTTAGGCTGGCCATAATAGACTTAATGCTTTCTACTGCTAACGTTCTTCCCGTTACGTCTGTAGCGTATTTCACTACTCTAAATGGCTTGCCATTTTGGTCTAAAATTGGGTTGTAAGAGGCTTGAATGTAAACTGGTTTACCTGACTTATTGAAGCGCTTATATTCTCCGCTAGCATACACACCATGACGCAGCTGTTCCCAGAATGCGGCATACTCTGGGCTGTTTTTGAAAGCAGGGTCCACAAAAATACTGTGATGCTTACCTTTCACTTCATCAAGGGTATAACCCATCGCGGCGAGGAAGTTGCTGTTGGCGTTTAAGATCACCCCCTCAAGATCAAATTCGATGACAGCCTGAGACTTACTAATAGCGTTCAACTGGCCTTCAAAGTAAGCATTTTTCAATTTGTCTTCAGTGATATTGGTCGCGTATTTCACCACTCTAAACGGATTGCCGTTCATGTCTTCTATAGGGTTGTAAGAAGCCTGGATCCAAACGGCTTTGCCTGCTTTGCTTATACGCTTAAACTCTCCAGAGAAGAAGTTTCCTGCTTTAAGTTCAGACCAAAAGCGCTGGTACGACTCAGACTGTCTGGTTTCCTCATCTACAAATATTTGGTGATGCTTCCCTTTGATTTCATCTAGTCGATAACCCATGGTATTGAGGAAGTTGTCGTTAGCAGTAATGATAGTGCCGTCGACATCAAACTCGATCACAGCCTGAGATTTACTGATAGCGTTGATTTGACCTTCAAAATACGCATTTTTCAATTTATCTTGCGTTACATCGGTGGCAAATTTAACAACTTTAAATGGCTTACCCGAGCTGTCGAAAATGGGGTTGTATGATGCGCGGATCCATATTTCCCTGCCACCTTTTGCAATGCGCTTATATTCACCCTCACTGTGTTCCCCTGCTTTTAAGCTTTGCCAAAAAGCAGCATATTCAGCGCTTAACTTATAGCTTGGGTCAACAAACATACTGTGATGCTGCCCTTTAATTTCCGATAAGCTGTAACCCATTGCAGCGAGGAAGTTTTCATTGGCGTCAAGAATGTGCCCCTCAAGGTCAAACTCAATGACAGCCTGGGATTTATTAATGGCGGTAATCTGCCCTTCGTAATCTGCATTTTTCTGCTTTTGCGCAGTAATGTCAGAGGCAAATTTAATGATGTAATCCACCTCACCGTTGTCATCAAACACTGGGTTATAGGTTGCTTGAATCCACACTTCTTCGCCTTGCTTGTTTATTCTGCAAAACTCTCCGCTGTGTACATCGCCACTTTTAAGCTTTTGCCAAAACTGTTTGTATTCGTCGCTTTGTGCATAGTTACTGTCGACAAAAATACGATGATGCTTTCCCACCACCTCACTTTCGCTGTAACCCATAGCAGATAAAAAGTTGTCGTTGGCTGACAAGATTTCACCATCTGTAGTAAAAGAAATCACTGCTTGGCTTCGCATAATGGCATCGACCATACCTTTATTGCGTTTATTTTCAGTGTTGTCCTGCCACTCGGTGACATAAAGCTGAGTGCCGTTTTCATCTACCGTTATGACTGATGACGTGACACAAAAACCATGTTCGGCGAGAGAAACAAGTTGCTTGTGACCGCCCGAAGTATGAGCAAGCGAATAAGACACATTTTCTGATGGATTGGCTCCATTAGTAATGTCGTCTATGTGCTTGCCTGAAAGTGATGATTCACCATCACTGACGGAAAAATCCTTTGGATAGGCTTTTGCCATGCTCAAAAAAGCGGGAGTGTGAAAGTGAATAACTCCAGACTTGTCGATAACCAACAAATTCGAAGCACTGGCCTTAAGAATGTTCGACTTCAAAAGCGCGTCGTGCTTCGCTACTTTTAACTCTTCGCCGTTAAGAAAATTGAATACGCCCATAACTAATATTTCCCAATGTCAGGTGTTTCCGTTTAGTGAAGGACCTTGTTACTACGCGTCGTCTTTTACGCTTTCAGGTGCGACTAAACCCAGCTCTTCGCTGGTAATTAAGCTTTCTATGTTCACCAGAATGACCATATTTTCATCCACATCGGCCAAGCCATGTAGATACCTGCTGTCAAAAGCCACGCCAAACTCTGGTGGCGGTAGTACTTGTTCTTCAGACAAGCGAATAACATCGGATACGCCATCTACCACGATGCCAACGATGCGCTCTTGAATATTCAGCATTATCACTATTGTGAAGTCGTTATACGTGGCCTCGCCTACATTAAACTTAATGCGCAAATCCACGATGGGAACAATGTCACCACGCAAATTAATAACGCCTTTTATGAAGGCGGGTGCGTTCGCAATTTTGGTAACTTGTTCATACCCTCTAATCTCCTTAACTGTAGTTATGTCCAAAGCGTAATGCTCATCGCCAAGCACAAAACTTAAGTATTCCTTGTCTTGTCCACCGGTAACCGCTTGATGCAAGGCAGTTTCACTCATGAAAGTAACTCCTCTATTTGACTGGAGGTATACGTTGTAGCAATGGAGTCTGCATCGATGATGAGTGCGACTTTACCGTCACCCATAATGGTTGCTCCCGCTATTCCAGCCACTTTTCGGTAATGCTCTTCTAAGCTCTTAATCACTACCTGTTGTTGACCAACTAGCGCATCAACCAGAATACCAAAACGCTTCTTGCTGCTTTCAAGCAACACCACAATACCCTCTGTAGGAGAAAGTGCTGCTCCCTCTACTTCCATAAAGTCGTAAAGAGGAACCAACGGCCAGTATTGGTCACGGATGTACAGCACGGTATCGTTACCCAATGTTTTCAGTTGCTGCTTGGTGGGCTGGAAGGATTCAATGATATTTAAAAGTGGGATCACGAAGATTTGCTTACCCACCGACACACACATGCCATCAACGATGGCTAGCGTAAGCGGCAGGTGAATGAAAAAGGCTGAGCCTTCTCCAGCGCTCGACTCGATATCGATGCGCCCGCCAATTGACTCGATATTACGACGCACCACGTCCATACCAACCCCTCTTCCTGACACATCGGTAATGGCTTCAGCAGTTGAAAACCCTGGTTGGAATATAAGCTGCCATACTTCTGAATCAGGCATATCATCAGATACGGCAAGCCCGTTACTTCGAGCTTTATCAAGAATTTTGTCGCGGTGTAAACCGCCTCCATCATCAATAATGCTAATAATAATGCTGCCGCCTTTCTGCTCGGCACTTAGAATAACCGTGCCTTTCTCTGGCTTGCCGGCAGCAGCGCGTTTTTCAGGTGTTTCAATTCCGTGATCAATACTGTTGCGCACCAAGTGAGTAAGGGGGTCGACAATTTTTTCAATCAAGCTTTTATCAATCTCGGTACTTCCACCCTGAAGCACCAGCTCAACCTGTTTGCCTAACTTCCCTGCCAAGTCTCTTACTAAACGAGGGAAGCGATTAAAGGTTGCGGTTAGTGGAAGCATGCGCATCGACATGACCGATTCTTGGATTTCCCGCGTGTTTCGCTGCAGTTCATCGATAGCAAGCTGAAGTCGCTCGCCAACTTGCCCTTCAACGTCTTGCCCTATCATGGAAAGCATTGACTGGGTGATAACCAGTTCGCCAACTAAATTGACCATGGCATCAATTTTAGTGGTGTCTACCCGGATAGAGGCCGATTCACGGGCGGTGCTTTTTTTCGCTGGCGGCTTTGATGGCGTTTTGGCTTGTGTTGACGTGGGGGCGGCGCCACTTGTTGGTGCTTTAACATTGCTAGATGTTGTTGCTGTATTCGATGGAGTATTGGCGCTTTGTGCGTTGTTACCACTCGCAGATTCTAGAGAAGTATTAATATTGCTAGCTGAAGGTGCGTCTTCAAAAAAGCCAAAACCCTGATGTTCTCCGGTCTTTGTAGTGCCCGCCACAGCAGAACCAGACTTATCCGTTTGGGACATGTCGGTAGTATTTAGTGTTTCCTCATCATCGAAGAACCCAAAACCCTCATCCTCTTTTACTGACTTTTGAGTAGACGTCTCTTGAGTGAGGTTGCTCTCATCCAATGCGTCGTCAAAGAAACCGAAGCCTTCATCGTCTTCACTATTGCTTTGGATTGTTTCCTCTTGGCTAACTTCGTTAACCGGCTCGTCGTCGAAAAAGCCGAAACTATCGTCAGAGTCTGAAGCAGGATCACCGGGCTCATCATCGAAAAATCCGAAGCTATCATCTTGTACGCCTTCGTTTTGCGTATTTTCATTTTGGACAGATGGAGCACCACTAGAGTCAGAGGCAGTATCAGTGGTTTGCCCGTTAATTACCTCATTAAGTATTTTGATTCGCTGCGCAATGCTGTCTTCTGGAACCGGCGTTTCATCGCGATAAGCATTGAGCGTGTCTTTCAACACGTCGAGGGTTTCTAAAAGCACGTTTACAATATCAGCGGTAATGCTGAGTTCATTGTTACGCGCTTTATCTAGCAAGTTCTCCATCACATGCGTTAAGTTCATCAACGCATCAAAGCCGAAAATGCCACTGCCACCTTTAATAGAATGGGCAGCACGGAAAATGCTATTTAGCTCCTCAGGATCAGGTGACTCAATATCTAAGCTCATCAATAGCTGTTCCATATCGTCGAGATGCTCGTCGCTCTCGTCGAAAAACACGCCATGAAACTGTTCTATATCGATGCTCATTCCGAATCCTTCCAGATTTTAGGAGTGGGTGGGCGACTTAGCCCAACACGCGCTTCGTTACATCAAGAAGCTTGTTGGGATCGAAAGGTTTTACCATCCAGCCTGTAGCGCCTGCGGCTTTTCCCTTCGCTTTCATATCGTCGCCTGCTTCAGTGGTAAGCATAACTACTGGCGTTCTGCTGTAAGCCCCAAGGCCTCGCAAATTTTTAATAAGCGTAAGGCCGTCCATTCGAGGCATATTTTGATCGGTTAATACGAAATTGAACTGCTGACTTTTACATTTATCTAGCGCTTCCTGGCCATCTTGGGCCGTCGTTACAGTATAGCCTGCCCCTTTAAGGGTCATCTCTACCATCTGACGAATAGATACTGAATCGTCTACAACTAAAATGTGTTTGCTCATATGCTCACTTCTCCAGAGTATGTCATTACTGACGGTGCTTCCTGTTCCTTTCTTAGCCTAGAACAATTCCACTTCCCCTGCGTCCATTGACGTTGCAGACACTGGGTTGTGGTCATTTTTTCCTTTCGCAGCGAGCCCTTTTTGGTACTCGTTTAATGCGCTTATAAAATTCTCGATATTGTTGGCATCTAACGTGGCCAACTGCTCTAAAATGAACTTGATCATTTCTTGGGTGTACTGAATGTGCTGGCCGTTAATGTCACCGAATTGCATACCCCGAATGGCCGCGTTTATCGACTCATCAAGTTGCAAACCTATGTCTTCAATTTGTTTTGTAGTTACCAGGTCAGCCTCTGCCTTTTTGATAATTTCTGAAAGCTGCTCGCTGATATGTGACTTCGCATTTACTACCTGAGATATATCTTGCGACGCAACAAACTCTGCAGTATCGGTAAGCTTATCTACCAAGCTTCTTATATTTTCGACCTGAGTTTTGATGACATCGCTGAACTGAGTAGATCGAGTCGATAGCGCTCTCACTTCATCTGCGACTACAGCAAAGCCTCGGCCT
>Ga0208817_100733_pt1 | contig 9411 bp, 12 predicted proteins | sample Virmet3819_2500_FD_185741 | JGI IMG/M metagenome (GOLD analysis project Ga0208817, IMG submission 185741) | Marine viral communities from the Southern Atlantic ocean transect to study dissolved organic matter and carbon cycling - metaG... | ecosystem: Environmental > Aquatic > Marine > Oceanic ... | reverse complement strand
CTTGCCCGTTTTTTAAAAAGTACAAATCAGAAAACCCCATTTTTGCAAATTCGGTATCTCTGAAGTTTCTTACGGTTTTTTTATCTTTACTAATAGCGGCAAGTTGCTGTTCAGTTTGCAGGAACTGAGAAAGGTCTATTCCCTCAGCTTCGGCCACGGCTTCATGCATATTTTGATGGCGGCTGTAAGAAAAGTTTATCTCTTTTGCCACACCTTTAAACTTATAACGTACTTTATGGGCCATGTTCTACTCAAGTTGGTCGATGTAATTCAAAAACTGTTTAACCGGTATTATAAACTCAATTAGCGCTAATAATTAGCGTGTTAAAAAAAGCGGGTGGCAAAACCACAGCGTGAGGTGTCCGATGAAGAATTTAGTCGCTTTAAAGAAGCGCGAGCCTTTTGCCAGAGCGACATACCAAATAAAGAAAAGTCGGCTGAGCCAGCTTTATTTCGACAATGATGAAAGCCTTGATAGGGCGATTGAGGGTTAACCCATGAAAAGCTGAGCAATGGCTTTTCACTCCGGAGGCAAGGGTCAGAGGTTCGAATTCTCTCGGGTGCTCCATTTTTAAAGGGGTGTAGCCAGATTCTATTCTTCTAGAAATTCCCTTTTTGAAATATGTAGCAAATGTGTAGCATTTTGCAGTCGCGCTTGATGATCTACTTTCTATTCGTTAAACGTATATGTAGATGTACAGTCTTTAAAAAGTCACCAACTCAAACTATTGTTTAGATTAAGAACCTTAAATTTTTCAATTGGTCGCTAACGTCCACATATGCTATGTTTGAACTGGTTAAACATTGTCTATATAATACGCGGCCCCTTTAAAATTTCGCTTGGGATCTTCTCAATAGGAAATAGCACATTGGATGTTACTAGGATTACAGGGTTTCATACCTGTAAAAATGAAAATGGATATGACTATGTACTTAAGAACATTCCGTTCCTAAGTGGTAACGGTAAAAACCAATGGTTGACTCAAGGCTATTATTTTTGGACTGACTCTGACTTCTGGGCAAAAAGGTGGGGTAAAGAAGGGGAAAGGGTAATCGGCAAGTTTGCCATCAATTTGTGCCTGAAAACAGAGGTTTTAGATTTAGTTGGAAATGTATCTCATCAGCTGGAGTTCAGAACGTTTGCTAAAAGCATAGAGAAAAAGTTGACCGGCAAGGACGATATTAGTGTCAATCAAGTGATCGAATGGTTACGCAAAAGACCTGGGATTTTTCCGTACAAAGCAATTAAGGCACAAGACGAATGCGGTAACGAAAATATAAAATTTGTTGGTGGTAGAAGGGAGACGCTGAAGTATTTGAGCCGCCAACAGTTGTGTGTTTTCAAAGAGAACAGAGATAGGATTGAATTATGTGGTTTTATTGAGCCACATTGCTATTCAAAGGAAATGCCTGCTTAAAGGGAGAGTATGATGTTGAGTTTTGATGAAAGAATGAAGTTATTAGAATCTGAATTAGATAGTGTTTCTTCAGAGGATTTGCTTCGGGAGATAGGCGGATACGAATCTGTAGGTCCTACTTTGGGGCAATTTTTTCGTAGAACATCATATTTTCCCAGTATAGAAACGAACAAGTCTTGCAATGAGAATAGTTTCGTAGTTCATGTTACTTTACTGTCGAAGGATGATGATTTCTCGTCTGAAAGTATGAATGAAACCCAGGCCGAAGCGGCGTAAATATGAAACTCAAATTAAAAAGTAATAGAGTTACCTTTTTGAGTTTTGTTGACATTTCTTCACTAGAAGGCGCTCAAGAGGTCAAAGACTTTAGTATGAGCGTAGAGCCTGTTTTTACCAGTGATCATTCGTCTTTCGTAATCTTATTTAATTTGCAGTTGAATGTTCATGAAGAAAAAGTTTTATTCATTGAATATGAATCTTGCTTTGAATGCGCGGACGTTGAAGATTTTGAAGAGTTTTCGAAATCTCACTTTCCACAAGTGAATGCTCCAGCAATCGCTTTTCCGTTTCTGAGAAGCTTTATTGGCACAATGCTACTCAATGCCGGTTATGAACCGATATTTTTGCCGAGCATTAATTTTTCAGCAATGTTTGCTGAAAGTGAAAAAGCAGATAATGAATAACTCCCTTAATTTACGTACACTTATTTACAGAACTCCAAGTAAAAGCGCCTGAGCCGCTATGCGGCTCTAGTACCACCATTTTCTAATCGCCATTCGTGAATTCTAGTAACAATTTCTTTTTCGCCTAGCTTTATTCCTCGAAGCGAGATCGAAACCACCTCGTCAAAGTAACTTTGTTTAAGTTCACCTGTTCCTGTATCAAGCTTTTCTTTATAAAGAGGCCGAATGGCCTGTTCATTGCGCTTACAGAATACTCCACCCATAAGTTTTACAAAGTCTGCCCACTTGCCTTTATCTGCTGCTTCGAAAATATCAGAAAAGAGTTCAGTTTCGTTGCAAAGCGCTTTAAGTCTTCTTAGTTCGCGCCAAACAGTAACAGCCCCTGCACCTAATTGCTGAAACTGACGTATGCCCCAACAACTAGCCCATGCTTCCACACGTTGCGCTGCTTCAATAGCGTTGCCGCCGTCAATATCGCTATCTAGGTTTGCCCCATTAACGTTTTTGCTTACATATTTAGCAATGTAACCCGTTGCACTGCCTCTTGAATAATCAATATCTTTAAAATCACAACGGTTTTCCTTAGCGCCTGCTTCATCGCCGTCTTCTCTTAACGCGTAGTGTTCGATAACGTTTTTAAACTCGTTCGCTTGGTGCTGTTCTAAGAAAATAAGCATGTGCCAATGTGGTGTACCATCATGTTGTGGTTCTGCAATGCGGAAGCCGTATAGTTTAATATCTTTTCGGTTTAAATCAGCGCGAACAAGCGCCCACATATCATCTAAATACCGTTGCGCCTCATAAGGCGTTGAACCATCCCATTTTGGATTTTTATCTCCAGACTTAGCGTACGTGTTATGAAAGCGGGAAGGGCAAGTAATTGTTACAAACAAGGCTTTGTGGCTTAGCTCTTTAGCAATATCCTCGTAACCAGCCATGCGTGTCATAAGTTCATTTTTACGATTAACAGGGTTAGATACATTTTTATCTGACAATTCTGCAAGCGAAAAGGACTCATTCTTTTCGTTAACGATAACGAGATTTTCGAGCATTTGCCTCTGTAGTTCTTTTTGAATTAAACGATGTTTTACTGTGTTATCACTACAGTATTTCCCTTTTCGACTGTTTACCTGTCCTAAGTGAATTTGCACTTTTTCTTCTGTACGGCGTAGCACCTTCCGTAATTTCCGATGCCACCAGTATTTGTCCTGCATTCTTTTGATTGCCCCGTTAACGTTAACGGGTTTGTTTAGCTCTGGAGGATTAATACCATACCCGTTAACGAACTGCGCACATTCATGGTAAAGCGCAATATTCCCGTTAACGGATTTTTCACCCGTTACGTTACGGTTTGCATGTGAATGAGTATAGAGCTCAAAACGTTTGCAGCGTTTTGCATTTTCTTCTGAGAGTTCTCTTAGTTCAGACTCGCTAGCATCAAAATAGAGAATGATTTTTTCTGGAATAAGCGCATTTAACGTCTCAACTGTTTTACGCAAATAGCTGTTAGCGTTATACGGCTTATCAAAGGTCTGATACTGGTTGATAAGTATTCGCTGAATAGATTCATTAAAATGAGAAATTCTTTCTTTTACAAACAGCCGATCTTCTTTTGATAGGGAACGGTAAAATTCACCGTTAATTTTATCTAACTCATCAAGTGAACGCGCGATTGGAGTTTCTTTAATCGCTTTCATTGCGACCCTCCAGTTCGTTGTGCAGCTTTATTCCCTTTTCAGAAATCGAGAAATTACTCCAACGAATGCCAAACTCCATTTCCTCTTTGGTTTCTTTTAATAGTCCAATTCTAGCTAACGAAAAAAATACTGTCTTAGAAAACTGAATCGGCTTTTCGGCTGTGAAGTAATAATCCCCTAATTTGGGACTCACACTGGTACAAAACTCAACGGTTCCCCCATTAAAGAAAAAAGCTAGTAGTTCAATTTGGTGTATTGATAGTTTCTTCATTACGCTACACCTTCATCCTGATAAAGATGGGGGCGTCGCACGAAGCTTTCTAGCCAAGCATCAAGGTCTTCTCGAAGATAACGAACGGCTCGACCAATTTTGATAAAGGGAGGGGCAGGTGTGCGATTTTCGCGATTACCGTCCATTCTCGCCTGTCGCAAGAAAGAACGGCTCATGCAGATGTATTGAGATGCTTCTTTTTCAGTTAGTAGTCGTGGTGTTATTTGGTTGCTCATGTAATGTCTCCCGACAGCATTTGTGTGTGGGAGTGAAATTACATGGTTAAAAAGCACCGTTTATCTTACCGTTGAAAATTTTTTCTTAGCGTTGATTTTTATCTCGTAGCGTTGAAGTTTTGACTTACGAAGCAATAATCTTCTTGCGTACTTTAGAAAGGATAGTTCCTAAACTGTTTAGCTTTATGGTTTGTTGATTACCGTAAGAACTCTCCCATAATAGTTCGGTGTCTGAAATATCGAGAATGACGCCTTTCCTATCATAAGTTCGTTCGTCTTTTGATAGTTCTACTTCTTGCCTTAGAATTTTTTCACATTGTTTTTTTGATAACTTCGGATGAATTCTTATTAGCTCGGCTAAAAGTTCATGAAATTGACTCGATCTGTGATTTCCAGTGCTTAAAATTGAGTAGTCTGTATCGTCGGTAATAGTCACTTTAGGTTCGCTTAACAGATTGGCGTGAAGCAGGTGATCGCGCCTTACGACAGCGTCCTCTAGTTTAATAGGAATTGAATTGCTTTTAATGACCTGTGAAATATCTTGAGGGATATTATGAGACTTCAAAATACTGCTTAATAATTTACGTTCATCAGTTACCTCTCTCGCCATTACTATCGCTTCAATATCTGAAACAGGCATATCGCGTAGCTTCCTATGTCGCCAGCTATTCATATATGGGTTGGGCAGCTTTAGTTGGAATGGGTAGTCAATAGCATGAACGGTTGCGTTTGCTCTATTAGCTAATTTTACTGAAGTTAACTGCAACGACTTCTCGTGAATGAGCCTAATTGAGTCGTCGCTTGTTAGCGAGATTATTCCTTCATAGGCTAAAACAATCTGTCCGACTTTACCTTCGCTGTACGGTTCAACGGCTATATAGAGCGTTTCAGGAATGAAGAAACTGAAAACTAATTCACGGCTTTGAACCGCATAAAACAAGTCGCTCTTTGAAATAGAATCTTCAACCTCTGTAATCGTAAAATACTCTTTATCTTTCACTTGTCACCTTTCTATACGTCATAGCCTGAGCACATCACAAACGCTTTAATTATCCTGTTCATATTCTGTTTATCTTCGGTTAGTTATTATTGCTAAAAATCGGATGTTCATTCTAGTTCACGGAAACATCTATATAAACAATGTAGTACGTAGAGGTTTAAATGGAATTTGTTAGCAAAGCATACAGAGAAGGACAAAGGTCAGGAAAATTTGGTGATAATCCTTACTGTAGTAACTCACATGAATTCAACGAATTTGAAAGCGGAGTAAAGCAGGCTCAACGACTTAAAAGTGATGAGCCTTTTAGGTATACAGGGGGCTACTGGGGTGATCCTGAAAATGATGTAACAGGCTCGGTGCCTTACAAAAAATCTAAAAATTCATATTTGGAGGCTAGAAAAAAGTAGCATTCTCACAGTTCTTGAACGCAAATAGCTAGTTCATACTGATTAAAGGTAACAGTCTAAACTTTCAAATATAAAAACGAAGACAAGCCCTTTTCTTTAGCAAATTGTTTGGCATCGTTCTTGTTTTTAAACGGGTGTACTTCTAGTTTTCTTAAATATGCTAATGCTTGACGCGGACATGAAACCATCCAATCACCTTCAGAACTCAAATCTGTGGTAGTTTCCAACCAATATCGTTGAACCTCTTCATTAGTTAGATAAGATTTTTCGAGTTTTGTTATATATCGCAATTCAGCCGATACAGCTTGCCCCTGAACATTATAAAACTTAGGGGGATTATGAGATGTTTTGAGTAAATACATCTTTAGCTTCTCCTTGCGATGGTTAGCAACTTACAGCTCCTGCAGCGACGTTACTGCGGCGCCATATGTTCAGGGCCTGAAATAAAAAACAATGAAAGAAAGACAATAGCTTTATGAATAATTCATCACTGTTTATTAGGCTACCGAAAGGGTAGCTTGCATAATTTACTAGAAAGTCTCAAGTAATATACGCGGTTATAAAAGTTCATATTTAAATTCCTGTTTACGCGTCGCTATGACGAGTGGTAGCCTTAAGTAATTAATTTTTTTAATTATTTTTTGGCAAGTAAGGAAGCTTGATGTTTGTAGTAGGCAAGGAATATCACCGAAAGTCCGAGATTCATGCAGTATGTGGTGGACAAGCCCAGGGTGGAATCTCTACTCCAAAAAATCACCCTTTCATTTTTATCTTCACCTCTGATAGCGGTGCTCAGCATGGATACCGTGACGAATATATAGATGGCCTCTTTTGGTACACAGGAGAAGGGCAACTCGGTGACATGCAAATGGTTAAAGGGAATAAAGCCATCCTCAATCATGCAGAAGACAATAAAATTATTCATTTGTTTGAATATACGCGAAAAGCGCATGTTAGGTATATAGGCGAAGCTGAATGCTTGGGGTACGAAACTCAAATTCGCCCCGATTCTAATGGGAATAGTAGAAAGGCATTCGTCTTTCAGCTTGATATAAATTCTTCCATAAATATCGAGTATACCATCCCTGATAGCCCCGCTTTGATAGCCAAAGAGCTAAAGAAGACCAAAAATAAAAACGTAAAACGCCTTGATGAGCTGAGGCAAGCTGCATTGGCAGTACCTGAAACAAAAGATAGAAAAGAAAAGCAGAGAATTGCCTACCAACGCGCAGATGCAATCAAAAAATACGTGTTAGCGAGAGCAAATGGAATATGTGAAGGGTGCGAAGAACCTGCGCCATTCCGTACTTCGAAAGGACCTTATTTGGAGTGTCATCATCTTCACAGACTTACTGATGGCGGGCCAGATCATCCGGCTAATGTTATAGCTTTATGTCCCAACTGTCATAGAGAGGTTCATTATGGCACTCAAAGATTAGATTTAAATTCTAGCTTCATAAAGAAAATTAGCAAAATAGAGAGTTAAAGCATAAGGAGATATCGAGGAATGGTAAATCATGAAAAGTTAAGAGTGAGTGGTATTGCTAGAGTTGTAGGAATTGTTTTGCTCCTAATATCAATTGCATTACTCGTGATTCTATTGGTTTTAAATTTCTATTCTGATACTGACCTTCGTATAGCGTACGAATATGTACAAATAGTATTCTTGCTACTCACTGCAGTTGGCCCAGGGTTCTATTTTTACCGGAAATATGAAGATGCTGATGATAATAGCGTTAGGAAGCTATTAGACGTTTCTGATTTACCTAAGGGTGAAAAACCTAAATACACTGCTTTTTCTAGTTTCTTTGGTGACATGGCACTCGTTGGTCTTCTGTTATCAAGTGTGCCTGACTTAATTAGAGATTTTACCCAGTACATAATTTTACTAGATGGGACTAAGACGATTAGTTTGAAAGAGTTGGCCTTGCTGGCACTCGTCACTCCATTCAATCACTTGGTAAACGCTATTGTATTTTCAATAATGGCGCTCTCTTTTGCAAGGCTCTCATTAAGTTGTACTGGTAGGTTACATGCTAAAGTAACGCTCTCGGCATTAATAATTGGTGTGTTAATAATAATTGTTCAATTTTAGAATACCCGATTTCATAGTAGGTTTACCGCTTTAGACTTATGCTCAGGTGCCAAATGAGAGTACCTGAGCGTCATATCTAAAGAACCATGCCCAAGCAACTCACGAGTTGTATTTAAATCTACACCAGCCATTACAAGCTTGCTTGCAAAATGATGGCGTAGGTCATGGAAACGAAAACCTCTTATTTTCGCTTCCGCTAAGACTGTAGACCAAGCTTTCTTAATATCTTTAAGGGGTTGATCTGGCTTACCCTCAAAAACCCACAATAGGCTTTCACAGTCGTTTCTCCAGTTTGTTAGTGCTGACTTAGCTTTCCGGTTGAGTGGAATATGCCGAGCTTTTCCGCTTTTAGCATTTGCCGCTTCAATCGTTAGAAAATCTCGCACTAAGTTCACATTTTGCCATCTAAGCGAAAATAGTTCACCCCTTCTCATTCCGGTGTTCATTGCCAATATCACCAACGGCTCTAGGTAGTCCGCAAACGTTCGTGCACTTAAGTTAGGTAGAAGTGGATAGCCCCGTTCCGCTCTATGTTTGTTGCCGCTTTCCCGTTCACGCTTTATTCTACGGTCTCTTACTGTTAATGCTTTTCTTAGGCGTTCTTCTTCGTCAAAACTCAAGTAACGAATACGGCTATTGTCTTCAATTAATGGCTTTAACTTTTTTAAATCGTGGCTAGGTATAACTTCCCATTCAACAGCTCTGCTCAATACAGATTTTAAAGTGGTAAATCGCCTATTAATGGTCGCGTTGCTTTTCTTTTGGTTAAGCATTTCAGTACGTAACTTTTCTAGCAAAGAAGCATTAATATCACGCAATTGCATTGGCAGCAGAGTAGGGAAGTTGACCCTTAAGTTTTTTAGCTCACGCTCGCCCGTTCGAGGATATTGCGCGGTGTACCATTTTTCAAACTCCAGCTCGATAAATGCTTGAAGTGTGGTGAGCCTCGCTAGCTTTTCCTGTGCTTTTAACTCTTTTTTGTTTTCGTGCGGATCAACACCTTGCACAATTGAAGCGCTAGCCATCTTTGCGGCATCTCGCGCTTGTGCGGGTGTAATTTCTGGGTGTGTACCCAATTTAACATTTTGCTGTCTTCCATTGTGGCGATAATATAAAAAGTAGGTCACCCTACCTTTTGGAGAGATACGCGCATGAAAACCTGAAATCTCGCTGTCGTTTAGCCTTTTATCTTCAGGTTGAAGTGCATTAATGCTGCTGTTCGTTATTTTTTTCTTAATAACCATAAGCAAAATATGTAGCAAATATGTAGCAGAGTGAGTGATTTTTGGGGAGTTTACATGAACAAGTATGAACAAACTATGAATGTATTTAATCTATGTAAATCAATGTTTTATTTTTATTTTTGATGTATTCTTGTTCATGGTTGTTTATTGAGAAATACCCCAAAATCAGGCTCCGGAGGCAAAGGTCATAGGTTCAAGTTCAAAGTCGGTTATACTCTCAGTCAACTGAAAATCCCTTCTTTTTGCATTCATATCGCTGCTTTTTAAGGCTTCGCAGTTGTTCCTTCAATTGTTCGCCTTCCCTCATACTGTAACCAGCACGCATCCTGGAGTTAATTGTGTCTATACGCTTCTCTATAC
>Ga0208817_100730_pt1 | contig 9427 bp, 10 predicted proteins | sample Virmet3819_2500_FD_185741 | JGI IMG/M metagenome (GOLD analysis project Ga0208817, IMG submission 185741) | Marine viral communities from the Southern Atlantic ocean transect to study dissolved organic matter and carbon cycling - metaG... | ecosystem: Environmental > Aquatic > Marine > Oceanic ... | reverse complement strand
TGCTTGCGCTGTTTATGGTCGTCACATAGTCGTTGATAATAGCAGTCACGTCTTGATGAACCTTTTCCATAGACTGCATCGCACTTACCACGACGATAGATTCATCTTGCTTAGCGAGCGACAAGTATTTAGCACGAGTTCGCTCAAAAAAAGCAAGCCCCGCTTGCTCAATACGGTCAAGCTCCCCTCGCCCTCGGGCGCGCTCTAGTCCGACAGCTGGCTCGACATCTAGGTATAAGGTTAGGTCAGGCTTAAACCCTTTAAGGGCGATATCGCTGATGGCCGTCATCGTTTTTTCACTGACGCCTCGACCACCACCTTGATAAGCCTGAGATGATAAATCGTGTCTGTCACCTACTACCCACGCACCAGCATCAAGTGAAGGTAAGATTTTATTGGTCAGTAATTGCACACGCGCCGCATACATAAGAAGTAGTTCAGTCTCCTCACTAACGGTCTCATCCCAGTCGTGTTTTACACATTCTCGAATAGCTTCAGCCATAGGTGTGCCGCCCGGCTCACGAGTTTGCTCAACGCGCTTTCCCGCGTCTTTTAATGCTTGAACAATTAGCCCTATTACTGAGCTTTTTCCTGCCCCTTCAAGGCCTTCAACTACAATAAACTTTCCGCGCATTACTTTTTAAACTCTGTTTTTTGTTTAGCTATAACGTATCGGTTGTCTGCATCAATACGGCTATCGTTTTAACTGGTATTTTCGCACAGCTGCATTGTGTTCAGCTAGTGTCGTAGAAAATTGATGGCTGCCATCGCCCTTCGCCACAAAATAGAGTGCATCCGTTGTCAGTGGGTGCAACGCAGCGTGAATGGCGGCCTTGCCTGCCATCGCGATAGGCGTAGGTGGGAGCCCTTTAATAACATAGGTATTGTAAGGCGTTGCTGTTCGCAAGTGCTTACGGGTAATGTTTCCGTCAAACGTAGGACCGATACCATAAATCACGGTGGGATCAGTTTGAAGACGCATATTTCTGTTTAGCCTATTGACGAAAACGCCTGAAATCATGTCACGTTCCGCAGGCACAGCCGTTTCTTTTTCAATGATACTCGCTAAGATAAGAGCCTCGTAAGGTGTGGCTAACGGCAGTTCGGCATCCCGTAATTCCCATTCGCTAGAAACAAAGTCAATTAGCGCGCGGTGTGCTCTTTTCAATACCTCGCTTGCGGTTGTGCCTTTGGTAAAGAAATACGTATCAGCCAAATATACGCCCTCTGTCTGCGAAACATTTTCGCAACACCAATCTACGCCATTATCCTGAGTGAGCTGGTTTAATTTCCTGTCGTTTAAATCAAACACCAAATCTGTGTTTTGTTTAAGCGCCTCAAGCCACTGTGCAAGGGTTAGCCCTTCGACTAAACTCACTGCGAAGAGATGCTCATCGCCCTCAGTAAACAGGGTAAACACATCTACTAGTGACTGCCCTGGGCGCAGCATGTAGGTGCCAGACTTAACAGACGTACTGCCTGCAAAGAATTTGAGCCACACCTTAGCAACAAAGGGCGACACATCAGTCATGCCTATTTTACGCAATTGTTTCACTGTACGATAAGCGTTACTGCCGCTCTCTATCGTAAATAAGGTTTCACTTTTTAATACTAGTTCATCGGTAACCTTGCTCGAGACATACATTACGCCAGAGGCTGCCCCAACAACGGCAAGCATGACAAGAGATAATAGAATAACAATTACCCGCTTCATGCTTGAACTTCCCCTTTCTTCATTGCTTTACATTCCATTTTATTTCTTTTTACTACTAATCTGGTGAAGCTCGTAAAACGTTGACGAACCCCGTTGTGAGAAGTGCGTTTTAGTTAATTTTGAAGCGCAGTCTGAAGCCGTGTCTTTAGCGCTACAATCGCATCGCTTCTTACATCAAAATCGACATAAGAGAAATCCGGCATTTGTATTCTCTGTACCGGCATTACGCCCATTAGTGCATTGGTAATTACCACTGCACTCGCTTTTCGCAAATAAGAAAGGTCATATTCCCCCACGTGAAGCGAACAATTGTCGTTTAACAGCGAATCAATAAGACACTGCCTGACTACGCCATTGACACCGCTTCCCTTCAAAGACGGGGTATACCATTGTTCATTGAGGTAGAAAAATACATTGCCAGCACTCGCTTCAATAATGTTATCTTGGGTATCGCAAACAATAGCATCGTGTACGCCAGCGTCGTCTACTTCGTGCTTAATTAAGACTTGTTCTAGCCTGTTCATATGCTTTACACCCGCAAGCAATGGTTGAATGGCTAACCGCGTTTGAGCGCATATTACCGTTGCACCTTCATTCGCAAGACTATCGTAATGGACAGGGTAAGGGTGCTGGCTAAATCTGACTAATGCTTCACTGTCTTCGCTTCGCGCATACCCCCTTCCGGCTTGACCTCCCGACACGTGAACTTTTAGCACATATTTTGGAGAAGCGTTATCACCTGAACCGCTCTTTATCGTCTTAACCTGTTCAGCAATTGCGGCTTCAAGCGCGCGGATATCAATATTGAGCTTGATGGCTGCCGCATCGTGCTCTAAACGTGAAATATGATAAGGCAATAATTCTACTTGATGTTCACTTACCAACAATGTGGTAAACACACCGTCGCCATAATTAAACGCCCTGTCACTTGATGAAATAGGCGTAGCGCTAGGAATAATTCTCACTGCCTACTCTTGTTCGCCGTTATTGTGGTTGTTGGAAGTATACCAACTTGCGTTGGTCAGACAACGTCTAGCTGAATTGATTTGGCTGTAGCTGTGCTCAAAGAGACCTGAGTTTTATGATATTTACTGTGAGATTTAACTGTATAAACAACAAAAGGCAGCCGAAGCTGCCTTTTAAATATACGTGAAGTTCACTTAATCAGCGATAAGTACGCTATATTAATTACGCCGTATTAGATACGCTTGAAAATCAATGAGCCGTTCGTACCGCCAAACCCGAATGAGTTACACAGTGCGTAGTCTTCATTGAATGCTTTTGCTTTGTGTGCAACAAAGTCTAAGTCACAGCCTTCACCTGGTTCGTCCAAGTTAATGGTTGGCGGCGCCATTTTGTCACGCAGTGCCAAAATAGTGAAAATTGCCTCAACTGAACCGGCGGCCCCTAGCAAATGGCCTGTCATTGACTTGGTAGAGCTAACAAGTAGCTTGTGAGCATGGTCATTGAACACGCGTTTTACTGCTGCCACTTCCGCAATGTCACCTGCAGGCGTAGACGTACCATGTGCGTTAACATAGCCGATTTCGCTTGCATCCAACTTCGCATCATTTATCGCGTTTTGCATAGACGCTGCCGCACCTTCTCCATCTTCAGGTGGAGAAGTCATGTGGTATGCGTCGCCGCTCATGCCAAAACCAACCAGTTCTGCATAAATGGTCGCGCCACGCGCTTTGGCTGCTTCGTATTCTTCTAGCATTACCACGCCAGCGCCCTCACCCATGACAAAACCATCGCGGTCTTTATCCCATGGGCGGCTTGCTGCTTGTGGGTTGTCGTTGCGAGATGACAACGCACGTGCTGCGGCAAAACCAGCCATGCCTAGCGGAGTAATAGACGCTTCTGCGCCTCCGGCCAACATGGCATCAGCATCGCCATAAGCAATTGTTCTTGCGGCAATACCAATGTTATGAACGCCTGTTGTACAAGCAGTCACAACGTTTAAATTCGGTCCTTTCAACCCTTCCATGATAGACAAAAAGCCTGAGATCATGTTGGTAATGGTTGAAGGTACAAAAAATGGCGATACGCGCTTAGGACCGCTATTTGTCAGTTTCAAATGGTTTTGTTCAATTTGTTCTAAACCACCAATACCTGAACCAATAGCTACACCTACACGGTGCGCATTATCTTGTGAAATAGTTAAACCAGAATCGACCAAGGCTTGCTTGCCTGCTGCTATACCCAGCTGGATAAAGCGGTCCATTTTCTTGGTTTCTTTCTTTTCAATGTATTCCTGCGGATCAAAATCATTAATTTGACCTGCGAAACGGGTTGAATAGTTACTACAATCGAAATGGGTGATTTCACCGATGCCGCTTTCGCCCGCGAGCAATTTGCGCCATGTGTCTTCGCTATTAAGACCTAATGGTGAAAGCATTCCAAGACCAGTAACCACTACGCGACGTTTTGTCACAAAAAGCCCTCGCTTTGGAACTAAGGTAGGAGATACAAAAACGGCTCTGTTAGAAGAGCCGTTTTGTCGCTACTTAAGACTTAAGCGTCTTTGTTAGCGTTGATGTAATCAATTGCTGATTGAACAGTAGTAATTTTTTCTGCTTCTTCGTCAGGAATTTCAGTATCGAATTCTTCTTCCAAAGCCATTACTAGCTCAACAGTGTCAAGTGAATCAGCGCCTAAATCGTCAACGAATGAAGCTTCTGCTTTTACTTCTTCTTCTTTCACGCCAAGTTGTTCAACGATGATTTTCTTAACGCGTTCTTCAATGTTACTCATAATTCTAGGTTTCCCTTAAACGTCACTAGATAATAAAAGTGCCGCTAGTTTATTTTGCAAGGTGCATCCTTGCAAGCACCAGTTTAAACAAATTTTCTGGTCAAACCAGCGACATTCGAAATTCGTAAAATACTATTTTTACATCCAAGTTCGGGTAAATACCACCCCAAACTAAGGAAAATTCGCAATTTTTGCGAATTTACCCCATATACATACCACCATTTACATGGATAGTTTCGCCTGTAATATAGGCTGCACCATCGCTTACTAAAAAGGCAACAGTGGCTGCAATTTCATCAGGCTCGCCTAATCGGTTAGCCGGAATATCTTTGAAAATGGCTTCTTTTTGGTCATCGGTCAGCGCTTTTGTCATATCGGTATCGATAAAACCAGGCGCTACAACGTTGATGGTAATACCACGAGAAGCCACTTCACGCGCCATAGATTTAGAAAAACCAATGACCCCTGCTTTCGCTGCAGCGTAGTTTGCCTGTCCGGCATTACCTGCACTGCCCACCACTGAACCAATGTTCACGATGCGACCAAAACGCTTCTTCATCATACCGCGAAGTACCGCTTTTGACAGTGTGAAAATTGAGGTTAAGTTGGTGTCGATAATATCCTGCCACTCGTCATCTTTCATGCGCATTAGCAGATTATCACGTGTGATACCGGCATTATTGACCAAGATATCGATACCACCATGTGCTTCATTGATCGCTTTAATCGTGGTATCTACGCTTTCTTTTTCGGTGACATTTAGCGCAAAGCCCTTGCCGCCGAATTCAGAAAGATAATCGCTAATTGCTTGTGCACCATTTTCACTGGTTGCTGTGCCGATAACCGTAGCACCTTGCTGTGCAAGCTGCGTAGCAATCGCTTTGCCTATACCTCGGCTTGCGCCGGTAACAAGCGCAATTTTACCGTCTAATTGACTCATTGCGTTTCCTTATTGTTTTAATGCTTCAACACCATCAGGTGTATTAACTGCAAGAGATTCTAGGCTCTTGTCGATACGTTTGTTCAATCCAGTAAGTACTTTACCAGGACCTACTTCGATAACGTGCTCAACGCCCGCTGCCGCCAAATATTCAACAGTACGTGTCCATTGAACGGGGCAATATAGTTGTCTCACTAATGCGTTCTTGATTGCATCACCTTGGGTTTCTATAGTGACATCAACATTGTTCACAATATTGATTGCAGGCTCATTAACGTTCAATGACGATAATGCGTCTTCTAACTTGTCTGCTGCAGGACGCATTAACTCACAGTGTGAAGGAACGCTTACCGCAAGAGGAAGTGCGCGCTTGGCGCCCGCTTCTTTACACGCATTAGCAGCTTGCTCGGCGGCGTTCTTTTCCCCTGCAATAACCACTTGGCCTGGAGAGTTAAAGTTAACTGGTGCAACTACATCGCCTGTAGCAATAGCAGTTTGCTGACAAATATCCGCAATGGCGGCATCGTCTAATCCGATAATGGCATACATGGCACCCGCACCTGCTGGTACAGCTTCTTGCATGTATTTACCACGGGCTTCCACAAGCTTGATAGCATCAGCAAAATCCATGGCGCCGCCACATACTAATGCTGAGTACTCACCAAGGCTGTGACCCGCTAGGTAATCTACATTGATGCCCTGCTCGCGAATAACACGCCAAATTGCTACGCTAGCAGCAAGTAACGCTGGTTGAGTGATATGGGTTTCGTTAAGTTTACCGTCTGTATCATTTTGGACTAAATCCCACAGATCGTAGCCGAGCGCGTCAGAGGCTTCTTTAAACGTTGCTTCGATAATCGGAGAAGTCTCAGCAAGTTCCTTTAGCATACCTACGCTTTGAGAACCTTGTCCTGGAAATACACAGGCTGTCTTTGTCATGTCGATTCCTTATTATTTTTAATTTACTAGAAGCGAGAAAACGTCGGAGTTGGAGTGCCCCTTAACGAGGCAAATATCTGCAAGGCTAATAGCGTACAAGCGCCGATGCCCAAGCAAATCCGCCTCCGAATGCTTCTAGTAATAAGTGCTGTCCGCGTTGAATGCGCCCGTCTCTGATAGCGGTATCAAGCGCTGTAGGCACAGTAGCAGCAGAGGTATTACCATACTGCTCTAACGTAAGCACTACTTGATCAAGAGACATATTCAGCTTTTTAGCTGTCGCTTTAATAATTCTAAAGTTTGCTTGGTGAGGTACTAACCAGTCAAGATCAGATTTTTGCATACCGTTGGCAGCAAGGGTTTGTTCTACCACTTCTGAAAGCTTGGTTACCGCAACCTTAAAGACTTCATTACCACGCATCACACCCCAGTTATCGTGAACCGACTGCTCGTCACCACGGGTTGGATTACCCACGTACAGCAAATCGCCATGAGAGCCTGATGCGTTGATATGTGTGGAAAGAATGCCAGGTTCATCACTCGCTTCAATAATCGTTGCGCCTGCCGCATCGCCAAACAAGATAACCATGGTTCTGTCTTCAGGGTTTATCAAGCGGCTCAAACAGTCGGTACCGACTACAAGAATACGTTTCGCCATGCCAGACTTAATGTATTGATCGGCAACACTTAATGCGTAGCAGTAACCTGCACATGCAGCAGCTACGTCAAATGCAGGGATACCGTCAATATCAAGAATGCGTTGAATTTCACATGCTGTGCTTGGAAGCGCATAGCGACCACTCGTGGTGGCACACACAATCATGTCGATAGATTTCGGGTCAATGCCAGCCATCTCAATGGCTTTCTTACTGGCTTCTGCCCCCATGGTAGCAGCGGTTTCATCTGCTCCAATAATACGTCGCTCTTTTATCCCGGTACGGTCAGTGATCCATTCGTCACTGGTGTCCACCATTTGCTCTAAATCTGCGTTTGTACGCACGTCGCTGGGATAATAGCTACCTGTTCCTATAAAGCGTGAATATTTGCTCAAAGCTGCTCCAACAATACCGTTTCTATCTTTGTCTTTATCTTTTCAGGTAAATGCATTTTTGCTTCTTTCATTGCTTGCACGATGGCGTAATAAAAGGCGTCTTTTTGTGCATTTCCGTGACTCTTGATAACAATGCCGCGCAATCCTATCAGACTCGCACCGTTATACTGGTCGGGGTTCACGCTGTTATAGATAGATTTCAGTAATGGGAAGGCAATTTTTGCCAATAATCGGGTATAAAAGTTCTTCTGTGACTGGCGTTTTACTTCGTTTATCACTAACTTAGCCAGCCCTTCGCTCGATTTAAGCGCTACATTTCCAGTAAAACCGTCTGTTACCACTACATCGGCATGATCGGTGAAAATGTCGTCGCCTTCTACATAACCAATATAGTTTATGCCTGGCGCATCTTTAAAAAGCTGGTCGGCAGATTTTACCTGTGCGTTACCTTTAATATCTTCTTCGCCTACGTTCAATAAGGCAACCCGTGGCGATGCTATGCCCGCCACCTCTTGCGCAAGCACTGAGCCCATAACGCCGTATTGGAAAAGAATTTCAGGCGTACAGTTCACGTTTGCGCCTAAATCTAAAAGAAATACGTTATGGTGCCCTGTTGTAGGCATCATATTAATGAGTGCGGGCCTATCAATGCCTGATAAGGTTTTAAGCAAATAGAATGATAAAGTAAGCAGTGCACCGGTATTACCTGCGCTTACGCACGCGTTTGCCTCGCCACTTTCGACAAGTTCAATAACGCGACGCATAGAAGAATCTTTTTTGTTTCGTAGCGCTGACGTTGGCGCTTCGCCCATCTCAACGACTTGTGAGCAGTGCACAATAGTAACGCGGTTGCGTTCAGCGTTGGTAAGGGGCTGTATACCTGCTTTGATGGTATCTTCATCACCGCATAACGTGAAGTGCACGTCTGGGTGAAGTTGAATAGCCTTTACGGCTGCGGGAAGGATAACAGGGGGACCATGATCGCCCCCCATGATATCTAACGCGATGGTTAGTTTAGACAAAATGTAGTCGCCGTATTACGCGCCGATTACTTTCTTGCCTTTGTAATAACCGTCAGCGGTCACGTGGTGACGACGGTGAGTTTCGCCCGACGTTGAATCGACAGACAAAGTCGCGCCTGTCAATGCATCGTGTGAGCGACGCATACCGCGCTTAGAACGCGTTTTACGATTTTGTTGTACTGCCATAACTTACTCCTGGTCTCGCTTAAGTTCTTTCAAAACCGCGAAAGGGTTTTGTCGCTCTTGTTCCGGTTCAATCTTTCCAAACGACATATCGTCCTGCTTCACTGTACACTCCGACTCTGCATGAAGGGGCACAATTGGCAAAGATAACAGTAGCTCGTCTTCAAAAATTTGAAGCAGATTAACTTCTCCGTGGTCGTTGACCTCTACCGGTTCGTAAGCCTCGGGAATGATGTCATCGCTTTCCTGTTCTTCTCCCTGCACTGGAGTAAAACAGAATTCCGCTTCCACGGGATAATCGAGTTCACCATTACACCTTTGACAGATAAGTGTTACCTGCGTGGCTAGATGGCCGTGAAAGACAGTAAGACCCTGCGCGTCTTTTTCGAACTGTACTTCTGCGTCCACATAGTCATTGCATCGGACAACTGCTTCACTCAATCGTTCCATATCTTTAGACGCAATCACGCCCCGGTAATCGGAACGTTTCATGGCACTTTTAGTCGGTTCAACCGAATGAGGGAGTTTCACTTTCTGCATAGGGCGCGCATGATATAGGGTCAACCCCTTCCTGTCAAAGCAAAATTGCGTTTTAACCTACAATAAAACGCTGTATGTGGTACGCAGTGATAATGTAACATTGTACTACTAACTGAAAGTACGCAACATATTGATTTTATAAAAGGAGTAATTGTGGCCTCCCTTGTTCTTGCCTCATCATCGCAATACCGAAAAATGTTGCTCGCCAACATTGGTATTCAGGTAGACACCCACGCACCAGATATTGACGAAACGCCCTTTGCGAACGAAAGCCCTACTGC
>Ga0208817_100722_pt1 | contig 9496 bp, 9 predicted proteins | sample Virmet3819_2500_FD_185741 | JGI IMG/M metagenome (GOLD analysis project Ga0208817, IMG submission 185741) | Marine viral communities from the Southern Atlantic ocean transect to study dissolved organic matter and carbon cycling - metaG... | ecosystem: Environmental > Aquatic > Marine > Oceanic ... | reverse complement strand
ATGGGGATGCCGGCGATACCCGAGAATTTGCAGCGATGGGAAGCCCCGCGGCCAAGAGCGGAGCGGTGACAGAACGGCGCCGTGGCGCACCCACTGGCCGGCAATTTCTTAACGGCTCGGTAAGCCAGACTGGTTAGGATAGCGAAAATTCAGGAGTGAACCGGGTGTTGCAAATAGCCTATGTGAGCAGGGCATCGAGCGTCCTTGCTCCCGACGATGTGTTCAAGATCATCGAAACCTCGGCACGAAACAATTCCCGAGACGATCTCACCGGGTTCCTGATCTTCGCGGAGAACCGCTTCTTCCAGGTCGTGGAAGGATCCCGGAGCGCAATCGATGCGCTGCTTTCGCGGCTTGGCGAAGACACGCGCCATTCGCAGATCGAGATCCTGAGCCAGACCGAAATCGCGCAGCGCGCATTTCCCAACTGGCGCATGAAACGGCTCAAGCCGGACACGAGAATCGGGGCGCCGATCGGCGAGACCCCCGGGCTCGACCACTTCCCGACGCATCTCAAACACCTCGTACGGCAATTCCTCGCCGCGTCGCAGCCCGCGACCGAAGCGGCCTAGCCTCGGGCGAGATAACCGCGGACGAAAGCGATTTTCTCCGCGCGGTCGAATTGGGCGAGGCAATCGAAGCGCAGCATTCGCGCCCCGTCCCTACCGAAATGACGCTCGCCGCAGCCGGCGGCAGGCTGTTCCCCGCGATCACGCGCGGCCTGGGCTACGCTTCGGCCTGCGCTATCCCGCGGGCGGGGTGATTGGTGGGTGCGGCGGTAGGATATGGTGGCGAGCGCTGGGATGTTAGCCGAGCCGATTAGCCAACTTATCGGTATCTAATCCAAAACCGCGATTGCAGCTATCAAAGGCGACCAACGAGATAAAACATTCCATTTCACCTCATTGTATCCTTTTGGAAGAGCCCACTAAAATCACCAACGGGAAAATCTTCTGGGAAGTCCTCATTGGAGAGATTCATTTCCCTGATGTTGCCCAACCATCCCAGCCGTTGCTCAATCCCGCTAGTAACCGGATCGTCGGTGATCTGCACAGTGATGCGCTTGAGGCGGACCCCTTCTCCGAATGTCGCGGCCAGATCGTCGGGGTCGACTCGTTCGACGCTGGCAGGATCGTCGAGGTCGCCGAAAGTGACCAGCATCGGATAGGCCGAGCGTTTATTCACCTGGTCGGCACGCGAAAAATGTCGCGGCACGGTCCTTTCCGGCCGGTGCCGCAGCATGTTCCGATACCCGTCCCGAAGAGCATTTTCGCCGGCGTATTGCGGAGAAAGGCGGTACATTACCCGTCCCGCCCAATCGATGTCGGCCTCCGAACGCAGCAGTGCGAACAACACCCGCCCCTCGCCAAGATCGACCGTCACCGCTTCGCCGCGTACGCGATTGGTAACCCGCCCGGGTGTCGGGATCGAATATCCGCCCGCTACCTCGGTATCCACCTCGATCACGCTCGATCCGGTCTTCACCCCATCGGGCGTATCGACCTCCACGGTCAGCCGATAGCGATAGACTGGCGTCTGATCGGTGAGCGAACACCCCGCGACTGTCAGTGCAAGGCAAGAGCATGACCCATCCGGACATGCGGCGAGTGATTTGGCCGAATTGCTGCATACCAGCGTGCTTAGGCGCAGATCGTCATAGCTATGTTAACGCGCGCAGCCGGCCCGTGAGGATAAGCCCCCCCCTCACACGTCCTTGAACACCGGCGCGCGTTTGTGCATTTCGGCCATGACCGCCTCGATCTGGTTGGGCTGGCGCATGATGGCGTCCTGTTCCTCGCTCTCGGCCAGCAGGATCGCATCCTCGCCCTCTTCATGCATCACGCGGAACAGGCGCTTGGCGCCGCGGATCGCTTCGGGGTTCTTGTTGGCGATGGTTTCGGCCAGCGCGGTGGCGCGGGCGTGCGGATCGTCGTCGAGCATGGTGGCGAGGCCGAGCTGGAGCGCTTCCTCGCCGATGAATTCGCGGTTGGTGTAGGTCAGTTCGCGCAGCACGTCGTCGCGCACCAGCCCGCGCCACAGGGCATAACCACCCATGTCGGGCACGAGGCCCCATTTCATTTCCATCACCGCCATGCGCGTCTGCGGGTGCACCACCCGGATATCGGCGCCGCTGGCGATCTGCAGCCCGCCGCCGAAGCACACGCCGTGCACTGCGGCAATCACCGGCACGGGGCATTTGCGCCAGGTCATCGCGGCTTCCTGTGCGCGGTTGGCATTGCCATAGCCGCGTTCGGCAAGCTTGGACGATCCGCCGCCGTCGCCGCCGAAGCTGGCAGTGTCGAGCCCGGCGCAAAAGGCGCGCCCCTCGCCCGACAGCACGGCGACGCGCAGCCCCTTCATCGTGCGCAGCGCTTCGCCCGCGGCGATCACCGCGTCGAATTGAGCGGGATCGAGCGCGTTCATCTTGTCGCCGCGAGTGAAGCGGACCTGCGCCACGCCATTATCGGCCAGGTCGATGGAAACGCGATCGTTGAACTGCATGCTGAAACCTCTCTCCGCAACTGTGCGCCCCTTGGTACCCATCGGGCGGGCCATGTCCAGTTGCCGCGTGCCGGCAGCGGCACGGACGGTCAGGCGCATTGCGCCTCGCAGGGAATGGCCGCGGGCCGGGCCGCCAGCCGGTAGCCGCCTTGCGGATGCGTTTCCACCAGCCAGCTGCAGGCGGAAACCGCCAGCTTGGCCCTGAGCCGCGAGACATGCACGGCGAGCGAGTTGGTTTCGGGCGGATGCTCGATCCGCCACACATCGCGCAGCAGCTGGCGGCGGGTGATCGGCATGCCGCGCGCTTCGGCGAGCCGCCAGAGCAGGCCGAATTCGCGTGGATGCAGCCCCAGCCAGCGGCCATCGAGCCGCCCGTCGCGGTGGAACAGGTCGAGCGTCACCGGCCCCGCCCGCAGCGACCGCGGGAGCGAACTTTCGCCGTGGCGCAGCCGCGCCAGCCGCACGCCGAGCTCGACGAAGGCGACGTGGCTGGAGAGCGCATCGCCCAGCCCGGCATCGAGCAAGCGCGCGCGTTCCCGCGGGCTATCGACCCCCACCGCGACGATCCGGCTGCGTCCCGCAAGTTCATGCCAGTCACGCAGCCGGCTGGCGGCCCGCCAGTCGAGCACGCCCGGCAGCGCCGCGGATGCGCTGGCGGCATCCGGTGCGTGTTCCATCGACCAGCCGGCATGGCCCAGATCCCATCGGACCGGGACAGCCGGGCTGGTCGACAGCCATGCGAATGTCGCGCCCCTCATCAAGCGACCCCTCGGTTTTCCGATGCGGGCCGGAGACTAAGTAAAAACCGAGGTTTGAGAACCGCCCGGACGCGGAAATGCTACCGATCCGGATGCAACAGCCGCATCAGCGCCCCGCGTGGTCGGCGAGGAAGCGCTTCACATTGCGCGCTGCCTGGCGAATGCGCTGCTCGTTCTCGACCATGGCGATGCGGACATGGCCTTCGCCCTCCTCGCCATAGCCGACCCCGGCCGCGACCGCGACATCGGCATGTTCGAGCAATTGCTTGGAAAATTCGAGGCTGCCCATCTCCTCGAAACCGGGCGGCAGCTTGGCCCAGGCGAACATGCTGGCGGGCGGCGTGGGGATATCCCACCCGGCGCGGGCGAAGCTTTCGACCATCACGTCGCGGCGGCTCTGGTAGCGTGCGCGGTTTTCTTCGACCACGTCCTGCGGCCCGTTGAGCGCGGCGCAGGCGGCCGCCTGGATCGGGGTGAAGGCGCCGTAGTCGAGATAGGACTTCACCCGCGTCAGCGCGGAGATCAGCGTGGGGTTGCCGACCGCGAAGCCCATCCGCCAGCCGGCCATCGAATAGGTTTTCGACATCGAGGTGAATTCCACCGCGACATCCTTCGCCCCCGGGACCTCGAGGATCGAGCGGGTCGGCTTGCCGTCGTAATAGAGTTCCGAATAGGCGAGGTCGGACAGCACCCAGACCCGGTTCTCCTTCGCCCATGCGACCAGCCGTTCGTAGAACGCGAGGTCGACCGTTTCGGCAGTCGGGTTGCTGGGGTAGTTGACCACCAGCACGGTCGGCCGCGGCACGGTGTAGTCCATCGCGTTCTCGAGCGCGCGCCAATAGCGCTCGTCGGGCGTGGTCGGCACGCTGCGGATGGTCGCCCCGGCGATGATGAAGCCGAAGGTGTGGATCGGATAGGACGGGCTCGGCGCAAGGATCACGTCGCCCGGCGCGGTAATCGCGGTGGCCATCGACGACAGGCCTTCCTTCGAGCCCATCGTCACCACCACTTCGCGATCGGGATCGAGATCGACGTTGAAGCGGCGGCCGTAATAGTTCGCCTGCGCCTTGCGCAGCCCGGGAATGCCCTTGGACTGCGAATAGCCATGCGCGCCCGGCTTGGCCGCGACCTCGCACAATTTGTCGATCACGTGCTGCGGCGGCGGGTGGTCCGGATTGCCCATGCCGAGATCGATGATGTCGCGCCCCGCGCGCCGCGCCTCGTGCCGCATCGCGTTGACCTCGGCGATGACATAGGGCGGCAGGCGCTTGATACGGTAGAATTCGTCGGACATCATGGCTCTTTCGGGCTGTAGGCGAGTCACACTGATTACCTATTCACCTCCCCGGTGCAATCGGCGCGCGTGCATGCGGAGGCGGAATATCCTATTGCGACCCCAACAGGCGCTTGGCACCAGGCAGGAGCGATGATGACCGACGACGGCCCCGACCCCTTCACCAACCTTTTCGAAGCGCCGGCGAAATTCGCCCGCGCGCTGTTCGCGCCGATGGCCGAGGCGGCGGGGGGCAACCCGCTGTCGGCGGAGGACATGCGCCACTGGGCCGAGGTCGGGACGAAGCTGCAGACGATGTGGCTGGAATACCAGGCCGAGCAACTGGCCGATCCGCAGGCGCTGGTGCCGTGGATGGACCCGGCGCGGTGGATGGGGCTGGCGCAGGACTGGTACCGCCAGATGCCGCTGGCCGATCCCGCACAGCAGCAGGCGCTGTGGCAGGAAGGGATGGAGGTGTGGCAGCAGGTGCTGGCGCAATACGGACTGGGCGCCGGCGGGCAGGAAGAGGCCCGGGACGCCGCCGACATGCCGCGCCGCGACCGCCGTTTCGCCGACCCGCGCTGGCGCGCGCACCCCGCCTATGCGCTGATCCACCAGACCTATCTGTTCCTGGCCGAGCGCGTGGCCGAAATGGTCGACCGGATCGACGGGCTGTCCGACGACAAGCGCGAACAATTGCGGTTCACCACGCGGACGATGACCGACGCGGCCAGCCCGGCCAATTTCCCGCTGCTCAACCCGGTGGTGATGGAACGCACGCTGGAAACGCAGGGCGAAAACCTCGTCACGGGGATGGAACACCTGCTCGCCGATCTGAGGCGCGGGCAATTGTCGCATACCGACGCGAGCGCTTTCACGCTGGGCGAGAACATCGCGGTGACGCCGGGCAAGGTGGTGCACGAGACCCCGCTCTACCAGCTGATCCAGTACACGCCGACGACCGACACGGTGCTGGCGACGCCGCTGGTCATCTTCCCGCCATGGATAAACCGGTTCTACATCCTCGACCTCAACGCCCGGAAAAGCTTCGTGCGCTGGGCGGTCGAACAGGGCGTCACCGTGTTCATGGTCAGCTGGAAATCGGCCGATGCCAGCATGAAAGACGTGGTGTGGGACGATTACGTGCGCGCGCAAATCGACGCGATCGACCATATCCGTGCGCGGCTGGACGTGCCGGCGGTCCACGCGATCGGCTATTGCGTGGCCGGCACGACGCTGGCGGGGACGCTGGCGGTGCTGCACCGCCGCGGCGAGCAGGACAAGGTCAGGAGCGCGACCTTCTTCACCGCGCAGGTCGATTTCGAGAAGGCGGGCGAGCTGCGCAACTTCGTCGACGACCAGCAGCTGGCGGCGATCAAGGGCCTGACCCCCGAAGGCTATCTCGACGGGCGTTACATGGCGGCGACCTTCAACCTGCTGCGCGGCACCGACCTGATCTGGAACTACGTGGTCAACAATTACCTGCTGGGCGAGGATTACCCGGCCTTCGACCTGCTTCACTGGAATGGCGACGTCACCAACCTGCCCGCCAAGTGGCATGAACAATATCTGCGCGATTTCTACCGCGACAACCGGCTGGTCGAACCCGATGCGCTGAGCGCCGACGGCACGCCGATCGATCTCGGCCTGGTCGAGACCCCGACCTACGTCCAGGCGGGCAAGGAAGACCATATCGCGCCCGCCGAAAGCGTCTGGCGGATTACCGACCATTTCGCCGGCCCGCTGAAATTCGTGCTGGCGGGATCGGGCCATATCGCGGGCGTGGTCAATCCCCCGGGCTCGGGCAAGTACCAGTACTGGACCAATACGGGATCGCCGCGCACCCTGGCCGAATTCCGCGACGGTGCGCAGGAGCATCCCGGCAGCTGGTGGCCCGACTGGATCGAATGGCTGCGCGAACAGGATGCCGCCACGGTGGCCGCGAAAGGCAAACGCAAGCCCGGCGGCCGCGGTGACCGAGTGATCGAGGATGCGCCGGGACGCTACGTCGCGGCGCGATAACCGGCCCCGCACGCCGCGGCCGCGGCTTATTGTGCAGTGCACAAAATATCCTTGACTTCGCGGCTGCAGTGCTTATTTTGTGCACTGCAACATAGCGAGGTTCCCGATGGGTGACAGCCAGAACAAGAGCGCCAAGGCGACTGCCACGGTTTCGACCGAGCCTGCGGCTGCGCCGGCAAGCGATGCAGTAAGCACCGCGGCCATCGCCAAGGCCGTGGAAGCCGATGCCGGCCCCGCCAGCGTTGCGAAAAAGCCGAAGAAAGCCGCGACGAAAAAGGCCGCACCCAAGACCGCCCGGCGCAAAGCAGCGCCGGCGGCGAAGCAGGCCACTCCCGCGGCGCCGGCTGCGGCGCTCGCCAAGACCGCCCCGATCTCCCAGTTGAAGGACACCATCATGGCTACTGCCAAGACCGCTAACACCACCGATTACACCGCCAAGGCGCAGAACATGGCTGCCGACATGCAGACCCGCGTCAAGGCCGCCTACGAAAAGGGCACTGCAATGACCAAGGAAGCCGCCGAATTCCAGAAGGGCAATCTCGAGGCCGTGGTCGAATCGGGCAAGATCCTCGCTTCGGGCATGCAGGACATGGGCCGCAGCTATGCGGAAGAAGCCAAGTCGGCTGCCGAGACCGTCCAGGAAGACATGAAGAAGTTCACCGCGATCAAGTCGCCGACCGAGCTCTTCGAACTGCAGGGCGAAATCGCCCGCCGCAATTTCGATGCCATGGTCTCGACTGCGTCGAAGAACACCGAAGCCATGCTCAAGCTGGTCAACGAGGCGTTCGCGCCGATGTCGAACCGCATGAGCCTGGCCGCCGAAAAGGTCGGCAAGGCCGCCTGAGGCCGAATTTCCAGCTTCAATTCCACCGGGCACTCTCTCCTCTCTCCCTCGCCCGGCGAATTGGACACCGTGGGCCGGATGGTTTTGCCATCCGGCCCTTTTTTCCGTCTGCCGCACAGGCTGCATCCGTGCGGCCCAGCGGGCGCGCACAGGCACGGGCTCACCGCTCGTGCCTTGCGATTTGCCCAAGCGTTACGATAATGGGTTCAGCAATGGCCGAGATTCCCCCCCTTACCCCCATCCGCGCTGCCGGCGAGGACGACGATTCGCGCGAGGGCGACGGTCAGGTCGGCATTGCCACCAAGACCCGCGCCAAGCCCAAGAAGCCCAGCCAGTACAAGGTGCTGCTGCTCAATGACGATTACACGCCGATGGAATTCGTGGTCATCGTCCTGAAACGCTTCTTCAAGATGGACATGGAGGAAGCCACCCGCGTGATGCTCCACGTCCACCAGAAGGGTGTCGGGGTCTGCGGGATCTTCCCCTACGAGGTTGCCGAAACCAAGGTCCACCAGGTGATGGACTTCGCCCGGCAGAACCAGCACCCGCTGCAATGCACGCTGGAGAAGGCCTGAACCGGCGACGCCGCGCGGCCCGTCCGCACAAGGGGCATGACCTGCAGGCAAAAGCGCGCTAGGGGCTGGCGCGGAGACAATTGACCGGCGGCCCCTTGCTCAAATTCCTGCCCAGCATCGATCGATACATCTTCCGGCTCGTGACCGTGCCGATGCTGGCGGTGTTTGCCATCGCCGCGTCGCTGCTCGTGCTCGACAAGATGCTGCGGCTGTTCGATTTCGTCGCGGTCGAAGGCGGCCCGGTGGGCGTCGTGTTCAAGATGCTGATCGCGCTGGTGCCCGAATATGCCAGCCTCGCCATTCCGCTGGGCCTGCTGCTGGGCATCCTGCTTGCCTTCCGAAAGCTGGCGACGACCAGCGAACTCGATGTCTTCCACGCGGTCGGGCTCGGCTATGGCCGCCTGCTGCGCGTCCCGTTCGCCATCACCGCCGTGCTGATGATGGTCAATGTCGCGCTGGTGTTCTTCATCCAGCCGGTCAGCCGCTATTATTACGAGCAGATGGAATATGAGCTGCGCTCGGGCGCGCTCGGCGCCTCGATCAAGGTGGGCGAATTTACCACGCTGGCCGATCGCATGGCGCTGCGGATCGAGGAAAGCGAGGACGACGGCCGCCGCCTGAAGGGGATTTTCGCCCGCGTCGCGAACGACCGCGGCCAGGTGCTGTCGATCTCCGCCAAGGAAGGCGCCTTCCTCGCCACCACCGACAGCCCCGATACGATCATCCTGCGGCTGTCCGATGGCACGATCGTGCAGGACACCGGCAGCCAGACGCCGCGTGTGCTGACCTTCACGCGCCACGACCTGCCGATCGACCTGCCCGCGGTGGAGGAATTTCGCGCGCGCGGCGATGCCGAACGCGAATACATCCTGCCCGAACTGCTGCGCATCGGGTGGAGCGACGAACGCCCCGAAGCCCAGCGCGACGCCAGCCAGGCAAGCTTCAACTTCCGGCTGGTCGAAGTGGTGATGATGGCACTGATGCCGCTGCTGGCCGTGGCGCTCGGCGTGCCGCCCAAACGTTCGAGCAGCGCGCTGGGCGTGTTCCTGTCGATCGTGATGGTGGTCGCCTATCACAAGGTGAACCAGTATGGCGAAGACGTCGCCGCGCTGGGCCGCGTCGATCCGATCCTGGCGCTGTGGGGGCCGTTCTTCCTGTTCGCCGCGCTGATCGTGTGGATGTACTGGCGGGTCGCCTACGTCCCCGGCGGGCAGGCGATCGGTGCGCTCGAAATCTGGTTCGACAAGCTGGCCAAGCGCGTCGGCCGCGTATTCCGCCGCCGGCGGCTCAAGATCGACCTGGCAGCAGCCGAATAGCGGGAACCCATGCAGCTCGATTTCTTCCCCTCGCGCACGCTGACGCTGTACCTCGCGAAGATGTTCGTCGCGCGGATCGCGGCAATGCTGTTCGTCCTCGTGCTGGTTCTGATGATGCTCGACCTGCTGTCGAGCAGCGGCGAGATCCTGGCGGTGGAAGGCAATGGCCAGGGCGAATTGCTCACCTATGCGGGGCTGCGCATCCC
>Ga0208817_100719_pt1 | contig 9572 bp, 9 predicted proteins | sample Virmet3819_2500_FD_185741 | JGI IMG/M metagenome (GOLD analysis project Ga0208817, IMG submission 185741) | Marine viral communities from the Southern Atlantic ocean transect to study dissolved organic matter and carbon cycling - metaG... | ecosystem: Environmental > Aquatic > Marine > Oceanic ... | reverse complement strand
ATTATTGCCTCTTTGTGCGCTATAATGTTACTTCAAATTTTACGTATTTCTAAAAAAATTGAAGCTAAAAGCAAAGGACTTTAAGATGAAAGATACAATTATTATTGGTGGTGGCGCAGCTGGACTTTCTTGTGCATTGGTATTAGGTTCTGGGTTAAAAAAACCTTTTGCAGAAGGAAAAAACGTTGCTATTATTATGCATCAAAAAGCTTCGCATTTACAAACTGCATTATTTAATAACGTATTAGGATTACAACCTGGCACATTAGGTGATGATATTCTTAAAGATGGAAAAGAGCAGCTAGCTAATTTATATCCAGAAGTAGAGCAAATAGAAAAAGAAAAAGTAAAAAAAATTGAAGAAACTAGCTTTGGCTTTACTGTAACCACTAATAAACAAAGTTATGACACTAAACGTGTAGTAGTTGCTGTTGGATATACTAATTTATTAGACATTGAAGGTCTTGAAAGTTATATAAAACCTCATCCTAGAGCTGTTATTGAAAAAGATAGAATCTGGTTAGAAAATAAAGACCATTTAGTTAAAAAAAACCTATATGTAGCAGGTACATTAGCTGGTTGGCGTAGTCAATTTGCAATTGCATCTGGTAGCGGTGCGCATGTTGCTACAGATATTTTAACAATTTGGAATAATGGTAAGCACACTAAAGTGCATGATAAGGCGTAGGTGATTTTAGTTTTACAGAAAAGATTACTCTTCAACTTCTACTTTCTGATGTAATTGGATTACCTTATCAATCATATCATCGTGTTTATTAAGTATTTTATGGTAAGCACCAAAACCATATAGCTGTTCTGCTATTGTAGCTTTTAGGTAATGTTTAACTTCATCTCTATAAGCTACAAAAACAATGTTAGATCTTGTTTTAATTTTCAAATACTCTTCAAAATCTTTAATCATATTATCTTCTACTAAATAATTATCAAAAAAGTCTTGTCTTGATATAGAAGAGTAATAATTGCGGTCTTTTTCTATTTCTTCAAAAATGAAATTATTAAAAAAACCTTTTCTTTCTAAAAAGCTAAGTGTTTCGTTTTCCATTTTTCTGTTTAAAGGCACAAAAACATCTGGTATAATTCCGCCACCACCATACACCACTTTTCCTTTTGGTGTTGTAAATTTTAAAGAGTCTGCTACTTCAATTTTAGATTCGTCAATTAGCTCTCCACTTTTCATTCTGTACGAATAATCATCGTAGTAATCTGTATTACCATTAGCGTAAGACCTTTGTATAGATCGTCCTGTTGGTGTATAATATTTAGATACTGTTAAGCGTACTGCACTACCATCTCCTAATTGCATTTCGCGTTGGACTAAACCTTTTCCATAAGATCGTCTTCCCACAATTGTACCTTTATCGTTATCTTGTAAGGCGCCTGCAATAATCTCTGAAGCTGATGCTGAATTTTCGTCTATCATTACAAAAAGTTCACCAGATTCAAAATCTCCTTTAGATGTTGAGTAGCTTTTTTCTATATCTCCTTTTTTGTTTTTTGTATAAACAATAAGTTTATTGTCCTCTAAAAATTCGTCAACAATATTCACAGCTATTTCTAAAAATCCTCCAGGATTTTCTCTTAAGTCTAAAACTAGACTATTTGCACCTTCTTTTTTTAAACGTTTTAATGCTTTTTTAAATTCTTTGTATGTGCTTTCTGCAAAACGATTAATTTTTATGTAACCTAAATCTTCGGTTAACATGTATGCTGCATCTACACTTTTTATTGGTACAACATCTCTTGTTACGTTAAAGGTTAAAAGTTTGGGTTCTCCTTTTCTGTAGACTTTTAACTTGACTTCAGAATAGCGCTTACCTCGTAAAGTTTCTACTAAACTATCATTTGTTTCGCCTAAAAGAGATTTTCCGTTTGCTTCTAGTATACGGTCGCCACCTTTTATTCCTGCTTTAGCACTTGGACCGTTTTCAACAGTTTTTATTACTGTTATTGTGTCTTTAAATGTGTAAAAATTAATACCAATACCCACAAAATTTCCTTTCATGTTTTCGGCAGAACGTTTCATTTTTTCTTTAGGAATATAAACCGAATGTGGATCTAAGTTATCTAATATTCCGTTTACGGTAACGTCTACTATACTATCTGTATTGACATCTTCTACGTATTCGTAATCTATATAATCAATTAGTCTATTTAACTTGTCTTTTTTACTGTTTGATGTAAATAGTTTATCTGACGTGTCTCCAAAGTCTAAATTACCACCAATAAATATGCCTGCTGCTACTGCTAGTCCTATTATAAATGGTATGTAAACTTTAAATTTTGACATTATTCTTCTAATTGTTCTATATGTTCTACTTGTATACCTGCTTTGGTTAAAAATTTTATACCAGAATCGTCTTTATATCCTTGATTATATACTACGCGTATTATACCTGCTTGGTGTATTAGCTTACTACACTCTTTACACGGTGATAGTGTTATATATAATGTTGCTCCTTTACAGGATTGCGTTGATGAGGCTACTTTTAATATTGCATTAGCTTCGGCATGTAAAACATACCATTTAGTGTAACCTTCTTCATCTTCGCAAAAATTTTCGAAACCTGTCGGTGTTCCGTTATAACCATCAGAGATTATCATTCTATCTTTTACAATAACTGCGCCAACTTGTTTGCGTTTACAGTAAGATAATTTCCCCCATTCTTTAGCTATACGCAAATACGCCTTATCGTATTTTAATTGTTTTTTTTTGGACATGTAGTTAGTTTTTGTCGGATGTTTAGGTAGACAAACAAAAAACCTAACCCAAACCTATAACGAAGATATAAGGTTAGTATTTTAATTACAATTTAAAAGGATAAGTTTTATGAAAACTTTAGATAAAATTGGCTCTTTTTAATATTTAATTACTATAAAATCCAATTATCTATTAACATCGGAATTACTAGTCCTATTACTATTGAAGAGACTACCATCATCCAATCTCTTTTAGAAAACCTAAATATTGTTTGAAATATATATCCTAAAAATAGAACAATAAAGACTATTATTATTTGCGCTATTTCTATACCTAAAGCAAACTCTAATAAAGCTATAAATTTATTATCGCCAGAGTCTAAGTTCATTCTAAACTCTCTTCCAAAACCAAAACCGTGTATTAAACCAAAAAATAATGTCGACACAAATAGAATACCTATTTTCTGACTATTTTTTTGCTTACCAGCAGTAAACACATTGTAAACTGCCATTATTAAAATGGTAATTGGTATTAAAAACTCAATCAAACTTGCTTGTACACGTACATGACCATAAACAGACAAAATTAAAGATAAAGTATGTCCTACTGTAAACATGGTAACCAGTAATAAAACGCGTTTCCAATCTCTAAATAAATAAGGTACAGCTAATACGATTAAAAATAATACATGGTCATATGCGTTAATATCTAGCACATGATTCATTCCATATTGTACAGTTTGCCAAAAGTCGTTAAACATTAGGTGTTATTTTTAGGGTTGGGTAAATATACAAAAAGTAAAAAAACGCAAAAGTAATTTCAATATTTACTTGTGTCAAAACTTAAAACTTATTTTTGGTTGTATCTTCGCCAAAAAAATACTCAATTCACATCTAATACTAATGGTAAAAACAATTTTTAAATTTATACCACTTACACTTCTATTTTCAATATTAACGTTAACTAGTTGTAAGGAAAATAAAACACCAGTAGAAAAAAATGAGATTACTAATATTGCTACTTTAGAATATAAAATTAGCTCTAAATTAGGTGAAGGCGCTATATGGAATTATAAAACTGAAGAATTATACTGGGTAGATATTGAAGGGCAAACACTAAATATATATAACCCTAAAACAAAAAATAATAACGTAATTAAAACACCATCAAAAATAGGAACCGTTGTCCCATACAAAAAACAACAAGCGGTTATAGCTCTTGAAGATGGTATATATCAGGTAAATTTAGACAACGGAAAATTAAATCAAATTTCTGATATTGAAGCTTCGATGACCGAGAACCGTTTTAATGACGGAAAGTGTGACCCACAAGGAAATTTGTGGGTTGGTTCTATGCATTTAAAAGAATCTTCACCTAAAGCAAGCTTATATAAAGTAGCACCTAACGGAACTACAACAAAAATGATTGATAGCGTTACAATCTCTAACGGAATTGTTTGGTCTAAAGATGCAAAAACTATGTATTATATAGACACACCAACTAAAACCATTAAAAGTTATGATTACGACATAAAGACCAGTACAATTTCTAACGAAAAAGTTGCCGTCAATGTCCCAGAATCTTTAGGCTATCCAGATGGAATGACTATTGATCAAAATGATATGTTATGGGTTGCTTTATGGAATGGTAATGCTGTAGCGCAATTTAATCCAAAAACAGGAAAGCTAATTTCAAAAATAGAAGTACCTGCACATAATGTAACATCTTGTGCTTTTGGAGGCAAAAACTTGGATGTTTTATATATCACAACGTCTACCAACGATATGACAAATGAAGAAAGAGAAAAATACCCACTAGCAGGATCTATTTTTAAATATAAACCAGAAGCTAAAGGCAGACCAGCTTTCTTTTTTAAAGAAGCAATTAGGTAAAAACAAAAAACAATATTAATTCTTGCTATTATAGAAGGAAATTGTAAATTTAATACTTGTGAAATTTATAAAAAATGAAGAAAAGCATCACATTAAAAGAGTTATCAAAAATATTAGGTGTTTCAATATCAACAATATCTAAAGCATTAAATGATAGTCCAGAAATTAGTCATGACACTAAAACTAAAGTAAAAGAACTTGCTGCTCTTCATAAATATCAACCTAATGTACTAGCTAGAAATTTAAAATCTGGAACTACCAAAACCATAGCTGTAGTCATCCCAAGTGTACAAAACTTCTTTTTTGCACAAGTTTTATATGGTATTGAACAAGAAATTGCAAAAACAGATTACAACTTAGTGGTTAGTCTTACTAATGAATCTTTAGAAAAAGAATCTAATAACTTAAACCATTTCTCAAACGGAATTGTAGACGGTTTTATCGTAACCGCTTCTGAAGAAACTCAAATTAAAAAAGAATATACCCATTTTACATCAGCTCTAGATAATAAAAAAGCTATTGTCATGTTTGACAGAGTGGTTAAAGATATTAATTGCGATAAAGTTTTAGTAGATGATAAAGAAGCAGTTTACAAAGCTACATCGCACTTAATAAAATCTGGCAGGAAAAAGATAGCTTTAATATCAACTATTAACAACTTAACAGTTGGTAAGTCAAGAATAGCAGGTTACAAACAAGCGCTTAATGAAAATGGAATAGAGTTTTTAGAGTCTTATGTAGTATCATCAACCGAAGAAGGTATAAAAAAAGAAACAGATTTATTTTTAAGTAATAATCAAACAGATGCTATAATAGCATTAGATATTCAATCATCATTATCTGGTCTAAAATCTGTTAAAGAAAAAGGGTTAGAAATACCTAAAGACGTTGCAATTATTGGCTATTCTAGTGAAAGAACAGCATCTCATCTAACACCTGAATTGTCTACAATAAGCCAAAATGGTATAGAAATAGGAAGAAAAGCCACAAAATTATTGATAGATCGATTAAAATTCCCTGAGAAAGCATTTGAAAATATAATAGTTGCTTCAAAAATTCAAAACAGACAATCCTCATAAAAAAAGTCTTCTAAACAACACATTTAGAAGACTTTGTACTCAAGGTGGGAATCGAACCCACACTTCCGAAGAAACCGGATTTTGAATCCGGCGCGTCTACCAATTCCGCCACTTGAGCAATTAGGAAGTGCAAAATTAAATATAATTTTAATCTTTTATACTAAAAATAGCTACTAATGTCTTTTAAAGCTGAAAAATTATACTAAATTTGCACCTCAAATAAAAATCTGTAGTCTTAAGTGCTGCTTAACAACACATTACTATGTCTAGTACAACAACAGAAGCTAAAATATTTTCTATAACGCAAAGTAAAGCTTTAGCAGAAAAAATTGCGGCTGCTTACGGTACTAATCTAGGTAAAATTATTACCTCAACGTATAGCGATGGAGAGTTCCAACCTTCTTATGAAGAATCTATAAGAGGTACAAGAATTTTCATAATTGGATCTACAAATCCTAGTTCTGAAAATTTAATGGAAATGTTATTAATGATAGATGCCGCTAAACGTGCATCTGCAAGACACATAACAGCAGTACTACCTTATTTTGGTTGGGCTAGACAAGACAGAAAAGACAAACCAAGAGTACCAATTGCAGCAAAATTAGTTGCAAAAATGTTGGAAACTGCAGGAGCAACTCGTATTATAACAATGGATTTGCATGCAGACCAAATACAAGGGTTCTTTGAAAAACCAGTAGATCACTTATTTGCATCTACTATATTTTTACCTTATTTAAAAGAGTTAAATTTAGATAATTTAACTATAGCTTCTCCAGATATGGGAGGATCAAAACGTGCCTACGCATACTCTAAAGCATTACAAAGCGATGTAGTAATATGCTATAAGCAACGTGCTAAAGCCAATGTAATTTCTCATATGGAACTTATTGGTGACGTAACAGGTAAAAATGTTGTATTAGTTGATGATATGGTTGATACTGCTGGAACATTAACCAAAGCTGCCGATTTAATGATGGAAAGAGGAGCAAAAAGCGTAAGAGCTATTTGTACTCATCCAATACTATCTGGCACCGCTTATGAGAGATTAGAAAATTCTAGATTAGAAGAGTTAATTGTAACAGATTCTATACCTCTTAAGCAAGAAAGCAAAAAAGTAAAAGTTTTAAGCTGCGCAAATTTATTTGCAGAAGTAATGCATAATGTACATCATAATGCATCAATAAGCTCAAAATTTATAATGTAGAAATAATTAAATAAATATAAATAACAATTATGAAATCAATTACAATCAACGGATCTCAAAGAGAAAGCGTGGGCAAAAAAGCAACAAAAGCCTTACGTAATGCTGGTCAGGTTCCTTGCGTATTATACGGAGGAGACAACCCAGTGCATTTCTCTGCACCAGAATTAGCCTTCTCAAAACTAGTATACACGCCAAATGCGCATACAGTTGTGATTGAGTTAGAAAATGGTGACACTTACAATGCTATTTTACAAGACATTCAGTTTCACCCAGTAACAGATAATATCTTACACATTGACTTCTATCAATTATTTGATAACAAAGAAGTAACAATGGAAATTCCTGTACAATTCACAGGTAACTCTAGAGGTGTAAGAAACGGTGGTGTTTTACGTAAAAACAAACGTAGCTTACGTGTAAAAGCGTTACCTGGTAATTTACCTGATTACATCGAAGCAGATATTACAGATTTAAAGATTGGTAATAAGCTTTATATTACTGCTTTAGATAGTGAAGACTTCAAATTTATGCACCCAGACAACACTGTAGTTTGTCAAGTAAGACGTTCTAGAGCATCTATGGCTGTTGCTGATGATGATGAGGATGAAGATGAAGACGTACCAGCAACTGAAACAGACGATGTTGCTGCTGTAAAAGAATAAACTCTTTTTAAACTCACAAATAAAGCATTCTGTTAATTCAGGATGCTTTTTTTATTTTTGAAAAAATAAAACTTTAATAAGATGTGTGATTTTTTCAAAAAATTATTTAAAAAAAATCCAACTGTATTAGTTAAAGAACAAAACCCTATGAAAAAATTTTTAATCGTTGGCTTAGGAAATATTGGCGAAAAGTACACAAATACAAGACACAACATCGGTTTTAAAATTTTAGACCAATTAGCATCTAAAGAAGAATTATCTTTTGAAACAGTTAAACTAGGAGATATTACCACTTATAAATTTAAAGGAAGAACATTTATACTTTTAAAGCCTAGCACCTATATGAATCTTAGCGGAAAAGCTGTACAATATTGGCTGACTAAAGAAAAAATACCCTTAGAAAACTTATTAGTTATCACTGACGACTTAAATTTACCTTTTGGTACTTTGCGTTTAAAAACTAAAGGTAGTGACGGAGGACATAATGGCTTAAAAGATATTCAAGAAAAATTAAACACAACTAAATACAATAGGTTTAGATTTGGCATAAGCGACGCATTTAGTAAAGGTAGACAAGTAGACTATGTTTTAGGAGAATGGGATGAAGAAGAAAACCAAAAACTACCCGAACGCTTAGACAAAAGTATAGAGCTAATTAAATCTTTTGGTACAGCTGGAGTTAATAACACAATGAATACCTTTAACGGTAAATAAAAAAGGGAAGCTAAATTAGCTTCCCTTTTTTTTACTACTATGCTAAAAATCAATCTATAATAAGTTTTTTAGTTTTAGTATTTTCTCCATCTGTTACATTAAGTATATACATTCCTGACTCAACATCATTTAATCTAATTTGTTGATTAAAATCATTTGAGTTTTTAAAACTTTGATAAAATACTTTTCTGCCTCTTATATCATAAACATAAATTTCTACATCTTCTTTAAAAACTGTATTTTTCATTTTAATGGTAAATTCTCCATTATTAGGATTAGGATAAACACTAAATTCAGTGTTATTTAAAACATCATTTCCAATTGATAAAGCACTAAACAAGCACAACTCTAAATCAAAAGACAAAATTGTTCCTCCATCTTCAGGACCATAAGTATCATCTACAGATAAGGTCCAATTTCCTGCAGACATTTCTCCGTTTAATAAGGACAAATCACCTTCTGGTATAAACACTCCTGTAAAAGGAGCACTTCCTGTTGTAATAGAGTTTGTCGCATCTTGATCAAAAACTGTATTAGTATAATTATCAGAACTACCTCCATTTCCTGTAGATAACTCTATAATTGTTCCTGCAGGACTTATCAAAGAAATATCTAAATCACTATTCCAAGCATGATTAATACTTATTGTAACATTAACATCTGCAATAGGTGCATCTTCTAAAATATTAATTACGGAAGTATAATTAGCATCTGCTCCAGTTGAAGCGATTGTAATTGGTAAATCTGTTGCACTATAAACAGTACATTCTACATCACACACATCTCCAATTCCATCTCCATCGGCATCTGCTTGGTCTGCGTTAGGAGTATAGATACAATTATCTGAAGTATTTAAAATACCGTCATTATCAATATCATCGTCACACACGTCTCCTATTCCATCTCCGTCAACATCTGCTTGATCAAAATTTGGAGTATTTACACAATTATCAGATCCGTCTGGTATACCATCTCCATCTGTATCATTCTGCGGAGAACCACAAATCTCGATTGACCAATTTACTAAATCTCCAGTATCAAAACCGTAGTTATCTACAACTTTTAATGTCCAGTCTCCAGAAGAAAACTCAGAATTTAGTATAGATAGCGCTTCGGTAGGCTGATAAACACCAGTAAATGGCGCTGTACCACTAGCAATTGGGTTAGCCGCATCATCATCAAATACCGTATCTGTATAATTCATACCCGAACCACCATTTTCAAAACTTAAATCTATCTCTGTACCTGCAGGACTAACTAATGAAACGGTTAAGTCTGAAACATAAGAATGAGTAATATTAA
>Ga0208817_100704_pt1 | contig 9731 bp, 9 predicted proteins | sample Virmet3819_2500_FD_185741 | JGI IMG/M metagenome (GOLD analysis project Ga0208817, IMG submission 185741) | Marine viral communities from the Southern Atlantic ocean transect to study dissolved organic matter and carbon cycling - metaG... | ecosystem: Environmental > Aquatic > Marine > Oceanic ... | reverse complement strand
GAGCGAGAGGAGCGGCGGCGATCTCAAGCAGGTGAAGGGGCAGGAAACCGCCAAGCGCGCATTGGAAATCGCCGCGGCGGGCGCGCACAACCTGCTCAGTTACGGTATGGCTACACTTCAATCGGAAATAGCGATAAGAAGCCATGATGGATTGTGTCATTTACATGCGGTGGTCGAGCGCTGAACAATCACGCGGATCGACACTCGAACGGCAAAGAGACGATTGTCGTCGCCACGCTTCGGAAAACGAATGGTCGGTAGTCGATGAACTCGTTGACGATGGTATCAGCGCTTTCAAGGGGCAGCATGCATCAACCGGTGCTTTAGGGAGATTCGTCGCCGAGGTGGACGCCGGACGGTATCCGGACGGGGTCGTCCTGCTATGCGAGAAATTGGACCGGCTTTCGAGGCAGGAGCCGGGGAAGGTGTTCCTTTGGATGATGAACCTCACCGAGGCCGGTGTTACTGTTGCCACTGTCGATGGGAGCCGTCGCTATTCGAAGGGCAATTTCGACATGGCTTCAATCATCGAGGTGGTGGTGAAGGCCCAGCTCAGTCATGAAGAATCCGAGAAGAAGAGCCAGAGGTTGGGTGCGGCTTGGGCGGCGAAGCGGCGCCGTCTGAACAGCGGCGAGAAGTTCGTGATGACCCGCCGTGCGCCTGCTTGGCTTGATGTGGTGGGTTCGCCGCCGGTCTTTATACCCAACTCGGAACGAGCCGAGATCGTTCGTCGTATTTTTGAGGAGACCGTTGCCGGCTTCGGGAAAGCCCATATTGCGCGAAACTTGAATCTGGACGGCGTGCCGCCGTTCGGGAGGGCCGAAGCCTGGCACGCCAGCTATGTTCAGAAGATACTTCGGAATCCGGCCGTCATCGGTGAATTGCACCTGGCCCAGAAGGCGCGTGGAGGCGAAAGGATGATGACCGGGGAGGTGATCCTCGATTACTATCCAATAGTGATCGATGCAGACCTCCATCGCCGCGCAATGCTCGCGATGAAAGAAAGGTCTCGCGTTTCGACCGGCCGCGGTCGACGATTGGTCAATCTGTTTTCGGGTCTCGCACGCTGTGACGCCTGCTCGTCGAAGATGATCTTCAGGAGCAAAGGCAGGAAGCAACGCGCTGACGGCTCATGGGTGAACGAAGACTATCTGGTTTGCGACGGCTACCAACGGGGCCGCGGATGCCAAAACCGCACCCACTACAACTACACGATCTGGGAGAATGGCATCCTCGACCCCATCATCTTCGAGGCTCTTCACGAAGACCATGCGGCATCGCAGTCCGAGCTGCGTGGAAACGAGATCGAGATCGCGCAATTGGAACGGATATGGGAGGTGGCCAAGGCAAAGGCCGATTCCGCTCTACGCATCGCCATAGAGACCGGGAGGCCCGAAGCACAGGTTGCCTGGACCGCGTTGACAGATGAGGTCGATATTGCCTCGACAAAGCTGGAGGAAGCTCGAGAAAGGCTTCTCGCCTTGAAACACGCGCCCAGCAAGGAGGAGCAATGGGAACGCATCAACGGTCTCCGTGCATCCCTGCACGCCGACGACGGGGATGTGAGATTCGAGGCTCGGTCCAAGGTCAGATCGGCGATCTTCGCATTGGTGACAGACTTGCGGTTCCACGGTCCAGACACGGTAGGGGTGACGATGATTGTGGGAAACGAATGGTCGGTGACCATAGATTACAATGACATGCTCGGCGGCACTGAGTGGATCAGAGGACCCATCGATCCAATGTCGTGACCGGCCATCGACGCCGAGCCGGGTGTGGAACAGGATCGCGCCCGAGGTTCAGGATCAGATCGTCGACATGGCTCTGGAACACAGCGAGCTATCGCCGAGAGAGCTGGCGGTGCGCTTCACCGACGAGAAGCGCTAGTTGGGCGCGCTACGCTTGCCCTTCTTCGCTACGCTTCGAATCCGTGTCCGAAGCCACGGTCTACCGCCTGCTCAAGGCCCACGACCTCATCACCAGCCCGGCCTATACGGTGATCAAGGCGGCAGAGGCGTTCCACACGAAGACCACGCGCCCGAATGAGATGTGGCAGACAGACTTTACCTACTTCAAGATCATCGGGTGGGGCTGGATGTATCTGTCGACCGTGCTCGACGATTACTCGCGCTACATCATTGCATGGAAGCTCTGCACCACCATGCGAGCCGAGGACGTCACTGACACGCTCGATATGGCGCTAGCAGCCTCAGGCTGCGATCACGCCAACGTGCTGCACAGGCCCCGCCTGCTCAGCGATAATGGCCCCAGCTACATCGCTGGCGAACTGGCCGAATACATCGAGGCCAACAAGATGAGCCACGTGCGCGGCGCACCCTTCCACCCACAGACCCAAGGCAAGATCGAGCGCTGGCACCAGACCCTGAAGAACCGCGTGCTGCTGGAGAACTACTTCCTGCCCGGCGATCTCCACCAGCAGATCGAGGCCTTCGTCGAGCATTACAACCACTGCCGATACCACGAGAGCCTCGACAATGTGACACCCGCCGATGCCTACTTCGGCAGGGCTCCTGCCATCATCAAACGAAGAGAAAGGATCAAGCGACAGACACTCGAATATCGGCGCTTGCAACACCGCAGGCTCGCCGCCTAAACATCAAACCAAGACGAGGCCCACACTCCGTAACTCTACGCCGCGAGTTGTGCCAAATGTTCTGACGACGGACAGGGCCGATATCATCGGATGCATATGGTGCATAGGTCTTCTCCACTAAAACGACGTCCCTCTGCTCGCACGATCCTATCTGAGTCGGATTGTTCCGGCACGCAGTGTGCGGGCGCCTTGCACGAGGGACGATCCGCTTAGCCGAAAGTTGCAGGAGGGGGGCGGAGAGCCTCCGGAAAATGGTCAATCGGAGACGACCGCGCGATAGCCTGCCTCATCGATTGCGCTGCGTATGCGATCGGCGGAGGCGTTGGAGCGGACCGCGACCGACTTGGCAGCAAGGTCCACTGCCACTTCGGCTTCTGGATCGATCGCTCGAACGGCATTGGTGACACCTCGGGCGCAGCCGCCGCAGGTCATCCCTTCAACACGGAACTTCATCATCATTCTTCTCCTTTATTCGATGACAACGATGTGGGGTTTGACATCGTGTCAAGGTCAAGGGACCATGATAGCTTTTTCGCCTCTTGACCTTCACATCATGTCAAGGCGCATATGAGGGTCTGCTCGCAAGAGGAGGCAAGACATGGACGTTCAGACACTCGCACGCCCGGAGGCGAAAGACGGCCAGGGCGGCAGCATCACGCTGCCGGTGGCCGGCATGACCTGCGCCTCCTGCGTGGGGAGCGTGGAGAAGGCGGTCGGGAAGGTGCCGGGCGTTCGTACTGTCAGCGTCAACCTCGCCACCGGCCGGGCCGAGATTGAGTTCGAGAACGCGGTCGATGTCGCCGGTGTCGTCGGAGCGATCGAACGGGCGGGCTATGAGGTTCCCGAAAACCAGGTCGAATTGGCCGTGGAGGGCATGACCTGCGGCTCGTGCGTGTCGCACGTCGAACGCGCTCTGTTGAAAGTGCCCGGAGTGACCACCGCGACCGTGAACCTGGCTACCGGCAGGGCGAGCGTCCTCTTCCGCGGCAGCATCGCCTCGATCGAAGACCTTGAAGCGGCAGTCCGGGGCGCAGGCTATGAGGCAAAGCGTATCATCGCCGATGATGGCGGAGTCGATCGTGAGCGTGCTGTCCGGGACCAGGAGATCTCTAGCCTCCGCCGTTCGACCCTGATCGCGGCACTGCTCACTCTGCCGATCGTCATTCTTGAAATGGGCTCGCACTTCGTGCCCGCAATCCATCGGCTGGTGATGGGGACCATCGGCATCCAGGCGAGCTGGCTCGCTCAGTTCGCTTTGGCGTCGATCGTGCTGTTCGGACCGGGGCTGCGCTTCTTCCGCAAGGGCGTTCCGGCGCTGCTGCGCGGGACGCCAGACATGAATTCGCTGGTGACGATCGGCACAAGCGCAGCCTGGGCCTATTCTTTGGTGGCGACCTTCGCTCCGGGGCTGCTGCCCGCGGGCACTCATTATGTCTATTATGAAGCAGCCGCCGTCATCGTGACCCTGATCCTTCTGGGCCGCTATCTCGAAGCCAAGGCGAAGGGCCGCACCTCGGAAGCGATCAAGCGGCTCGTCGGCCTTCAGCCGAAGACCGCTCGCGTGGAGCGCGATGGTGCAGTGGTGGAGGTGCCCCTGGCGGACGTCCGCCGCGGCGATATCGTCCAGGTGCGTCCCGGCGAGAAGGTCCCGGTTGATGGAGAGGTGGTCGACGGCTCGTCTTATGTCGATGAGAGCATGATCACCGGCGAACCCGTGCCGGTAGCCAAGGCAGCGGGCACAGACGTGGTCGGAGGGACGATCAACAAGACGGGCGCGTTCAGCGTCCGCGCCACCAAGGTCGGGGCGGATACTCTGCTCGCCCAGATCATCCGCATGGTCGAGCAGGCACAGGGCTCCAAGCTGCCGATCCAGGCGCTCGTCGACAAGGTCACCGGCTGGTTCGTGCCAGCCGTCATGGCCGTGGCGGCGCTCACCTTCCTTGTCTGGCTCGTCCTCGGGCCGTCGCCGGCGCTCACCTTCGCGCTGGTGAACGCCGTGGCCGTGCTGATCATCGCCTGCCCGTGCGCGATGGGCCTCGCGACACCGACCTCGATCATGGTCGGAACCGGTCGCGCCGCGGAGCTCGGCATCCTGTTTCGCAAAGGAGAGGCGCTGCAGTCGCTCCGCGATGTCGAGGTGGTGGCGCTGGACAAGACCGGCACTCTCACCGCAGGACGGCCGGCGCTCACCGACCTTGCGCCGGCGCCGGGCTTTGCGCACGACGAGGTGCTTGCGCTGGTTGCTGCTGTGGAATCCCGATCCGAGCATCCGATCGCCGAGGCGATCCTTGAAGCGGCGCGTGAGCGCGGCCTTTCTGTGGCATCCCCGCGGTCGTTCGAGACGCTCCCGGGCTTTGGCGTTTCCGCGGACGTGGAGGGCAGGCGCGTCGAGGTCGGGGCCGACCGCTATATGGCGCGGCTCGGCCATGATGTGGGCCTGTTCACCGCCGAGGCCGCCCGCCTCGCGGGCGAGGGCAAGACGCCGCTTTACGCTGCGGTGGAAGGGCGGATTGCGGCCGCCATTGCCGTGGCGGACCCGATCAGGGAAACGACTCCCGAAGCGATCGCGGCGCTGCATCGCCTCGGCCTCAAGGTCGCGATGATCACCGGCGACAATCGCGGCACGGCCGAAGCGGTCGCTCGCCGGCTCAGCATCGACCAGGTGGTGCCGGAGGTGCTCCCCGAAGGCAAGGTCGAGGCCATTCGCCAACTGCGCGAGGGAGGGCGCAGGCTCGCTTTTGTCGGCGACGGCATCAACGACGCGCCGGCGCTTGCGGAAGCGGATATCGGTGTCGCGATCGGGACGGGGACCGACATTGCCATCGAGTCGGCCGATGTCGTGCTGATGTCCGGCGACCTGCGCGGGGTGGTGAACGCGATCGCCATTTCCAAGGCGACGATCCGCAACATTCGGCAGAATCTGTTCTGGGCTTTCGCCTATAACATCGCGCTGATCCCGGTCGCAGCCGGCATCCTCTACCCCGCTTATGGCCTGCTTCTCTCGCCGGTCTTCGCCGCGGGCGCGATGGCTCTGTCCAGCGTGTTCGTGCTCGCCAATGCCCTTCGCCTGAAGCGTTTCCGCCCGGTAATCGGCCATGGCAAATATGGTCTCGCCGCAGAAGCTACAGCATGAACATCGGCCAGGCTTCGAAGCAGTCGGGGGTCAGCCAGCGGATGATCCGTCATTACGAGGCGATCGGACTCATCCCCAAGGCGCCGCGACGGGAATCGGGCTATCGCGACTATGACGCGCGCGACCTTCATATGCTGCGGTTCATCCGCCGCGCTCGCGACCTCGGCTTCCCGATCGAGGAGATCAGGCAGCTGCTGGCGCTGTGGAAAGATCGCGGCCGTTCGAGCGCGGACGTCAAGTCGGTCGCGCTCGCACGGGCCGGGGAACTCAGAAACAGGGAGGCGGAGATTCGCTCGATGCGACGCTCGCTCGAGGATCTCGCACGCGCTTGTCATGGCGATGATCGGCCCGATTGTCCCATCCTCAGCGACCTCGCCGGCGACAGTGGCGACTACGTCGAACTTGGCGCCACCGTCCTCGATAAGTCCTAGGCTTCGGACCCATGAAGTGGTTCCCTAGCGGCTCGTATATGGTTTAGCTCTGCGAGAGCCGAGCGTGGACTTGAGCGAGTTCCGGTTCGCGAGAGAAGTTTCAGCGGGTCCGGTTGTTGCTGCCGAACAGGGCCGCAGCGTTACGGGGGTCCGAGGGGTCCGGCAGGACGCCGAAAATTCGTGAGGTAAGAAAAGACGATGAGGCTGGTTGTGCTGGGACCGCCGGGAGCGGGAAAGGGAACGCAGGCGAGGCGCCTGGCCGAACGCTATTCCATTCCGTGGCTTTCCACAGGCGAGATGCTGCGTGCGGCGGTGACGGGCGGCACGGAACTCGGGCTGCCGGTCAAAGCGATCATGGATCGCGGTGAGCTCGTACCCGATGATGTCGTCGATCAGATGGTATCCGACCGGATCGATCGCGAGGATTGCCGCACCGGATTCATTCTGGACGGCTTTCCCCGGACCGTCGCGCAGGCGGAAGCCCTGACGGCGATGCTCGATCGAAAGGGCGTCAAGCTAAGCGCTGCGATCGAACTGAAGGTCGATCCCGCCGTGCTGATCGAGCGAATGGCGAAGCGCGTCGCCGATACCCTGGCCGCCCACGACCCAGTGCGAAGCGACGATAATCCGGAAGTCTTTGCGAGGCGTCTCGACGAATATCGGGAAACGACAGGGCCGCTTCTGGGCTATTATCTCCGCAGAGGAGAACTCGTTCAGATCGACGGGATGCAGGGCATGGACGCCGTTACGCGTGATATCGCGAGCAGACTGACGAGAGGATATTCCGGTTCGTCACCATACCGATAAACGGGCTTCCGCTGGAAAGCATCGCCGCCTCCCCAGAATCGGCTTGAACCGATCTGCGCTCTCTCCACTGCTTCCAGGTCAGAGATATCCGTAATGTCAGGCGGTCAGTTTCGGTCAGCGTTATCAGATGCATGAACCCCTAGTCCTGGCAGAGCCAGACGCTTGAGTGCTGCATCATCTGATAGCGCCGCGCAGCTACGCGTCCTCACACTACGCTTGCCAAGCACTTAGCCGAGGCAAAACCAAGGATGTGTCCGCCTTATGAGGGTCATCAGGCGCCATGTGCGCCATGTGCGCCATGTGAGCCGATGGAAAGGTCCCCGACGTCGATTGCTGCTGCTCTGTCTTCGCCGGAGAGGCAGAGTTCCTCGATCTGGATGGTCGAAAAGTAGATGTTGAAACGGTCCCGGAGAAGGTTGCTTACTTCGGTGAGAATATGCTGCCCCGTGCTGGCATCCTGCACGCGCACATGGCTCGAAAAGATGTTGAGTCCCGACGTGAGGCTCCAGGCATGCACGTGATGGACGTCGATAACGCCGTCGAGACCCCCTATGGCTGAAATGGCGGCATCCAGATCTACATCTTCCGGCGTCCCCTGCAGCAGGATGTGCAGGGACTCCTTGAGGATGCCCCATGAGGCCCAAAGGAGCACGACTCCGAATGCCATTCCGAGAAGCGGGTCGATGGCCAGGAAGCCTGTGAAACGAATGACGAGGGCCGAGATGATGATGAGGAAGCTGCCGACGAAGGTCTGCATGACGTGCCAGAAGGCTCCCCTCATGTTGAGGTTGCCCTTCTGGCGTTGGTAGAGAAGCCGGAGCGCGACCAGCTCCGTGGCGATGCCGCCCGCTGCCGCCCAAAGCATGGGAGTCGTTGGCAGCTCGATCGGGTCCATCAGGCGCATTGCTCCCATCCCGAAGACGAACAGCGCCATCAGAACGAGGAAGAGGCCGTTGAAGAGAGCTCCCAGAATCTCTGCCCTGGTGTAGCCGAAGGTCCTCGCAGGCGTGGATTTGCGTTCCGCGAGCCGCATCGCCACCAGGGCGATGAGTACGCCACCGACAGCCGAAAAGGTGTGGAAGGCATCTGATGTCACCGCAACGGAGCCTGTCCACAGGCCGATCACCAGCTCGACCACGAAATAGCTGCCGGTGAGCCAGCCTGAGACCACCAGCGCGCGACGATCCGTCGACGGGGGAACATGGCCTGAATGGCCTTTAGAAGTGGGTGCCATCGAGCGGCTCCTTTGGCGGAAATGAGGGCAGGGATGACATATGTACTTTCCGCTCAAGTCGCTTGCTCGAAATCGATGACGACGCGGCCCTGGATGTCGCCCTTGTTCATCCGGGAGAAGATGTCGTTGATGTTCTCGAGTTTGTCGGTTGAGATCGTGGCCTTCACCTTGCCGTCACCGGCGAAGTCCAAGGCTTCCTGTAAATCGAGCCGCGTCCCCACGATCGATCCCCGCACGGTCACGCCGTTCAGCACCGTGTCGAAGATCGGCAGCGGGAAGTCACCGGGCGGCAGGCCGTTGAGCGCGACCGTGCCGCCGCGTCCCACCATACCCATCGCCTGTTCGAAGGCCTTGGGCGACACGGCGGTGACCAACACCCCATTCGCGCCTCCGATCTGCTTCTTCACGAAAGCGATCGGGTCTTCCGAACGGGCGTTGACTGCCAACGTGGCCCCCAGCGACCGGGCGAGGTCGAGCTTCCTGTCATCGACATCGACGGCGACGACGTTGAGGCCCATCGCCTTGGCATATTGCACGGCGAGATGGCCGAGACCTCCGATGCCGGAGATCACCACCCAGTCGCCCGGTTTGGTGTCGGTTACCTTGAGGCCCTTGTAGACGGTGACGCCGGCGCACAGGATCGGCGCAATATCGACGAACGAAACGTTGCCGGGCAGATGCCCCACATAATTGGGATCGGCGAGAACATATTCGGCAAAGCTGCCGTTCACCGAATACCCGGTATTGTGCTGCTCCTCGCACAGCGTTTCCCAGCCGCCCAGGCAGTGCGTGCAATGGCCGCAGGCATCATATAGCCATGGCACGCCCACCCGGTCGCCCTCCTTGACATGCTTCACACCTGCGCCAACCGCGACCACATGTCCGACGCCCTCGTGACCAGGAATGAAGGGTGGATTGGGCTTGACCGGCCAATCGCCCTCAGCGGCATGCAGGTCGGTGTGGCACACACCGGTGGCTGCGATCTTGACGAGGATCTGGCCGGCGCCAGGTCGGGGCACCGCGACTTCCTCCATGACCAATGGCTTTCCGAATTCACGGACGACCGCGGCTTTCATCGTGCTTTCCATGGCGATGTTCCTCTCTCAGAAATGCGCGTCGATATCGACGACATCGATCAGCTTGTGATTGACGAACTCCTTGAGGCCGAGGCCCAGCAGTTCGCGGCCATAGCCCGAGCGACGGATGCCGCCGAACGGCAGGTCGGCCTCCACCTTAGTCGGGTGATTGACGAAGACCATGCCGGTGGAAATCCGCTTCGCCACTTCGGCGCCGTGGACAGGATCGGAGGTGAAGACGGAGCCGCCCAGGCCAAAGGGCGAGTCGTTGGCGAATCGTACCCACACGACGATCGGCGACACGGCCCTTCGCCAGCTTCTCCTCGTCGCTCCAGTTCCGACGCCGCTCCACCCGTACAAGCGCTCCGCCATCACCGCGACCGCTCATACGAGGCTCGTTTGACTGCTCGATGTCCATGCTCACGCCTCCTCAAAG
>Ga0208817_100689_pt1 | contig 9876 bp, 8 predicted proteins | sample Virmet3819_2500_FD_185741 | JGI IMG/M metagenome (GOLD analysis project Ga0208817, IMG submission 185741) | Marine viral communities from the Southern Atlantic ocean transect to study dissolved organic matter and carbon cycling - metaG... | ecosystem: Environmental > Aquatic > Marine > Oceanic ... | reverse complement strand
ACATAATATGGATTTTACCATCAAGCGGTAAGCTTCACAGCCCAGCGTTACCTTAAGGACTTAGCCTTTTCATGCCTTCGATTTGGAGCGGGCTTGCCAGTTTGCAAGACCATCTTTTCCGACAATTTATGTTCAGAATCACCAAAGCAGTCCGAGTTTTGGTGGGCGGTACATTGTGCACGCTAGCGTGTGCTCTCTTTACTTTTTCACATGCCCAAGACCCTATTTCCTATAATATTCAGGGCGTAGAAGACGACAAACTGCGTAATAATATCCGCCTGCATTTAAACAGTCTCGACGTGGAAAAATCGTTGCTTACTGACCCTTACTGGCAAGATGAAGTGGGTGAAACGGTAGCGACAGCGGTTCAACCCTATGGTTATTACAACAGCGAGACCAAGGTAAGTATTGAAGAGGGCGACAAGGTTACAGTGAATGTTGCTTTGAATGCGCCGCTTACCATAAATAAGGTTACTCGCGAAATAATAGGTGCAGGACGTGAAGATAAGGCTTTCAGAGAACGTTTTAATTCACTAAAGCTTAAAGAAGGCGACGTGTTAAACCAAACCATTTACGAGTCGTTTAAGTCGTCCATGTTTAACTACGCCTTATCTAATGGCTATTTTGATTATTTTTGGCAGGCGACGCGTCTCGACCTAGTGCGTGACGAAAAACAAGCAAACGTACTTTTGATTGCGCAAAGCGGGCCCCAGTACCAATTTGGAGAGCTAAAATTTATTGGCGATGACAAGGCGAAAGCCATCATTGAGCGGCTAAAGCCGTTTAAAACAGGCGATGCGTACTCTTCAGCAACACTTGCCGATTTCAACAGAAGCCTTAATCAATCTGGGTATTTTACCCGCGTTATTGCTCGCCCGGTTGTAAGTGAGGCTGATGGTTTGCTGGTACCGGTTGAGGTATCGTTACTTCACAGACCCACAGACGCATTTAACGTTTCTGTTGGCGCAGCCACTGACACGGGCCCACGGGTTCGCTTAGGATGGGAGCGTCCTTGGGTGAATAGTAAAGGGCACTCTGTTTCATCTGATATTTTCATTTCAGCGCCAGAACAATCAGTGACTGCCGACTACCGTATACCGATGAGAAACATAACGCGGGATTACGCGAGTATAGAGGCGGGTTACCAATTTATAGAGTACAGCAACACTTCCTTTGAGAGTGAAACCTTATCTTTGTCTGCACACCGTTACTGGCAACATGACAATTCACCATGGCAACACGATGGCTCGGTTACCTATCTACGTGAAACTTATGATCAAGGGGAATTGAGTACAAACACCACGTCCCTAGTATTACCCGGGTATTCGTTAACCTATCGCGATAAAGACAGTGAGCTCAACATTAATAATGGTACCTACCTTCAAATGCTCACTCAAATAGGCAGAGAAGGTTATGGTTCTGATATCGATTTTGCCAAAGCCGTGGTTGAAGCCACGCTTATCCGTACCTTTAACAATGTGCACAGAATAACCATACGCGGTGAAGCTGGGGTTATTAAAACCAATAGTTTTGATGAGGTGCCAACGTCGTTGCGTTTTTATGCAGGGGGCGATAAAAGTGTTCGCGGCTTCGACTATCGCGAAATTTCTCCGACAGCTGAAGTCATTGATCCAGAAACAGGAGAACTCATTGTTGACTCTATTGGAGGGAAGTACCTTGCTACATCGAGTGTAGAGTATGCCTATCAAGTGGCAGATAATTGGAGAGTGGCAGCGTTTGTCGATGCAGGTACAGCAACAAACGACACCAGCACAACGCTGACATATAGCGTTGGGCCTGGTGTACATTGGCTTTCACCAATAGGTCCAGTCAGACTTTACGTGGCAAGAGGCTTTGCGCCAGACGAGAATACATGGCAGTTACATATTTTGTTGGGGCCTGAGCTATGAGAAAACGTACGCTTTCGGCTATTTTACTTTCACCGGTTCTTATACTGGTCGCGTTGTATGCCGTTTTGATAAGTCCCTTAGGCGGCCCTACCGTTAAGTTACTGGCCAACACGTTTGTCGAAAACCTCTCCATCGATGCCATTGACGGTGGGTTTGCTGACACACTAGAAGTGCATAATGTGGAGTGGGAAAACCCGCAATGGAAGGTGTCTGCACAATATGCCTACATTGATATTACCTGGCGTTGTTTGTTTGAGCCTAGAGTATGTGTCAATGAAGTTACGCTGGAAAACGCTACGCTTACACAGCGCTCAAACGCGCCTGACTCTTCCGATGATGCACCTGCAGGTGGCCAGATTGAATTACCGCTGCCTATTGATGTTGGGTATTTAGCGCTAACGAATATCAAACTTGCTCTACTTACGACAACAGTAGAAATTGATGAACTAGAGCTAACCGATTTTGAAGGAAATAGCGACCTCATACTTGACAGCATAGCCGCGAAAGGTGTTCGCATTGCTCTGCTAAACCAAGATGAAGCTGCCAGCTCTTCACCGGCAGCCATGACCAATGCATCGGAAACTAATGGTGAGCAACCTGCTCAAAAACCTGCTTCCAAAAAAGAACAGGCTCCAAGTGCTGATAGCGCTTTGCCTACGTCATACTCACTAAGCTACGACGTCCCCGAACTACCAAATATAGCTACCCCTATTCCTTTGTCTCTTGGTACTTTTTTAGTAGAAGATCTACACATAATTCAAGGGGAGAGCAAACAACAGATTTCACTCATCTCGCTGTTAGAGGCTCACTTTAAGGGCAGCGATGTCGCTATTGAAGAAATGACCGTTGTACATGAACAAGGTGAGGTGAAAGGAAAAGCGAGCGCAACACTTGACGGAAACTTCCCATTAAATGTGGCTATTAACGCGAAAACGAAGCTTGGTGACACACCACAAGAACTGAGTGTAGCGGCCGCGGGTGCGTTGGACGATTTAACGCTGTCAGTTGTTGCCAGAGGCGCGGTAACCGCAAACGCTAACCTAATGGCCAACATTCTAGACAGTAACCTTCCCATAGAATTCACTGCGAACTGGCAAAAACAAGCCATACCGACACTGGAAAACACTACGCTCAAAGAAGGACAGTTAACGCTTTCCGGCACCATGGGTGATTACGTACTTAAAGGAGCAGGCGCAGCTACATTGCCTGACATTGGCAATGTACCAGTATCACTTGATGTGGTGCTGAAAAAGAACAATATTTTTGTTAATGAAGCCAATATAAACGCTTTGGATGGGAGCTTAACCAACACTGGTACCCTTTATCTAAATGAAAGTATCGCGTGGGAAGGTAAGACAACGCTTAAGAATGTATCAGGGCGGCAATTCAGCACTTATGCGCCTGAAAAAATTAGCGGAGAAATAGACAGTATATTGCAATACTCTGAGCGCGGCGGATTACACATGAGCCTAAGAGATATGACTGTCTCGGGTGTACTTCAGGGCAAACCGCTTCAGGTGAAGGGGAATGCGGTTTATGCTGGCCCCAGCGACTTATTCGTTACTAACGTCAATATCATTCAAGAACACGAGCAAGAGCGAAACACGATACGCGCCATTGCTCAGGTACTGAATAAGCGTCATTTAAATGCAAATATTGCGATAAACGTTAACGCTATTTCAAGCCTATACCCAGAAGTGACAGGTGCGGTAAGTGGCAATATCACAGCCGCCGGTCCTTGGCAAAATCCAAGTGCTAACGGCACACTCGCCCTATCTAATATCGCTGTGTCACCCAGTTTAAATGCCTCTGCCGCGCAGCAAGGACCATTGAACGGCGAAATCAAAGTTAGCGGTACCTATCGCGACCACACCGCAGATATTGACCTAGCTGTGCCCAACAATAATATTGGGCTGTCTTTAAAAGGTGCATGGACTAACAATCACTGGGTGGGGGAAATTAGTGATACGGCATTGAAGCTCGCTAATATGCAGTGGACGCTATCAAGCCCGTTCAGTGTAGATATAGGCACCACACCTATAACGGCTAAAATAGGTCAGCACTGTTGGACCTCTCGAAAAGAAGGTGAGCTGTGTATTTCAAACGTGAATTATCAACAAAACAAAGCCAGTTGGGATATCAGCGCGACGGCGCTGCCCATCGGGTTGTGGGCGAACGAGTTAGCGCCTACTGTTGTTTCAAGTCCCTCACAAGCAACACTTACCGTAAAAACCAAAGGCAGCTACTCAGCTAACGACCCAATCGATGCCACATTTACTGCGTCTATGAGTTCTGCGCCATGGCAACTTGGTGAAACGCGCCCGCTAACGCTCACTATTAACTCCATAGAAACTAAAGGAGAGATAAAGCAGGGGCAGTTAGCATCAACATCTGTGATCTCAAGCCAAGATGTCGGGGATGCAACACTAACCTTGAATACCCGTCCTTTCGAATCGCGTATACCACTTGATGGTAAACTAGAGATGCAAGGGCTTAATGTTGCACCATTCAAACCCCTTTCCCCTGCTATCAGAACCCTTACAGGAAAGTTAAACGGGAACGTATCGTTAAGTGGTTACATTGACGACCCTACGCTTAACGGTGAATTGACGGTTTCAAATGGCGCTATCGATATACAAGATACGCCTGTGACACTGGCCGATTGGAATCAAAAAGTATCGCTTAATGGTCAAACCGCTGCACTAGACGGTACCTTCTTACTAGGCGGAGGAAAAGGGGCGTTAAAAGGCGAGTTAGACTGGTCATCCAACCCCAGTGCGACATTTAATTTAAAGGGAAACGGTTTCGAAATTCGTCAGCCAAACATTCGACTCAAGGTATCACCGAATATCGATATCGCCGCCACAAAAGAAAAAGTGGACGTGAGTGGCGAGGTAAATATTCCTTGGGCGAGAATTGAAATAGAGTCGCTACCTGAGAGTGCTGTTTCCCCATCAAAAGACGTGCACCTGCGTGGCGAACCGGATAGAGAGGAACCGCTAGATATCGTCCACGCTTCGGTATTGGTAAACATCGACAAAAACAAAACCGAAGAAGTAAAACTCGAAGCGTTTGGCCTTACTGCAAGTTTGTATGGTGGCATTCGCGTAAACACTCAACCTGCACTTGTGGGCTATGGTGACCTTCAAATTTTAAATGGTCGATACAACGCTTACGGACAACAGTTAATTATTCAAACCGGTGAAGTACAATTTAACGGCCCAATTGACCAACCTTTGTTGCTGGTCGAAGCCATCCGCGACCCGGCTAAAACCGATGACGACGTAATTGCAGGTATCCGAATTGATGGCGCGGCTGACTCGCCAAGTATTAACCTGTTCTCTGAGCCTGCAATGGATCAACAGGGCGTATTGTCATATCTACTCACAGGTTCTGGACCGAACTCGGGCACACAAGATCCTAACTACGCTGCGCTGCTGGTAGGTTTTGGTTTATCCAACACCAAAACCCTGACAGGGCAAGTGGGAAGCGCGCTAGGTATTGATGATTTTAGTTTAAGCACTAACGAAGATTTACTGTCGGTAAGAGGGCAGATTAACGAGCGATTATCTGTGGAATACAATGTGGACGTTGGTCTAAGTAACAACGACGCTAATAGCACGCTACGACGCAGACAACTACCGCCTGACTTGGCGGTAAAATATCAGCTTCTACCTAGTTTATATTTAGAAGCCATTCAAACCACACTGGAAGACCAATCTGAGTTCGCGTTAGACCTTTATTATGAGTTTTTCTTGGGTGATAACAGAACCCGTAGAGATAGTGATGAAGACGACAGTGAATCTGACGAGTCCAATGAAAGCGCAGAGCAAGATCTGAAAGATAAGGTGAGCACTCCGAGCACAAGTAATAACAATTAAGCGCTCAAAGTCAAAACATCCTACTTTTGCACTCATGCGCCCTTAACGCTGCTGTGCCATCTTCTCAAGCGTTTCGAGTTGACGCTCAAAACGCTTTTGTCTTTTGCTCGCCCACACATACCACACTAGCATCACAACGCTCATGGACGTCATAACTATAGCCATCTTCATAACTTTCTCTGGGGTAAGCTCCCCATAAAAATAGCGCTCCACCAGAAAGGCACATCCAAATAACACTGCAGTCCATGTCGAGTGTTTAGTGATTACAGCAATCTTCACGTTATTCTTAATTTGCTTTATTAGCTGCGTTAGGTGGTCAGCGGTTTGAGTGTCTTTTGAAAATGCGGCCACTCTTCTTAACCACAGCTGATAAACAAGCAGGGGAAGAGCCGTGACCAGCATAAAAACAAACATCGCGTGGGCGACAAAAGTGAACTTTTCCCAAGTAATAACTAGCAAGTAGATCGCTGGGATAAACGCTAAGGAGTCAACCAACATATACCAGCGTTGCTTGGTTCGCTCGCTGCTTAAACTGGCTTTTACTTCCGAGAGGTTGATAGTCGTAACTGGCTGAGCTTGCCATAGCGCAGAAAGGCCATCATTTTGCGCATCGTCTACTGATACGGGCGGGTTCGTTTGATTCTCTTTATCTGAATTATGCATGCGGTTGCTCCTGCATGATACTTTGTTTGGCGCGCTTTAATATCACACCAACATGATTTTTAGTCAGACCACAGACGTCTGCAATTTCATCGTAACTTAAGCCTTCAAGAGAAAGCGTTAGCACTTGTCTTGACTGCAATGGAAGTGCCCGTACCGCGCGAAGTAGGCGTTCCAATGACTGGTGTTGACTAGACATTTCCTCTGGTGAGTGGGTAGTACTCGCGAACCCGTCAGAGCCCAAATCATCGTGGTCATATTGATGGGTATCGAGACGTTTCACTTGATTTGCTACGTGAGTAACTGCGCGGTTATGAGCTATCTTCAAAATATAGGTTTTCACGCTGCTATCGCCCTTAAAGCGAGACAGCCCCTGCCAAACGGCAATAGCAATTTCTTGCAATAATTCTTGCTGCATCGCTTCGTTTGCTTCATAGCTGTTGGCTACACGGCTCAGTATTGCCCCGTATTGCGCAAAAACATCTTCAAAACCCTGCCCCAACGTCACATCCCTAATCACAAAAACTGTTGTTATTTTATTGTGTTACTTCTATCAGTCTGCCCCCACGAATTTTTATTACAAACTTTTTTCGTCAGTGCTGTAATTTTTTTAAGCAACAAACGACTAGTTAAAACAGTAAGTGCAGTAACGTGCGTTTAGGGCATTTTCCCTAAAAGCCTTCAACCTTGAAATTTGGATTAGGAAAAAATTATGTCTACGTTAAGTATAGTTTTGTTAATTGGCAGCCTGACGTCGCTTGTGCTTTTGGCAAGCTACTTAGACGCAAAATTTCAGTGGCGACTAAACGACTGGATGAACGGCGAGTGCAGCAACCCGTTCGTTAAAAGCGTGACCGACAAACAGCAGCAGCGTTTAGAGGAAAAAGATGCGCAGATTGAAACTTTGATGGCGCGAATCGAAACCCTTGAAACCATTGTTACCGAGCCTGCTTACGAACTGAATAAGAAAATCAACGCGCTCAAATAAACGGTTTTACCAGCTCCTAGCTCGACACCGGTGGGCGACGCATAAAGCGGGGAACTTTCCCCATTGCAATGGCGTTGCCTACCAGCACAATGACCACCCCAACCACAGATAAAACGCTCCAGGTATAGCCTTCGAAAAAGGTGGAAATAACCAGTGCAACCATGGGGTATACCAAGACCACATATGCAGCCTTGTCAGCGCCCATTTGCTTTAACAGTTTCATGTACGCGCCAAACGCAAACACAGAGCCAAAGATAGCCAGATAAAGCAGCGACAGATAGAACTCGGTATGGGTAGGAATGACCAACTTACCCGGCATTGCCAGTGAGGTGATGAAAAGCAGCACCATGGCATAGCTCATGGCATAGAAGTTCATTTGGATAACAGGCGTACCCGAGGTCAAAATACGCTCGGAGATAACGTTACCTGTTGAGGCGCAGAAAAAGCTGACAAACGCTATGGCGAGGCCGGTGGCAAGCGCCGCATCCATGGAGACTTTGGAAAACTCCGGCACAAACAAACACACAATGCCCAGCAAGCCAAATGTAGCACCTATAACCACTTCTTTTCTTATAGGCTCTTTAAGCCACCATCGCCGAAGCACAACATTAATGTAGATAATACAAGAGCTCATAAGGGCTAACAACGCGCTAATTATGTGCGCTTGCGCCATATACAGCAGCGTGTAATTTAAGCTGTATAAAAAGAGACCGACTGCGGCCATTTTCACATGAACATGTACCGGTAGCTTAAGCGGCAAACGCCTAATAACACAGTAAATCCCTAAACAGGCCGACGCCAATAAATAACGCAGCGCAATGGCAAACGTTTCAGAGGTATGCCCTATTTGGTAAGTGATGGCTATCCAGGTTGAGCCCCAAATCAGGCAGCACAGAGCAAATAAGGTTGCGTTATTCATAGCGGTGTTCTAGCCCTGGGAAGCTGATAAACAAGAAGATAAGTGGGCAGATAAATGGTCGATAGCACTATCTAGCAGTTTTTGCCTAGCGCCATTACCAATCCACGCATTATGCGGCGTTACCAGCAAGTTAGGTAGTGCCTCTTTAAGCAATATATGATCAACAGGCGGAGGCTCGACACTTAATACATCTAATCCCGCGCCACCAATTTGATTGTTTTTAAGCGCATGATAGAGTGCCTCCTCATCAATCAAACCGCCGCGAGCCGTATTAATGAGAAAAGCGGTTGGCTTCATCAGCGACAACGTCTCGGCATTAATCAGCTTATCGGTGGCTTCAGTAAGCGGGCAATGAAGACTTACCACATCGGCATTTGGTAAAAGCGATGCAAGACTTGGACGAGGGTCGTCTTGTTTACCTGGGCGAGCAGCGATACTCACCTGCATACCCATAGCCTTAAACAATGCCTCTACACGCTTGCCAAGCTCGCCATGCCCAACAATTACCGCATGCTTACCCGCCAATTCCACCACGGGATGATTGAGTAAGCAGAAATGAGAAGATTCAGACCATGCTTGGTTGCGCATATCGCGCTGATACGTCACAAAATTGGTGGCCAAATTCAACGCCAAGGTCAACGTATGTTGAGCAACGCTATCAGTGCCATAGCCCTCTACATTTTGAACGGTAATACCAGCCTGTTCGCAGTAATCACGGTCGATATTGTTCATGCCGGTCGCAGTTACACCAATATAGCGAAGCTGACTGGCCTGCTGTAAATCTTTGGCTTGTAGCACGACTTTGTTAACCAGCACAGCATCGGCATTTTTAATGCGCTCGGCCACATCTTCGGCTTGAGTTTGTTGATGAAGCGTAATACCTGCGCCGATATTAGTTTGTAAGTCATCTAGTGACGAGGTATCAAGGCTGGGCAAATCCATGGTTTCGGCGTCTAGAAAGACAACCTGCTTTTGATTGCCGTTGCTCATCGCTTGTGATGCATTGTGTTTCGTCATTTTTGCCATGCTCTACATTACTTCCACAATCGACTCTAACGCTGTTTTCACATTAACAGGAATAGGAATGGCCTTGTCGGTTTTTCTATCTACAAACACATGCACAAATTGGCCATGAGCCACGCGTCGCTTATTCTCTCCGGCATAAACCGATAGACCATAAGTCACTGAACTTCTAACAATTTTGATAACGCGCAAGCCTACAAAAATGTCTTCAGGGTAGGCTGCCGGAGCAATGTACTGACACTGACTGCTTACCACATACGCCACGGATTGCCCGTTGTGTATATCTAGCCCACCTTCTTCGATTAAAAAACGGTTTACCGCGGTATCAAAGAAACCATAGTACACAACATTGTTGATATGTCCGTACGCATCATTGTCTTGCCAACGCGTGGCGATAGTGACTTTGTAAGGGTAGTCGGCAAGTGTAGGTGTGATATCAGTCATGATCGTCCCTTAGTGAATAAATGTATCGCTTTGTTGTTGGCGCAAATAATG
>Ga0208817_100687_pt1 | contig 9912 bp, 10 predicted proteins | sample Virmet3819_2500_FD_185741 | JGI IMG/M metagenome (GOLD analysis project Ga0208817, IMG submission 185741) | Marine viral communities from the Southern Atlantic ocean transect to study dissolved organic matter and carbon cycling - metaG... | ecosystem: Environmental > Aquatic > Marine > Oceanic ... | reverse complement strand
CTATTAAAACAACTTACGAGTCTTATTTGTTTAGAAAAGATAAACCTTCTACATTTAAAAATGAAGAAGGTTTATTTTCTGGTTTTATTAAAGGAGTTTCTAATGAAGGTCTTCTAGAAGTTTTATTAGAAGATAATATATTAAAAACGTTCGATTTAAAAACAATTAAGCTACTGTATTAATAGCATTAGGCATGTTGCTAGCCAATGTTTCTATAAACTTATTGATAGGTCCTTTAATCATCATAGCCATCATAGCATTAAACTGACCTTCAAAAATTAATTGCACTTCGCTAGTTGTTGCATCAATTTCAGAGATATTTCCTGTTAAAGAAAAGTCTATTTTACCACCAGCAGCACCTAAAACAATTTGATTAGGCGGTGTTGTTTCTTTCTTTTTAAGTACAATTTCTGGCATACCTTTTAAGGCAAACAAAAACTTATCGTTATCTAAAACTTCAAATTTGCTTATGTTTTCTGGCATAAGTGTTTCAAAGTTTTTTACATCGCTTAAAAAGTTAAATGTGTCTTGAGCAGATTTATTTACTGTAACTTTTGGAGATTCTAATTTCATAGTTTGTATTGTATGTTAATCTATTTTTTACTTAATTAATTAACGTTCCAATCGCTTGGATTGGCATTCCATTTACTTAAAGTTTCAATTTCACTTTCAGAAATATAATTGGTTGCAGCTGCTTCTTGCAGTAAATGGTCGTAATTACTTAAAGTGTGTAAAGTAAGGTGTTCTTTTTCAAAATTTTCTTCAGAAATTTTAAATCCGTAAGAAAAAATAGCAATCATACCTTTTACAGTTAAATTAGCTTCTTTTAAAGCTTTTACAGCATTTAAACTACTTTTTCCGGTACTTATCAAGTCTTCAATGACTACTACATTCTGACCACTTTCTACATAACCTTCAATTTGGTTTTGTCTTCCGTGCGATTTAGCTTCTGGTCTAACATAAATAAAAGGAACGCCTAAATATTCTGCAACCAGCATTCCAATGCCAATAGCGCCTGTTGCTACACCAGCAATTACGTCTGGTTTACCATAGTGAGACTCTAAAAATTTAGCCATTTCTTCTCTAATGTAATTTCTTATTGGTGGAAAAGAAAGAACTACTCTGTTGTCGCAATAAATTGGAGACTTCCATCCAGATGCCCAAGTAAAAGGCTCTTTTGGTTGAAGTTTAATAGCATTAACTTGTAATAATGCTTTTGCGGTTTGTCTAGCAATGTGTTTGTCAATTATCATGAGGCAAAATTACATATTAAATTTTTTGAATTAAAAATAACTTTAAAATAAAATTTAGAATTCTATTAGTTTTATATTTTTACATCACTAAATCTAAATTAAGCCATGCAGTGCATATTTGTAAACAATAAGCCAATTTACTTAACAACAATAGTAGAGAAGGAAACAGATTTTAAAAATTTTTTACTTAAAGATGCAGACATAAATGTTGTGATAAAAACTTTGGGTAAGAAAAAGATTAATTCGGTTAGACTTATTGGACACGCAGAAGATAAGTTATTAAAAGCTTTTAAAAAGAAACTTCCTAATGTAATTGCAGGTGGCGGAAAAGTATATAATGATAAAGGTGAAATTTTATTTATTTACAGAAATGATAAATGGGATTTACCTAAAGGAAAAGCCGAAAAAAAAGAATCTATAGAAGACACTGCAATTAGAGAAGTTGAAGAAGAAACTGGTGTTAAAAATTTAGAAATAGTTGAAAAACTTCCTATAACCTATCATATATACAAGCGTAACGGAAAACACAAGCTTAAAATAACCCATTGGTATAAAATGACATCAGATTTTAATGGAAAGCTTTATCCGCAATTAAATGAAGGTATCACAAAAGTAGAATGGTTAAATGAAAAGCAAGCACAAGAGGCTTTAGAAAACTCTTATGCTAATATCAAATTATTATTTTAAAACTCTATAAATAGGGTATTGCAAATGCGCTTTTTCATAATTAGGACTCTGTTTATGTATCCAGTCTAGTTGCTCGTACCAATTAGTAGCAAAGCTTTTGTTTGTAGATTTAATGGAGTCAAATTCTTTTTTAATTTCTGGGTTTTGGTTTAAAAAATCTAGTGCTTTATCTTCCCAAACATAAGGAGAAAAACCTTCTTTTTGCTGAAGAATGGTATCAAAAAAGTTCCAATTAAAAAATGAATCTGGAGCAGAAGGTTCTAAGGTTTCAATTAAATACCTCATTCCATATTGATTTGTATCAACTAAAAGATCTCCTTTTTTAAAAGTGATATCTTTTATGCTAGATGTAACGGTTGTGTTGTAATGTTGGTAATGTCCTTCGTATGGTGATTGTCGTGTATTAAATTTTTCAATTTTATAACTTTCAACAGAAATAATGCTATCATTTTGTAAAGGCTTCATTATAATGTTATTAATTTTTAAACGCTCTAAAATTGGCCACCAACTTTTAGGGATGATGTATGCTTTAGGTATTTTTACTTTTGTAGTTGGTTTAAAATAATTCATGTAAACTACATCTTTGGTAAACGGTTGGTTACGGTCGTATTTTAGGCGTTGTAAGCCTGTGACATCGCTTGTAATCATTTCGCCTTCATAACCTTTAAATTTTAAATTAGTTTGTTTTGTTGTGTCTATTTTCCAATCTAAAGGATATAGATTATTAGTGTATGTTTTATTAAATGCTTCTTTTCTTAGATTTTTTATGTTTTTTGCTTCTGTATTTACAATGTTAATCATTGTTTTCATTAGCTCGAAAGTGCCTTCTACACGTTGTTTGTACGGTTTTAGCATGTGTGTTTCTACCATCATACCCAACGTGTTAAAAAGGGTTGTATAGCCTGTTGAGTATCTTGGGTAATCCATAAATTGAGAAAATCCTTTTTCTGGTAAGTTATTAAATACGTTAACGTATGGAGTAATATCCCAATTTTTGTCGGCAAGTTCTTGCTCTAATTTAGGTTGAAGTGTGTTATGTAAATATTCACCTAAATCACCACCAAGTTTATCGTGCTGGGTAAACAAATGTGTAAGTGTATACTGATAATCTGCGCCATTACTAACGTGATTATCAATAAAAACATCTGGTTTTACTAAATGAAAAACTTTTGCAAATGCTTTAGCATTTTTGCTATCGGCTTTTATAAAATCTCTGTTTAAATCAAAGTTCCGCGCATTACCTCTAAAACCATATTCTTCAGGTCCGTTTTGGTTGGTTCTTGTGGTGCTATTTCGGTTTAAGCTACCACCAATATTGTAAACAGGTATCGTTGCCAAAACTACATTTTTAGGTATTTTCATTTTACCTTGTACCAAATCTCTAAATAAAATCATTGTGGCATCAATACCATCAGATTCACCTGGATGAATACCATTATTGATTAGTAAAATACGCTTGTCATTTCTTATACTCTCAAAATTAAAATTGCTATCAGGATTTAACGTAACAAGATGTAAAGGTTCTCCGCTATCTGTTTCACCAATTGCTTGGATATGAATACTTGAATAACTATCTGCTAATTGTTTGTAAAACTCAATAACTTCATTGTAAGTCGGAGTTTTAGTTCCATTAGAGGTTTCAAAAACAGTAGTAAAATTTGGTGTTTTATCTTCTTCACAAGAAAAATAAATAAAACCAACTAAAAAAAGCAGAGCGATTTTTTTCATAGAAGCGATTATTTAAATCTAATTACTACAAATATAGTATATAGGCTTGTGTTTTTTGTAATTAGATGTACTTTTGCAAGCTTAAAAGCCAAGACAATGACAGAGTTTATTAGAAAAATAGTTCCTAATGCTAAAGATGATGTATTAGCAGGTATTACAGTTTCTTTAGCAATGATACCAGAAGTAGTTGCGTTTGCTTTTGTTGCACAAATAGATCCGTTAATGGCACTTTCTGGTGCATTTATTATAGGTTTAATTACTGCAATTTTTGGTGGTAGACCAGGATTAATTTCTGGTGCGGCAGGAGCTGTTGCTGTAATATTTGTATCTATGATTGCAGAAGGGCACACTAAAGGAATGTTAATGGATACACCTATAGAAAATATGGGTTTTTTCTACCTTATGGCTTGTGTCATCTTAATGGGTTTAATACAAATATTTGCAGGTGTTTTTAAATTAGGAAAATTTGTTAGACTAATACCTCATCCTGTAATGATGGGATTTGTAAACGGACTTTCTATCGTTATTTTTATAGCTCAAGTAAAAATGTTTAGCCATAAGAGTTTACAAGTTTCTGATGAAGGTGTTAAACGATATGTTAGCACTTTTATGGATGGAACAGAATTGTATACTATGATAGCTTTAGTGTTATTAACTATGGGAATTATTTGGTTACTTCCTAAGCTTACTAAAAAATTACCAGCTGCATTAACAGCAATAATTGTAACTAGCTTAATAGTAATTGGTTTTAATATTGATGTACCAACTGTTGGTTCTTATATAATTGAAGGTGGCGGTACTGGATTAAAAGGAGAATTTCCAACTCCAAATATGGAGTTATGGGAAAAATTACCTTTTAACCTTGATACATTAAAATTTATAGCATTACCTGCATTTTTAGCTGCTTCTGTTGGATTAATAGAAACTTTAATGACTATGAATCTTGTAGACGAATTAACCGAAACAAGAGGTAATGGTAATAGAGAGTGTATTGCACAAGGTGCAGGAAATATTGTTTCTGGTTTATTTGGTGCAACTGGTGGTTGCGGTATGATTGGTCAAACTGTAATTAATATTAATTCAGGCGGTAGAGGAAGATTATCTGGTATAATGATGGCGCTTACGTTATTGTCATTTGTTCTATTTGCAGATAAGTTAATAGAAATGGTACCAATTGCAGCATTAGTTGGTGTCATGTTTATGATGGTTATCGAAACATTTGCATGGTCAAGTTTTAGAATATTAAAGAAAATACCTAAATCTGATGCGTTTGTTTTAATCACTGTGTCTTTAGTAACTGTTTTCGTAGATCTAGCAGTTGCGGTATTTATAGGTGTAATCATTTCGGCATTAGCTTTTGCTTGGGAAAATGCAAAGCGAATTAGAGCTAGAAAAAGAATGAAAGCCGACGGAACTAAAGTTTATGAAATTTGGGGACCATTATTTTTTGGAAGTATCTCTGCATTTAATGAAAAATTTGATATAAAAAATGATCCAGAAAAAGTTGAAATTGACTTTGTAGAGTCAAGAATTAGTGACCATTCTGCTTTAGAAGCTATTTTTAATTTAGTTGAAAAGTATGAAGCAGAAGGTAAACAAATTAGATTAAAACACCTTAGTGAAGATTGTAAAATATTGATGTATAAGGCAAGTCCAAAATTTAGAGAAGTTGTAATCGAAGCTATTGATGATCCAAGATATCATCTAGCAGAAGATCCAGAGAAATTTCCTAAACCTTTATCGGAATATAAATTTTAATAAAAAAAGCTGAAGTTTAAACTTCAGCTTTTTTTTATTTTAATCGTACACTTTTAGGCACTAGTTTGGTGTAATCTCCGTTATTTTTAATGACGTCTCTAACAATAGAAGACGATATAAAACTTGTTCTAGCTGCAGTTAGTAAGAATACAGTTTCTATGGTAGATAATTTGCGGTTTGTATGTGCGATAGCTTTTTCAAATTCAAAATCTGCTGGATTACGTAAGCCTCTTAAAATAAAATCAGCTTCAATTTCTTTGCAAAAATCTACAGTCAAGCCTTTATAGGTTACTACTTTTATTTTGGGTTCGTCTTTAAAAGCCTCTTCAATAAATTGCTTTCTTTCTTCTAAAGAAAACATATATTTTTTTGAAGAGTTTACACCAATAGCAACAACTACTTCATCAAATAACTTAACACCACGTTTGATTATATCGTAATGTCCATTAGTAATTGGATCAAAAGATCCAGGAAAAAGTGCGCGTCTCATATTTTAAAGTTAGTTATTTTAAAGCTTCTTCAATAGCATTTGTGAATAATTCTTGTAAACTAATACCTGCAGCAGCAGCTTGTTGAGGTAAAATACTTTCGTTAGTTAATCCAGGTACTGTATTTACTTCTAGTAGATGCGGTTGATTGTTTTTAAATATAAATTCACTTCTAGAAAAACCTTTCATTTTTAAAACCTCATAAACCTTCTTAGCAGTTTTTGTAACGATTTCTTCTTGTTCTTTTGTAATTCTAGCAGGTGTAATTTCTTGAGATTTGCCTAAGTATTTGGCTTCGTAATCAAAAAAGTCATTTTCGCTAACAATTTCGGTTATTGGTAAAACTTTAGTGTCTCCTTTATAGGTAATAACACCAACCGATACTTCGGTTCCATCTAAAAAAGATTCGATAATAATTTCGTCATCTTCTTTAAAAGCAACCTCAATTGCGTGCTGTAAATCTTCTTTTTTATGCACCTTGGTAATCCCAAAGCTACTACCAGCTTTGTTAGCCTTTACAAAACAAGGTAAGCCAACTTTACTAATAATTTCGTCTTCATTAATAGTGTCGCCAGTATTTAAAAAATAGCTTTCTGCAGTTAAAATTCCGTAAGGTTTTAAAACACTTAAACAATCACGTTTATTAAAAGTTATCGCAGCTTGGTACATACCGCAACTAGTGTGCTTAATGTTTAGTAAGTTAAAATAACCTTGCATAAAGCCATCTTCTCCGGGACTACCATGTATAGCGTTAAACACACAATCAAACGTAATTTTTTTGTTGTTTTTTGTGAAAGAAAAGTCGTTTTTATCAATTGGGTATTCACTATCATCTTCGTCTACATAAACCCATTTATCTTTAAAAATATGAATGCGATACGCATTAAACTTTTCTTTATCAAGCGTGTTGTAAACTACGTTTCCGCTTTTTAATGAGATTTGATATTCGCTAGAATACCCACCCATAATAATGGCTATATTTTTTTTCATTTAGTCGAAATTATATCGAAATATTGAAAGGTTTTCAATAAACCCAAAAATTATTCGTTGTGTAAAAATATCATTTATTTTAATCCGAAGGAAAACCTTTTTGTTTTTATATATTTGTCTACATAAATTTTACTAAATGAGTTTTATTGGTTTTATAAAAAGTAAAGAATTTTTAAAGCAAATTATAATTGCTATTGTAGCAGTTGTAGTAATTGTTTTTTTGTTGCTTAAATGGTTAAACGTGACCACAAATCACGGTACATTTGAGACTGTACCTGACTTAACAGGAAAGTCTATTGAGGTAGCTAAGATTGAGTTAGAACAAAATAATTTGGTGATGCAAATTCAAGATTCTGCTAATTTTAATCCAAACTACCCAAAATTTGCAGTTATAGAACAAGACCCAAAACCAAATGCTCAAGTTAAAGAAAACCGTAAAATTTACATTACCTTAAATCCGTCTGGTTATCGTAAAGTAGCTGTTCCAGATTTGCGCCAGCGTACATTTAGACAAGCGCAACCAACTTTAGAAGCTTTAGGTTTTAAAGTAGGAAAGAAAACCTATATAGACAATATTGCTAAAGATATGGTTTTAGGTATGCGTTACAAAGGAGAAGTTTTAGATCCAGGAACAAAATTACCAAAAACAGCTTCTATAGATTTAGTTTTAGGTAATGGTAATCGACCAAACAGCAATTAATCTATGGACGATTACACACCAGAATTACCAGAAGAAGATAATGACGATCTTTACGTGCATTATTCATTTACCGCAGATAAAGGACAATCGCCTTTACGTATCGATAAATGGTTAATGAATAAGGTAGAAAACGCTACCCGAAACAAGATACAAGACGCCGCAAAAAACGGAAGCATCTTTGTAAATGACACACCAGTAAAATCCAATTACAAGGTAAAACCAAATGATCAGGTACGCGTATTATTTCAACATCCGCCACATGAAAACTTATTGGTTGCAGAAGATATTCCATTAGACATCGTTTATGAAGACGATCAATTATTAGTCGTTAACAAACCAGCAGGCATGGTTGTACATCCAGGACATGGTAATTATTCCGGAACATTAATTAACGCACTAATTTTTCATTTTGATAATTTACCAAACAATTCAAGTGATAGACCAGGATTAGTTCATCGTATAGATAAAGATACATCAGGATTGTTAGTGGTTGCAAAAACCGAACATGCTATGGCGCATCTTACTGCTCAATTTAAAGCCAAAACCAGCGAGCGCGAATATGTTGCAATAGTTTGGGGCAATCTAGAAGAAGATCAAGGTACAATAGAAGGTAATATAGGAAGACATCCAAAAAACCGATTACAAAATACCGTATTCTTGGACGATGAAGCCGATAAAGGAAAACCAGCAGTAACGCACTATAAAGTTATAGAGCGTTTAGGTTATGTTACACTAGTAAGCTGCAAATTAGAAACCGGACGCACGCACCAAATACGCGTACACATGAAGCATATAGGACATACCTTATTTAATGACGAGCGTTACGGCGGAAACCTAATCTTAAAAGGTACAACCTTCACCAAATACAAGCAATTTGTAGAGAACTGTTTTAAAGTATTACCACGTCAAGCCTTACATGCCAAAACCTTAGGATTTATGCATCCAACAAAAAACGAATTTATGAGTTTTGACACGCCAATACCACAAGACATGCAAGATTGTATAGAAAAATGGAAAGGTTACTCCAAACACATAGATAATAATTAGGGCGTTACCACACACTTCGACTCCGCTCAGTGCAAGTGGTCGCGCTATTCACTATATCTTTTTTTGCAAATGTTTAAAGCTTTACCTCAAAGTATAAGCAGCAAAAAAAGGATGTCGTTACTATCGCTAACGCGCTTACTCAAACCCAATAATAAAACCGAATAGTTCTATTGTAAATTACTATATATTCAGCTTTTATAACGCAGTAACAATTTGTAATTTAGTATCAGAAAAAGATAGATTTATGAAACTAGTATTATCACCAGCAAAGTCTTTAGATTTTGAAACGCAATTACCAACAAACAAAACGACTCAGCCACAATTTTTAGAGCAATCTTTAAAGTTAAATAAAGCACTAAAAACAAAAAGCCCAAAGTCTTTATCAAAGCTAATGAGTATAAGTGATAAGTTAGCAGATTTAAATTACCAGCGTAATCAAGAGTTTTCAGTACCATTTACAGAAGATAACGCCAGACCAGCAATGTATGCTTTTAATGGTGATGTATATAAAGGATTAGATGCTTACACTATACCAAAAGATAAGCTTGAACTTACACAAAATACGGTTAGAATTTTATCCGGACTTTACGGTGTTTTAAAACCATTAGATTTAATACAACCATACCGTTTAGAAATGGGAACAAAGTTAAAAGTAGGTACAAAAGACAATTTATATCAATTCTGGAAAAAAGATATTGTAAACGCGTTAAATGAAGAGTTAGAAGACGACGAGTTGTTTGTTAACCTTGCGTCTAACGAGTATTTTAAAGCAATTGATAAAAAAGCATTAAAAGTACCTGTAATAGACATTACGTTTAAAGAATTTAAAAACGGTAAGCTTAAAATCATTTCATTTTATGCCAAAGAAGCACGTGGTTTAATGGCAAGATATATCATCGATACAAATGCAAAAACTATAGATGATTTAAAGAAGTTTAATTACGACAACTATCAATTTGATGGAAAACTCTCAGAAGAAAATCACTTGGTCTTTACAAGATAATAAGCGAACAGAACAAGAACGCAATATTTTTAAACCAACAGGTAAGCCTGCAAAAAGTAAAAATATAACTTATTTGTTTTGGGCAGTAATTATAGTACTTGCAATAAGTTATTTATTACCATTTTTATATGAAGATAGAGTAGAAGTTTGCTTTACAGAAACATACTGTTTTAACTCTCAAGACAATATATTTTTATATGGTTTATATGTTTTTTTTAATATTACAATATTACTGCTAGCAATATTTGGTGCATATGT
>Ga0208817_100686_pt1 | contig 9954 bp, 8 predicted proteins | sample Virmet3819_2500_FD_185741 | JGI IMG/M metagenome (GOLD analysis project Ga0208817, IMG submission 185741) | Marine viral communities from the Southern Atlantic ocean transect to study dissolved organic matter and carbon cycling - metaG... | ecosystem: Environmental > Aquatic > Marine > Oceanic ... | reverse complement strand
GAGCCGCCCGCTATCATAAGTAGGGGCTTTTCAACCTTCGGCCAGATAAATTCCCCCATAGGGGCTGAGATATTTACCCATTGATTAGGCACACAAGAGTGAAGATAAGGTGTTAATGCGCCCTGAGTTTTAACCTTGGTTACAAGACGAATCTGCTTTTCTTTTTGTCGGGTGTTAGCACCACTCGCTATGGTAAACACGCGAGTGGTGAGCCTGCCATTAATTTCTATGGTTAATGCGATATGTTGCCCTGCAACATGCGTTGGCCAAGACCTCTCTGGTATAAGTAACACCTCGAGCATATCCGTGCTCAGTTTTTTTACGGTCACGACCCTAGCTCTGAAATACCCATCGCGCCACGCGGGTCTAACTTGCTGCATCAGCACTTCCCAGTAGCCCTTCCAAGAGGCATGGTGAAAAATGCGATCAGTGAATTTATCTAGTAATAGTCTCAATGTAGAAATCACACCTGTATTTCGTCGGAATATCTTAAATACAAAAAGGATGAAAATATATTAGCTTACACTTGTACGCTAATTCAGCGCACAAGTGTAAGCTTAATTTTTTCTGCGTCAAGAGGAGATGCATGAAATTTGGGATAACGTCGTCGAAATACACCGGTACTTTTGTGAAAAATGCAAAAGTGCTTTGTTAAAAGTACGGGTTCTAAGCCAGCTATAGGGCCTTATATTTACCGTTATCTAAACGTGTAAATTGCAAGAATAAAGTTCAAAGGATCGTATTATGAAATTATTTGAAAGCATATCGCTGGCTGGAAAAACGCTGAACAATCGGGTTGTTATGCCGCCAATGACCCGCTCCCGCTCAACACAGCCGGGAGATGTGCCCAACACCCTTATGGCTGAATATTACGCTCAGCGCGCAAGTGCAGGGCTTATTGTGAGTGAAGGCACACAAATATCGGCACTCGGTAAGGGTTATGCGTGGACGCCGGGTATTTATACCAAGGCGCAAATCGATGGCTGGAAGTTGGTAACAGATAAAGTCCATGAAGCGGGTGGTGTGATGTTTGCGCAACTTTGGCACGTGGGCCGCGTATCCCATCCTTCAAATACAGAGGGGCAGCAGCCAATTAGCGCATCGGCGATTCAAGCAAAAGGCGTAAAAGTATTTGTTGATGAAAGCGGCAACCCTGGCTTTGTTGAGTCGGTCATGCCCCGAGAAATGAGCATTGAAGATATAAAAGCCGTGGTGGAAGAGTATCGCGTTGCGGCGCGCAATGCCGTAGATGCCGGATTTGATGGCATTGAGTTGCATTCGGCTAATGGTTACTTGCTTAACCAGTTTATTGATTCTCAAAGTAATACAAGAACTGATGAATACGGCGGAAGTGTACAGAACCGTATTCGATTCTTGAAAGAAGTGGTGCAGGCTGTGTCTGAGGAAATTGGCGCTGATAAAGTAGGTGTACGTTTGGCGCCCCTAACAACATTAAACGGGACGGTCGACGACAATCCCGAAGAGACCTATCTTGCTATTGCTTCCATGCTTAATAGTTTCAAGATTGGCTATATGCATATTGCTGAAGCCGACTGGGATGATGCGCCGCAAATGCCAATATCATTCAAGATGGCTATTCGGGAAGCCTATAGCGGTCTGCTCATTTATGCCGGAAAGTACGACACAGAGCGTGCCGAACAAGCTCTAACTGAAGGGTGGGCAGATATGATTGGTTTTGGTCGACCTTTCGTGGCGAACCCAGATTTACCCTACAGACTGGCGAATAATGTACCGCTGAATGAGCACAACCCCGATACGTTATTTGGTGGTGGTGAGAAGGGCTACACAGATTATTCTTTTGCTAAATAGCCGGAAATTCCAGCGGGTGTGTAAAAAACACTTTGCTCAGGAAAAAGGGGCAATCCATTAAAAGTGAGCATGGCTCTTTTTTTACCAGAACGAACAGCACTTAAAACATGTTGTTCGTTCTAAATCTTACTTTCGTCAGTCAGCAGTTAGACTCATTACGTAACAGTTATACGCAGTGATGTGTTAACACCGTTGATACTCACCGAGTCATTTCTGCACTTTACGGTTAATATTTACGATTGCGATATAGCCAAGTGAAAATTCCGCTTCCCGCTATTAACATTGACGTGGCAAGCCACAATTTAGAAATGGGTGTGCCGTTGGGGCACTGCAACGCCATCGTTGCCCCCGCAAGGTTCTGGCAATCGACGAGTTGGCCCAAGGCCAATACAAAAAGACCGAGAAGTACGCCGATAACGGCATAAGACAAATTATTGAACGACATACTTTTCCTAAAAGATTTTCCAATCAATTCGCACACTAAACGCACGCGACACTACGCAGCAATGCTCCAAACTAGTGCAGCTGAAGGCTGCTTTTTCAAACATTTACTCTATTTGAATGGGCTAAGACAGCCTACCCAACAGTATGTGCGCGCCATTGAACGGTGAAAATACTCGCTTCAACGAAGGTGCTTAAAATCCATACGAAAATTAGCACAAGCTCAGTGTCGCAATATTTGCGCCAACCCCTATCAAAATTCCTTCAAATTCGGTACTATCCGCGGTCTTAAATTTTTAACGAAATAAGCGGACTATGTTTGAAATAAACCCCGTTATGAATGCGATAAAAGATATCCGCGAGCGCACTGAAGCGCTTAGGGGGTATCTTTGACTTTGATGCAAAGTCAGAGCGTTTAGAAGAAGTTAGCCGAGAGTTAGAAAGTCCTGACGCTTGGAACGAGCCAGACAGAGCGCAGGCCCTTGGCAAAGAAAAAGTCACCCTAGAGCAAATCGTAGAGACGATCCACAAGCTCGATCAGGGAACTGAAGACGTTGAAGGTCTCGTTGAATTGGCCGTTGAAGCCGAAGATGAAGATACCTTCGTTGAGGCCCAAAGTGAGCTTGAAGGCTTAATTGAGCAGCTAGAAGTGCTTGAGTTTCGCCGCATGTTTTCTGGCCCTAACGACGAAAACGACTGCTATATTGATATTCAGTCGGGCTCTGGTGGTACAGAAGCACAAGATTGGGCCAATATGCTGCTGCGCATGTATTTGCGTTGGGGCGAAGCGCACGGTTTCAAAACGGAACTTATTGAAGTGTCGGAAGGCGAAGTCGCGGGCATTAAAAGTGCTACGCTGCGCGTGCAGGGCGAATATGCGTTTGGCTGGCTACGCACAGAAACAGGCGTACACCGCTTAGTACGTAAATCGCCGTTTGACTCGGGCAACCGCCGTCATACGTCGTTTTCATCTGCGTTTGTATATCCTGAAATTGATGACGACATCGATATTGAAATCAACCCGTCTGATTTACGTATAGACACCTATCGCGCATCGGGCGCGGGTGGCCAGCACGTAAACAGAACAGATTCAGCGGTACGTATTACCCATGAACCTACGGGCATTGTGGTGCAGTGTCAGAACGACCGTTCGCAGCACAAAAACAAAGACCAGGCGATGAAGCAGTTAAAAGCCAAACTTTATGAGTTTGAACTGCAAAAACAAAACGCCGAAAAACAAGCGATGGAAGACAGCAAGTCTGATATCGGCTGGGGAAGCCAAATACGTTCTTACGTTTTGGACGACTCCCGCATTAAAGATTTGCGTACTGGCGTGGAAACACGCAACACTCAAGCCGTGCTGGATGGCGACTTGGACAAATTTATTGAAGCCAGCCTGAAATCCGGGCTGTAAACCGAACAACGAAGTGAAAGGTTATGACTGACCAACAAACAGACGATAACAAATTGATTGCAGAGCGCCGTGCTAAGCTAAGCGCTATTCGCGAGCAGTGCCGTGCAAACGGTTTCCCAAACAGCTTCCGTCGCGAAAACTATGCGGATGAGCTTCAAGCTAAGTTCGGTGAATTCGACAAAGAAACGCTACAAGAGCAGGGTAACAAAGTAAGCATCGCTGGCCGTATTATGGCAAAGCGTGGCCCTTTCATGCTGCTTCAAGATATGACTGGCCGCATTCAGGCATATGCAGATAAAGACACGCAAAAAGCCCTTAAAGCAAAATATGGTGCACTAGATATTGGTGACATTATTGGCGTGGCGGGTGACCTACATAAGTCAGGTAAAGGCGACCTTTACGTGAACATGGAGCAATACGAGTTGCTAACCAAAGCACTTCGTCCATTGCCAGAAAAATTCCACGGTTTGAGTGACCAGGAAACGAAATATCGCCAGCGCTACGTTGATTTGATCACAAGTGAACAAACGCGCAAAACGTTCATGATCCGTAGCAAGATCGTAAACGGTATTCGCAATTATCTTACCGAACGTGACTACCTTGAAGTAGAAACGCCAATGCTACAGGTTATTCCTGGTGGCGCGACAGCGAAGCCGTTTGTGACTCACCACAATGCGTTAGACATCGATATGTACCTGCGTATTGCACCAGAGCTTTATCTTAAGCGCCTAGTGGTTGGTGGTTTTGAGCGTGTGTTCGAAATTAACCGTAACTTCCGTAACGAAGGTTTATCAACACGTCACAACCCAGAGTTTACTATGCTTGAATTCTACCAAGCGTATGCAGACTATAATGACCTGATGAACCTGACTGAAGATATGCTGCGCACGCTGGCAGAAGATATTCTTGGTACAAGCATTATCAAAAATACAACCAAAGATACTGAAGGTAACGTAACGTCTGAAGTTGAATACGATTTTGGTAAGCCGTTTGACCGCTTAAGCATGGGCGAAGCTATTCTTAAGTATTGGCCAGAAGCTAACGAGGAAGCTATCCGCGACCCAGAGGCGAATCTTGACGCGCTTAAAGCAATGGCGAAACAGCTTCACATTAAAGAGCCTGAAGTTGACGGCATTTGGGGTGCGGGTAAGTACCTTTGCGAAATCTTCGAAGCAACCGCGGAAGAGAAGCTTATCCAACCTACGTTTATTACAGAATATCCGTGGGAAGTATCGCCGCTTGCGCGCCGTAACGACAATAACCCATTCATTACCGACCGCTTCGAGTTTTTTGTAGGTGGACGTGAGTTAGCGAATGGCTTTAGCGAACTTAACGACCCAGAAGATCAGGCGGAACGTTTTGCGAAGCAGGTTGAGGAGAAAGACGCTGGTGACGACGAAGCCATGCACTTTGACGACGATTACATTCGCGCGCTTGAATATGGTTTGCCGCCAACAGCGGGGGAAGGTATCGGGATTGACCGTCTAGCTATGCTATTTACTGATAGTTCAACAATTAAAGATGTTATCTTGTTCCCACACATGAAGCCTCAGGCGCCAAAAGACGCGCAAGAAGCGGGTGAACAAGAATAATCTTAATCCTTAAATAGCGTATGTAGGTGCTCGGTGTTGTTAAAGCTTCAGCGCCTTAACACGAGCTACTAAAAGGGTATTCTCGGGAACGGGAATACCCTTTTTTGTTGCCATATCTACAATGTAACCGTTGATGGCGTCTATTTCTGTTTGTCTACCGTGAGCAACATCCTGATGCATACTTGAGTAGTTTTCTCCGGTCGCCTTGGCTACAGACAGCACATTTTCATGAACTGACAGTGCATCAAAATCTAGCCCGTAAGCATCCGATACCTGAGTAAACTCATTGCAAATTGAAATACGGCTTTGTTCAAATTCAGGCTTAGCAATATGCTTATTTTGGATATTGTGAAGCGCCGTTAGTGGGTTAATCACGGCATTAACGGAAAGCTTCGTCCACAATGCTCTTAAAATATTACTTTGGTATTGCACCGGCGGAAGTGCGTTGTCTAACGTCGCAATTGCGCTGGCTAGCTGTGGCGCTATTTGTGAGAGGGCGGCCAATGTTTGAGGTGATGGCTTATCTACATTAGGCGCCCCAATTTGCGTTGCGCCAACGCCAGTGTACTTAACATGAAAATCGCCGCTCGACGCGCTTACTTTTAACGCGCCATGACTGGTTGTAGCAAGAAGCAACGGATAAACGCCGCCTAGTAGATCTCTTGCGATCTCAAGTCCGCCCATACCGTTGTGAAGCAGCACAACGGTAGGTTGTTGTGTGAGATAGGGAAGCCATTGCAATAGGGCTGCTTTAAGTTGATATACTTTTAAGGGGATTATCAGCACATCACTTTTAGGTAACACGATAGGTGAAGGCTTCGCAGGTTTTAGCGAAGTGGTTTGGCCGTTTTGCCAGTGTGCGCAAGAGGGCATGGTTTTCATGTCTCTGGGGTAGCAGTCATACGGCACGGCATTTTTCTGGGCGCTCGCAGCAATTAGGCTTCCTATGGCACCGCCGCCAACTATATGTAGTTTACCCATTAGCACCTATTAAACATTCAAAGTAGCTTCTATTTTATTATGACTATTAGCACCTATTAGGTTAGCACCTATTAGGTTAGCACCTATTAGGCCGTTCGCGTTTTCCCTTAGCACGCCGGCAAAAATCGTGCGGGCAGGGAAGGCCATAGATAAGTCTCAGGCGCATTAAGCCCGTTATACCAGGCCTGTACGTCGTCTTCGTTTATTACTTTACCGGTATCGAAAGGTGCAGTAACCGATAATTCACCAGAAGACAAAGGAAGGCGCAAATGCCATGCATGAAGATACAGTCTGTCTGATGCCTCACCCCCATAAAGTGTATCACCTAGAATAGGTGCGCCAATGCTTTTAAGCGCAACACGAATTTGATGGGTTTTCCCCGTGTGAGGCTTTACGATAAAGCCCCGTGTGCCGGGCTTAGCCGCGTTACTGAAAAACTGAGTAATAGCCGGGTTTTCTGAGGTTTTTAGCAAAATCCGCTGACCGCCTCGACGATTTTTCATATCGCCCATTATTATGCCTTGTTTCTTTTTAGGCTTGTGATCGCTTAGCGCCAAGTAGTATTTGCTCACACGTCGTGATGAGAAAAGCTCGCCAATTTCTCCGGCTACAGCTGCATTTTTAGCAAGACACAAGCAGCCCGACGTGCCCGTATCTAAGCGGTGGCATAGATGCAGTTCTGTTACGCCTAACTGCTTTTTTAATCGGGTGACAATGCCGTCTATTTTTTCTGGTTCGCCGTTTTCGGCAATATCTTCTCTAACATCTGCCTCACTGGTGGCATCGTGCATAGCAATGCCAATAGGCTTGTTAACAATAATGAGGTCTGTATTTTCAAAGAGAACGGGGATCGGCTGCACTAGCTATTTTCTAACTCTGAAATGGCTTCTTCATAGTCAAGTTCGTCTACCGCATCGATAATAGCCGAGCGCTTTTCTTGAGGTAGGGCAAGGGCATCTAGCCATTCATCCAGTTTGTCCTGGGCGATAAACTCGCTCGCTTTCAGCGCTGTCATTAACTGTTTTCGCGCTTGCTCAGCTGCTGCTCCATTCGCCGGTGCCGGGGCAGAAGCTGTGACTTCTGGCTCTTTGATCAACGCATCAACCGCAGCAATGGTTTCATCTAGCACTGCGACAAACGCAGGGTATTGTTCAGCCACGCGTTTGTTATTTCTAAAACCGCTTTCAATCGGTTTGCTCGCATTATGCAATGCAAAAAGCCCAAGGTTTCCTGTCACGCCTTTTAGTGTGTGAACAAGAGAGTAAGCCTCATTAAAATCACCCTTAGCAACATGCGCCTGCAAGTCAGCATCAAGAGAACGGTATTCGTCCGTAAACTTACCAAGTAGGGTGAACAACAGTTTTTTGTTACCACTTAGCTGTGACATTCCAAAATCAATATCGACTACTGTTGTTGACTGTTCCATGCAACTATCCTTTTTATTTCGCAACTTCTATTGGGCTATTTCTATTCCAAATGGAAACCGTTTGTCAGTTCATTCGTACCACTTAGCGAATTCAACTGGCTAAAGCCTATTTTACAAAAGACTATGAAGTGTGAGTGTATTTCAGAAATACACAAATTAATACAATCATAGCAAAGTCGAAGCAAGTAAAGCGCTAAAAAGTCTGGTAATCTTCGAAAATTCGCTTGCGCTATAGAGATAGCAACCTCTGTTTTCACCCAATAAGCCAAGTACCACTCAGTGAATATTGAGTGAAAAGGCAGAGTGAAGAATGTGTAGTAATTTAAAAGGAATCATCATGTCAGGAAAACTGACCCTACGTACCTTCGTTATGACCATAGGCGTCATTGCAGTAACAGCGTGTCAGCACGTACAGGAAGAGAAGACGAATAAACAACTAAACACAGTAGCTGATTCGTCGAACACCGTGTCTATTCCTTACGAAAAGTACACATTAGAAAACGGACTTACCGTCATTCTCCACGAAGACCATTCTGACCCACTGGTTCATGTTGACGTTACCTATCACGTTGGCTCTGCGCGAGAAGAGGTAGGTAAATCGGGTTTTGCTCACTTTTTTGAACACATGATGTTTCAAGGCTCAAAACACGTGGCCGATGAGCAGCATTTTAAGGTTATTACAGAATCGGGCGGTAACTTAAACGGCACAACCAATACCGATCGTACTAACTATTTTGAAACAGTGCCTGCCAACCAATTAGAAAAAGTCCTTTGGCTAGAATCTGACAGAATGGGCTACCTGTTAGAGGCCGTAGACCAAGCTAAGTTTGAAAACCAAAGAGAAACGGTTAAAAACGAGCGTGCGCAACGTGTGGACAATCAGCCCTATGGATTGCGTTTCGAGCTTAATGGTGAAGCGCTATATCCTGAGGGGCACCCATACTCGTGGATGACTATCGGCTATGTAGAAGATTTAGACCGGGTTGACGTCAATGACCTAAAAGCCTTTTTTAAGCGCTGGTATGGCCCGAACAATGCGGTCCTAACTATTGGTGGCGATATCGACGTAGCCAAAACCAAAGCGTGGGTGAATAAGTACTTTGGGGAAATCCCAACAGGACCGAAAGTAGAAGAGCCCGAGCCTCAGCCAGTAACGTTAGACGAAACCCGTTATGTAACGTTAGAAGATAAAGTTCATCTTCCGCTTCTGCAAATAACTTATCCTACAGTGTATGGTCGCCATGAAGACGAAGCGCCACTGGACGTGTTGGCCGATATTTTAGGCGGTGGAAAAACCTCACTGTTTTACAAAAACCTAGTGAAAGAAGGCATGGCGGTGCAAGCCGTGGTGTCTCACCCTTGCCGCGAACTTGCCTGTGAATTTCAGCTACTCGCTTTGGCTAACCCTGCAAAAATCACCTCACTTTCTACTCTTCAGAACGTACTGAATGAAACCCTAAAAGAGTTTGAGACACGTGGTGTAACAGCAGATGATTTAGCGCGTACAAAAGGACAAATTGAAGCGCGTACGGTATTTGGTTTACAAAGTGTATCTGGCAAAGTGTCCGCCCTCGCTGCTAACGAAACCTTTTACCAAACGCCAGATTTGATTGCCGAAGATATTGCGCGCTATAACGCCGTAACTGCTGAAGACGTTATGCGTGTTTACAATAAATATATTAAAGACGCCAATAGCGTTGTATTAAGCGTGGTGCCCAAAGAGCAGGTTCAGCTTGCTGCGGCTGAGCAGACCTTTGAACGTCCGGTGAGAAATATTGAAATCGATACGGTAGATGTGTCTGATAACGAAGCCTTTTCCAGTGCCCTATCTACCAATACCGCCCCTAGCTTTGATAGAAGCGTAATGCCGAAAGCCGGTGATGCACCGGTTGTGGAAGTTCCTGATTATTGGGAGTCTGAACTTGCTAACGGCATTGAAATACTCGGCGTAACCAGCACCGAAACGCCAACGGTAACGCTTACATTAGGTATGGATGGAGGCATGCTGCTAGACCCTGAGGGTAAAGCGGGTACGGCCTACTTAACCGCGTTACTTATGAATGAAACTACAAAGCATTACAGCAACGAAGAATTAGCCAGCGAACTTGCAAAACTGGGTAGCGCTATCCGATTTAGTACTGCGGGTAGATACTCACAAGTTTACGTCTCTACCTTAACCAAGCATTTAGATGAAACCTTAGCGCTGTTAAAAGAAAAACTGTTCAACCCTGCGTTCACTCAAGAAGATTTCGACCGCATGAAAGAGCGTG
>Ga0208817_100673_pt1 | contig 10058 bp, 8 predicted proteins | sample Virmet3819_2500_FD_185741 | JGI IMG/M metagenome (GOLD analysis project Ga0208817, IMG submission 185741) | Marine viral communities from the Southern Atlantic ocean transect to study dissolved organic matter and carbon cycling - metaG... | ecosystem: Environmental > Aquatic > Marine > Oceanic ... | reverse complement strand
TCTGGAGCAACTGCGGTTGGATGGCTTGCCCTCGGCTGAGTTGTCGCGAGGTGACTTGCTGGAGCGACCGCTCACGCAGCTGCTTGCCGATGTCGGAATGGCGGCGGGCAAGCAGGTAAAGGATGCGCTGGGGCGAAATGCGGTGTGGGTGAACACCGTCGCTGCGGGTATGGATGATAATATGAAGGCTGCAGAGGTCTTTGCTGCGGAAAAGGCGCTGGGCGATGGCTACTATGTAGTGCGTCTTGGGAAGAAGAAGTACCAGCTGCTGGTGATTCGCTGATCAATCTGCTGCTGTTTTGACCGTAAATTGCTGCTGTTTTGATCGATTGTCATTTTTTTGTAATTAGTTTGTTGCGGTGTGTTGACTCTGGGGTTTGGGTCTCTATAATGCGCCACCTCGCTTACGGAGACGGGCCTTTCGGGAAGTTTGAAAGGCGCAGTTGCTGAGGTTGGCGAGGGTGGTTTCAAGGTGCTTTTGAAGCGGTTTAAAAACTTTTTCAAAAAGCGGTTGACTCTACCAGGGGCAGCTCTATAATGCGCTCCCTCGCTTACGGAGACGGGCTTTCAGCTGAGGTTGGAAGTGCTGGTTGAAGAGGTAAGCGAAACGGCAAAACGGCTTTTGAAAACGCTTTAAAAACTTTTCAAAAAACGCTTGCCAAACAGGACGAAGTATTTATAATACGCGTCCTCGCTTCGGGGATAACTTGAAGCGAATATCAAAGCCCTGGCGGTTTTGAGTTATTTAAAAAGATGAGATCAAGTAATTCGTGTGGGTACTTGTTGATGGATATTGCGACATTAAATATTCAGAGATAAGTAACTCGACAATTCAAATTTTGAAGAATCGATTAACACGTCTCTGAGCCGAGATTTTAGATGGTAAAGCAGGTTTTGCGTAACCATCTCATCATGCCTTTGGCTGATGTAAAAGATTGAACTGAAGAGTTTGATCATGGCTCAGATTGAACGCTGGCGGCAGGCCTAACACATGCAAGTCGAACGCGAAAGCACTTCGGTGTGAGTAGAGTGGCGGACGGGTGAGTAACGCGTGGGAATCTACCTAGTAGTGGAGGATAACTCGGGGAAACTCGAGCTAATACTGCATACGCCCTACGGGGGAAAGCGGGGGATCTTCGGACCTCGCGCTATTGGATGAGCCCGCGTTAGATTAGCTTGTTGGTGAGGTAATGGCTCACCAAGGCGACGATCTATAGCTGGTCTGAGAGGATGATCAGCCACATTGGGACTGAGACACGGCCCAAACTCCTACGGGAGGCAGCAGTGGGGAATATTGCGCAATGGGCGAAAGCCTGACGCAGCCATGCCGCGTGTGTGAAGAAGGCCTTCGGGTTGTAAAGCACTTTCAATAGGGAGGAAAGGTTGTAGCTTAATACGCTGCAACTGTGACGTTACCTATAGAAGAAGCACCGGCTAACTCCGTGCCAGCAGCCGCGGTAATACGGAGGGTGCGAGCGTTAATCGGAATTACTGGGCGTAAAGCGCGCGTAGGCGGCTTCGTCAGTCAGATGTGAAAGCCCCGGGCTCAACCTGGGAACTGCATTTGATACTGCGGAGCTAGAGTATGGTAGAGGATAGTGGAATTCCAGGTGTAGCGGTGAAATGCGTAGATATCTGGAGGAACATCAGTGGCGAAGGCGACTGTCTGGACCAATACTGACGCTGAGGTGCGAAAGCGTGGGGAGCAAACAGGATTAGATACCCTGGTAGTCCACGCCGTAAACGATGTCTACTAGCCGTTGGGGAACTTGATTCTTTAGTGGCGCAGCTAACGCACTAAGTAGACCGCCTGGGGAGTACGGCCGCAAGGTTAAAACTCAAATGAATTGACGGGGGCCCGCACAAGCGGTGGAGCATGTGGTTTAATTCGATGCAACGCGAAGAACCTTACCAGGTCTTGACATCCTGCGAATTTTCTAGAGATAGATTAGTGCCTTCGGGAACGCAGTGACAGGTGCTGCATGGCTGTCGTCAGCTCGTGTCGTGAGATGTTGGGTTAAGTCCCGTAACGAGCGCAACCCTTGTCCTTAGTTGCCATCAGGTAATGCTGGGAACTCTAAGGAGACTGCCGGTGACAAACCGGAGGAAGGTGGGGACGACGTCAAGTCATCATGGCCCTTACGACCTGGGCTACACACGTGCTACAATGGGCGGTACAGAGGGCTGCAAACTCGCGAGAGCAAGCCAATCCCTTAAAACCGTTCGTAGTCCGGATTGGAGTCTGCAACTCGACTCCATGAAGTCGGAATCGCTAGTAATCGCGAATCAGAATGTCGCGGTGAATACGTTCCCGGGCCTTGTACACACCGCCCGTCACACCATGGGAGTGGATTGCACCAGAAGTGGATAGTCTAACCTTCGGGGGGACGTTCACCACGGTGTGGTTCATGACTGGGGTGAAGTCGTAACAAGGTAGCCCTAGGGGAACCTGGGGCTGGATCACCTCCTTAACTTGAGCGCAAGAAGTTGGCAAGTGCTCACACGAATTACTTAGATCTCAATTGATTGAAAGCGATAATTTCACGGGCCACTGGGTTACGTGATAAAGCCCTCTGCATGAGAGTGCAGAATTGCTTGGTTCAGCTGTTGATTGGCTGGATATGCAAGATTGGGTCTGTAGCTCAGGTGGTTAGAGCGCACCCCTGATAAGGGTGAGGTCGGAGGTTCAAGTCCTCCCAGACCCACCACTATCTCGCGGCAGTTACTGAAAAGTAAGCGGGGTAGAGTTGGGCATTGACATGGGGCTATAGCTCAGCTGGGAGAGCGCCTGCCTTGCACGCAGGAGGTCTGCGGTTCGATCCCGCATAGCTCCACCACTTCCCGTTTTGGGGAGGGTGACCAGATTATCGCCAAGAAGTCAGAAAGAAAAGCTTTTGCATGTATGTGAAGAGTTTTTGTTTCTGGTTTTTACAATCAGATGTTCTTTAACAAGGTAAATAAGCTGAAATAAAACACTGTTTTCTCAAGTGTTGTAATAATCCGGCGAAAACTGATTACGCAGCAAGTCGCGTGTAATCAGATAGCAGTTTCTTGATGATATAACGATGGCTAGTCTATTTGCTTATATGGTCAAGCGACTAAGCGCATACGGTGGATGCCTTGGCAATTGGAGGCGATGAAGGACGTTGGAGCCTGCGAAAAGCTCTGGGGAGGTGGCAACCAACCTTTGATCCAGAGATGTCCGAATGGGGAAACCCACCTAGCATAAGCTAGGTATCTCTTGACTGAATACATAGGTCTTGAGAGGCGAACCAGGGGAACTGAAACATCTAAGTACCCTGAGGAAAAGAAATCAACCGAGATTCTCTTAGTAGCGGCGAGCGAACGGGGATCAGCCTGCAAGTGATAGCTTGTGTGTTAGTGGAACGGTCTGGAAAGTCCGGCGATACAGGGTGATAGCCCCGTACACGAAAACGCACTTGTGGTACTAAGCTTGCGATAAGTAGGTCGGGACACGTGTTATCTTGACTGAAGATAGGGGGACCATCCTCTAAGGCTAAATACTACCAATTGACCGATAGTGAACCAGTACCGTGAGGGAAAGGCGAAAAGAACCCCGGAGAGGGGAGTGAAATAGATCCTGAAACCGTATGCGTACAAGCAGTAGGAGCAGACTTGTTCTGTGACTGCGTACCTTTTGTATAATGGGTCAGCGACTTAATGTCAGTAGCGAGCTTAACCGTTTAGGGGAGGCGTAGGGAAACCGAGTCTTAATAGGGCGAATTAGTTGCTGGCATTAGACCCGAAACCCGGTGATCTATCCATGGCCAGGTTGAAGATGCCGTAACAGGCATTGGAGGACCGAACCCACAAATGTTGAAAAATTTGGGGATGAGCTGTGGATCGGAGTGAAAGGCTAATCAAACCGGGAGATAGCTGGTTCTCCTCGAAATCTATTTAGGTAGAGCGTCATGTCTTACCCGCGGGGGTAGAGCACTGTTTGGGCTAGGGGGTCATCCCGACTTACCAACCCCATGCAAACTCCGAATACCGCGGAGTACAATCATGGCAGACAGACGGCGGGTGCTAACGTCCGTCGTCAAGAGGGAAACAACCCAGACCGCCAGCTAAGGTCCCAAATCTACGTTAAGTGGGAAACGATGTGGGAAGGCTCAGACAGCTAGGAGGTTGGCTTAGAAGCAGCCATCCTTTAAAGAAAGCGTAATAGCTCACTAGTCGAGTCGGCCTGCGCGGAAGATGTAACGGGGCTAAACGTAGAACCGAAGCTGCGGATGCACTATGTGCATGGTAGAGGAGCGTTCTGTACGCCTGCGAAGGTGAGTCGAGAGGCTTGCTGGAGGTATCAGAAGTGCGAATGCTGACATGAGTAACGACAAAGGGGGTGAAAAACCCCCTCGCCGGAAGACCAAGGTTTCCTGCCCCATGCTAATCAGGGCAGGGTTAGTCGGCCCCTAAGGTGAGGCTGAAAAGCGTAATCGATGGGAAACGGGTTAATATTCCCGTACTTGTTATAACTGCGATGGAGGGACGGAGTAGGCTAGGCGATCGCGGCGTTGGTTGTCCGCGTTTAAGCTAGTAGGCTGAGGACTTAGGCAAATCCGGGTCCTTAAGGCTGAGAGGTGATGACGAGCTCTCTTTTGAGCGAAGTCGTTGATGCCATGCTTCCAAGAAAATCTTCTAAGCTTCAGGTTATAACGAACCGTACCCCAAACCGACACAGGTGGTCAGGTAGAGAATACCAAGGCGCTTGAGAGAACTCGGGTGAAGGAACTAGGCAAAATGGTACCGTAACTTCGGGAGAAGGTACGCCGGTTTTGGTGATGGGACTTGCTCCCTAAGCTGAGGCTGGCCGAAGTGACCAGGTGGCTGCGACTGTTTATCAAAAACATAGCACTCTGCAAACACGAAAGTGGACGTATAGGGTGTGACGCCTGCCCGGTGCCGGAAGGTTAATTGATGGGGTTAGCGTAAGCGAAGCTCTTGATCGAAGCCCCGGTAAACGGCGGCCGTAACTATAACGGTCCTAAGGTAGCGAAATTCCTTGTCGGGTAAGTTCCGACCTGCACGAATGGCGTAACGATGGCCACGCTGTCTCCACCCGAGACTCAGTGAAATTGAAATTGCGGTTAAGATGCCGTATACCCGCGGCTAGACGGAAAGACCCCGTGAACCTTTACTATAGCTTCACAGTGGACTCTGATATTACTTGTGTAGGATAGCTGGGAGGCTTTGAAACCTAGGCGCTAGCTTAGGTGGAGCCAATCTTGAAATACCAGCCTGGTACTATTGGGGTTCTAACTCTGGACCATTATCTGGTTCGAGGACATTGTGTGGTGGGTAGTTTGACTGGGGCGGTCTCCTCCCAAAGTGTAACGGAGGAGCACGAAGGTGCGCTAATCACGGTCGGAAATCGTGAGGTTAGTGTAATGGCACAAGCGCGCTTAACTGCGAGACTGACAAGTCGAGCAGGTACGAAAGTAGGTCATAGTGATCCGGTGGTTCTGTATGGAAGGGCCATCGCTCAACGGATAAAAGGTACTCCGGGGATAACAGGCTGATACCGCCCAAGAGTTCACATCGACGGCGGTGTTTGGCACCTCGATGTCGGCTCATCACATCCTGGGGCTGAAGCCGGTCCCAAGGGTATGGCTGTTCGCCATTTAAAGTGGTACGCGAGCTGGGTTCAGAACGTCGTGAGACAGTTCGGTCCCTATCTGCCGTGGGCGTTGGAGATTTGAGGAAAGCTGCTTCTAGTACGAGAGGACCGAAGTGGACGAACCTCTGGTGTTCGGGTTGTGATGCCAATCGCATTGCCCGGTAGCTATGTTCGGACGGGATAACCGCTGAAAGCATCTAAGCGGGAAGCCTCTTCCAAGATAAGATCTCCCTGGGAACTTGATTCCCCTAAAGAGCCGTTCAAGACCAGGACGTTGATAGGCAGGGTGTGTAAGCGTTGTGAGGCGTTGAGCTAACCTGTACTAATTGCTCGTGAGGCTTGACCATATAATCAAGTGGTTTAGCCATCGAAAGAAATCAAGAAACTGCAGCGGATTGTTGCAACCCTGGAAACAGGATGAGAAAACAGTATTCAGCTTATTTACCGCCCTATTTGTGATTGTGAGAGCATGTCAACGTGACAGTCAGACTCGAAGCAACACAAGCCAGTTTGCCTGGCGACCATAGAGACATGGAACCACCTGACCCATCCCGAACTCAGAAGTGAAACGTGTCATCGCCGATGGTAGTGTGGGGATTCCCCATGTGAGAGTAGGTCATCGCCAGGCTTCTAAACTAAAGTGCCCCAGCCGAGTTCGGTTGGGGCACTTTGCTATGTGGCTAGAAAAAGTTGGGCAACTGGCGCTGACCGACGGCAATGACTCGCGCTTGTAGCGCTCGCCCTACGGGCAGCCTGCGGCTGTCCAAACCTGTTGCACAGGTTTGTCGCCAGGCTTCTAAATAAATGGCCAAAGCACTCCTTCTAGTCATGGGCCACACCGACACCCCGGTCAGCATTAGCTGTCCGGGGTTTTTTATTTAGGATGCGAAGAACTTCTGCCACTAAATATTGGGCCCATGTGACAACGCGATGTTCCGCAGGAACCGCGTTGGACGCCGCAACGCAGTGGAGGCGCCCGAAGGGCCAGAGGCGCCGCCTCTGGTCAAAGTAGGTCATGGCCAAAGCACTCGCTACGCTCGCGGGGCAGGCCCTCGCCAGGCTTCTAAACTAATGGCCAAAACACTCCCGTTGGTCGCGGGCCACACTGAGTGCCCCAGCCGAGTTCGGTTGGGGCACTTTGCTATGTGGCTAGAAAAAGTGGGGCAACTGGCGATGGCAGTCTGTCCCGCGAGCGCTGTGGGACCATTCTGCATAAGCCACGGCACTAGCCAGTCAGTTCATTTAAAAATTTTGCTATGATCGGCTCACGGTTGCGCGAGGGGATAGGCGTTGAGCACAGAAAAGATACTCCAGGTTTTAGCGGATGGTGAATTTCACTCGGGTGAAGAGCTTGGAGCGGCGTTGGGTGTTAGCCGCGCTGCCGTTTGGAAGCAGCTTCAGAAGCTTGAGGCGCTAAATATTGAGCTGGAGTCTCAGAAAGGCCGCGGCTACCGCATTGTTGGGGGCTTGGACCTGCTGTCACGGGAGGCGGTGCTGGCTTCTAGCGGGAAAGCATCAAAGCCGTTTGTTGAGTCCATGGATATTTTTAATGAGCTGGCGTCAACCAATGAAGTCGCGTTAGCAAAGATTGCTGAAGGCGATGCGCATGGATATTGCTGTACGGCCGAGTTGCAGCGCTCCGGAAGGGGGCGGCGGGGTCGGCAGTGGGTGAGCCCGTTTGCTAGAAACCTCTATTTCTCTATGGTTTGGCAGTTTCATTCTGGTGCGTCGGCGCTAGAAGGTTTGAGCCTTTGTATTGGTGTGGCCGTTGCGCGTGCATTGAATAGAGCCGGGGTAGATGGCGTCGCGCTTAAATGGCCCAATGATATTTTGCTCGACGGCCGAAAGCTTGCCGGCATCTTGCTGGAGATGCAGGGCGATCCGGCCGGGCTCTGTCAGGTGGTTATTGGTGTTGGTGTGAATGTCAAAATGGCCGGTGCGGACACATCAGGTATTCAACAGTCCTGGGCTGATCTGCGGGGCTACGACATCGCTGACGACAGGAATTGCTTGTTGTCTCTATTAATTGACGCTTTAGTTGATGTGCTCACGCAATATAGTCGCGGCGGCTTTACATTGTACCGAGACGAATGGCAGAGCCTCGATGCTTACCGAGGGCAAGAGGTTATGGTACAGCTCGGTGATACCTGGGTGAGCGGTGTGGCAGAGGGTGTCGATCAAGGTGGCGGGCTGCTGCTGCGTACCGACACGGGCACCCGCATATTCAATGGAGGTGAGGTCAGTTTGAGGAGCTTATCCTGATGTCTGCTGTGGTGTTGGAGCTTGATATCGGTAACAGCTCTGCGAAGTGGCGGGTGTTGGCGCCAGAGCGCTTGGCGGGTGGGCGTATAGTGTTGACTGATAGCGCCTTGCGCATGTTGCTGGACGAGCACCGAATCTCTGCAATTCGAGTCGGCTCGGTGGCCGGTCAGGCTATAGAGGATATGGTGTCCGCCGTTGCCAGGAGTCTTGGCATACCGTGCTACTTTGCGCGCAGCCAACCCATTAGCGGTGGTTTAACGAATAGCTACCAAGACCCTTCGAAGATGGGCGTTGATCGTTGGCTGGCGATGCTGGCAGCTTGGCGCTTAGTGCAGAGTGAGGTCATTGTGGTGGATGCAGGCACTGCCCTCACTATCGATCTGATTGACCGAAATGGCTGTCATTCTGGTGGGTATATCCTACCGGGGCGGAAGTTGATCCTCGAATCGCTAACGGGCAGCACGGAGAGGGTGCGCTATGAAGGGGTGCCCGACCCGTCGATCGCGCCCGGTGTGACAACAGCGGAATGCGTTGAGCACGGTAGCTGGCTTTCCCTGTTGTCTGCCATTCGAGGCGTCGTTGCGGATTGTTGCCAGCTAAGTGGTGGTGTGCCCCGCGTTGTGCTTACTGGGGGGGATGCGCCTAGCTTGATGCGACTCGCTGGCGACAGCGACTGGCAGCTGAAAGAAGAATTGGTATTAGACGGCTTGGCGCTTGCCTTGGCTGATGGGGAGGCTGAGGGATGAGGGCCTTATTGTTGGCGCTGATTATGCTGAATGCAGGCTTATACCTCTGGCAGCGGTACGATAGCGGTTATCAGGAGGTCAGAGAGGCGATGGCAATGCCCGCCGTAAAGGGCAATATCGTTCTATTGTCTGAGCGGGCGGCTGCGCCGAAGGTCTCGGATGGAGCGAGCGACCCAGAGCCGGCGACTGTGTCCAGCATTCATACTGACCTGGCGCTGCCTCAGGATGCTGTTGTGCCGGTCGCGCCATTAGAGTGTTGGCTACTGGGGCCTTTCACCACTGTGAGTGGGGGCGATTTGCCAGCCGGGCTTGAGTGGCGCCGCGAAGAATATGAGCGTGATGCCGACTACTGGGTCTACCTCGGGCCATACACTGATGTGGCGGCGGCCAGCGCGATGAGCCGGGAGCTAAAGCGTAAAGGTATCGATAGCTATGTGATACGCCGTGGCGAACTAAATAAAGCAGTATCTCTGGGGGTGTTTAGCGACGCAAAACGCGCAGAAAAACATCAGCAGCGTATGCAGGCTAGGGGTTATGGAGCGGGTATCCGCAAAATATCAAAATTTGCTCAGCGCCTCTGGCTGGTATTAAAAGCCGAGTCGGATAGTGAAATTTATCGCTCTGGTATTGCCTATTTGCAGGCGCTGGCCGGAGAAGGGCAAACAGTAGAGAAAAAAAGCTGCAATCGCATTGCGTCTTACAAAGAGTTCGACTAGAATGCCGCCCTCGTTCGAAAGCGACGTGCTAGAAATGTGCTGGCGTAGCTCAGTTGGTAGAGCAGCTGACTTGTAATCAGCCGGTCGGGGGTTCGACTCCTCTCGCCAGCTCCACTTTTCTAAGCGCTGTAGAGTTCATAGCTTGCAATATAAAGAATTGACAAGTTATTGCTGCATAAGCAGAATGTTTCGCTCTTTCGAGGTGGGGTTCCCGAGTGGCCAAAGGGATCAGACTGTAAATCTGACGCGCAAGCTTCGGTGGTTCGAATCCACCCCCCACCACCATTATTTAGATGTACCAGCGGAAGGTTTTTCAGCGGGTATAGTTCAATGGTAGAACCTCAGCCTTCCAAGCTGATGGTGCGGGTTCGATTCCCGCTACCCGCTCCAGTTTTGCGCTGGCTGATGTGAAAAGGTTAGCGGTGCTCATATAGCTCAGTCGGTAGAGCACTTCCTTGGTAAGGAAGAGGTCACCGGTTCAAGTCCGGTTATGAGCTCCAATTTTTGGCGACAAAAGCCCGGGGTGGTTTTTGTCTTTTTGTAGTGACTTGACGAAAAGGTCCGCTAGGAGGCTGTCGCAATGGCGAAGGAAAAATTTGAACGTAGTAAGCCCCACGTCAACGTGGGCACCATCGGTCACGTTGACCATGGTAAAACGACTCTGACTGCAGCGCTGACGCGCGTTTGTGCAGAAGT
>Ga0208817_100671_pt1 | contig 10066 bp, 6 predicted proteins | sample Virmet3819_2500_FD_185741 | JGI IMG/M metagenome (GOLD analysis project Ga0208817, IMG submission 185741) | Marine viral communities from the Southern Atlantic ocean transect to study dissolved organic matter and carbon cycling - metaG... | ecosystem: Environmental > Aquatic > Marine > Oceanic ... | reverse complement strand
GACATGCCTCTCTCCTTCAAGAATTCCCTGAATATATACAGCAGCTCACGCTGGAACAATGGAACGAAGCTGCTAAAGAACAGCCATGCGTATCGCCACATGGAATGTCAACTCGATCAAGGCACGGCTTCCCACAGTGTTGGAAGTCCTCGACGCCATCAATTGCGACGTCGTCTGCCTCCAGGAAATCAAATGCGAAACTGACGCATTTCCCTATATGGAGCTGGAGGAAAGCGGCTGGAATTGCGCTGTTCTCGGCCAGAAAAGCTATAATGGCGTCGCCCTACTCTCCAAGCACGAGATTGAAGACGTGACCAAAGGGTTGCCAACGATCGAAGACGAACAGGCGCGCTATATCGAGGCGCTGATCCTCAGCGACACCCCAATCCGTGTGGGCGGTTTATACCTGCCGAATGGAAACCCTGCCCCCGGCCCGAAGTATGACTACAAGATGGAATGGATGGACGCGCTGGAACGGCATGCGCGTGAGCTGCTCAAGCTGGACGAAGCCTTTGTCCTCTGCGGCGACTATAATTGCATCCCCACACCTGCCGATTGCTGGGACGAAACCGTCTGGCAGGACGACGCACTCGCCCTGCCCCAGACGCGCGCAGAATTCCGGAAACTGAAATATCTGGGTCTGGCGGATTCTTTTGAACTGACCGATAATCGTGCACACCAGTACACGTTCTGGGATTATCAGGGCGGCGCTTTCAAAAAGGATCACGGCATCCGGATCGACCATCTGCTCTGCTCGCCCCAAGCTTGCGACAGACTCCAATCGGTAGAGATCTATCGCAAGGCCCGCGAGCTCGAGAAACCTTCAGACCATGTGCCGGTCATCGGCGTCTTCGAAGACTAGCGCTTATTTCGCACGGTCAATGTCGTCGGCCCAGGCTGCCAGCCAGAACGTTGCCGCCTGCCAGTTGATCGCCACTTCGTTCAGCTCATACGCGTCTACGTGGTCGGCGTAGCAGGTCTGGGCCTGGCATTCGTCAATAATGGCCCTGGAAACCGGACCAGCAGGATTGGTGTTGTTCGGTCCACCCGACACAGCGCCCGGAGGCGGAAGCGGGAATCCCCGATACTGTGCGCCGGCCCAATGACGGTGATGCGGAGCCTTGAAGGCATTCTCCCCATGGCCGGAAATGTACGAGATATCGCGGGGGTTTCGGCCAAGGATGTAATCCAACAGGTCCAACGCGCCATCGCGATACTGAACGTTGCCGGTCATGTCGTAGGCAGTGCCAAGAATAAGACCGCGATTGGCCAGAGTTCCAACCGATCCCCACGGCCAGACACCGCGATTGAGGGGGATCTGGTATCCTTCAAACCGAATTTGAGTGAGGTACGCATCTGCCGTCTGCAGCAAACCTTCAGCCGCTTCATCCCGCAGGGATTCGTCCGGAGCAACACGCGCCAACGACAGAATACCGAGGCCCATCGTGTCGCCCCAGTTGGGCTCCTGAAGGCCGCTGACTGGCCATGCGTCCAACTCGCCCTGATAGGTCTTCAGGTCATCGGCATAGGCGGTTTCGCCTGTAGTGACGTACATTTCAGCGGCGGCCCAATAGAACTCACCTCGAATATCAGTCGAGCCGTAGGGCCCTGTGCCGGGGAAATTTCCATAGGCATATGCATCTGGAATCCGCTGCGCCGCGGCATAGGCGCGCTTGGCTGCCGCGAGGCATTTGTCGGCATACGCATCATCGACGCCGCGGAACACACGGGCACACTGCGCGCCAACGGCCGCCACATGCAGGGTCGCCGCCGTGGAGGGTGCGAACAGGGCACGGGGGCCAGTGTTTTTGTGGGGCATCATCGGCAGCGATGGCCACTCGGTATTACCAGATTTGTGATGCACCATACCGGATACATCCGTCATCTTCGGTGCCTTGGTCTGCCACTTGCCTTTCATGTTGCCCTGGACAATGGCGGCTTCTGCGCCCTCAGGCGCCTGCATGGCGAGCATGTAGTCGAGATTGTAGCGCGCCTCATCCAACAGGTCATTCAGGCCGTTACCGGATTCCGGAATGTTCGTCGCGCCATCCTCAAATCCGGATGTGCCGCGCTCATAGGCATTCAGCAACGTCCAGACGCTGATGCCGCTATTCACCACATATTTGCTCTGGTCACCGGCATCATACCACCCGCCGGAGACATGCAGCGTATAGTCACAGCGGGGCCAGCTGATCTTGTACATGTCCTTGCCATGGAAACAGGTCAGCACTTCTTTTTCGTGTCCGGCCGGACGCGCCCACTGCTCGCCGCCAGCATGCTCGGATTCAATCGGAACGCCGGCACGGTTGTGGTAGAAGTATCTCAACGTATCGTATTTGAGGTCGCGGAAGATATCTTCCGAAACGTCAAATGGATGGCTCTTTCCAACCCCCTCCACAACCAGCACGAGGTTGGTCGCTGGCGTGCGTAGTCCGCTGGTCACAACCAGTTGGACGTTGGCGCCGGAGCCGCTGTCAAATCCGTAGGGAATTGTGCGCCCCTGCTCGACCACAACCCCATTCGGCGCAACGATCTGCCATTCAAGGGTTTCGGTGAGATCGGTTTCGGCGACGCCGACAAAATTATATCCGGGGCGAATGCCGGTCTGGGTCGCACGAACCGGCCCGCGCGGCGCGTTGAACGCTGCCAGATATTCCTGCTGCTTCGGCGTCACCACGCTGGCGCCGCTGGCCATGCCAGCTTCCTCAGGCACGGGAACCGACGAACACCCAGCCAACAGCGCGGCCGATGCCATCGCGGCCAGACTTGCTTTGCGGAGGTTGAACATAAGTTTCTTCCCTTTACTGCGCCTTCTTTGGGCTTCAGCTTGCAATAATAGGGCCAAACAACCTCGATCGCGAGACCTAAATAGGGTCGGTGAAGTCAGTTCACCGAGCCATAATCCGCGCCCGCCTCGCTGAAATAGGCACGCCAGAACGCCTTAACGTCGGCCATGGGCAGGTCATAGATCTGACGTGGCACGATACGGGCAACGACATCGACGTTTTCCAGAGCCGGACTCATCTTGGCCAGATCTGAGTCCAGATAGGCCTCATAATCGGCACCGAGGCGGTAAAAGCTGAACCCTTCCGAATGCTGCATCAGGTCGGAGACCAGCACGATCCGGCGATTGGTTTCACCAGCCTGGAAATCGGCGCGGTCGGCGATCGAGTACACAGCTTCAACGAGCGGAGAACTCGGCTGGCGCGTGTCGGTCAGTGCTGCTTCAACATTCTCCAGAAGCGGCGCATAGAACTGGGTCTGCCAGGTTTGCTCGATCATTTTCGGGTTCTGGAAGATCGGGTTGGCCTCTGCAGCGCTCCCCGACGAACACGCATAGTAAACAAGCTTTGGATCATAAGGGCTTGCCGCGTTCGGCGTCATGACCGTCAAACGTCCGTATTTGGGCAGGGCGCGGGCTTCAGCGTCCACGAACTCATAGACCCAATCCAGATCATTCGGATTGAACGGGTCTGACTGGTCGATCAGGATGATCGTATGGGCCGGGTCCTTGCGGTCCATACGGCAGCTGGAATCAGCCATCAGGGATGGCGGCTGGTTGAACGCCACAACGGCGAACAAGGCAAATACGACACCCAGCATCAGCGCAATCATTCCACGCCAGAACCATGGGCCTTTGTCACTTCTGCGACGTGGCATCCCTTATGTCTCCTTCTAGGCCCGGCGAGCCTGGTCCACGGGAACATGCGTAGATCCCTTGGCCTCGCGGACTTTGCCGATTTCGTCAGCAACTTTCTTCTCGATTGAGGACAGGCCTTTCTGGACCTGCTGGATGTGCTGTTCAAGCCATTCGCGGGTCTGGTTCAGCGCTTTGATATTGTTGTCAATCGCTGCAATCGCCTTGTTCGCCTGATCCCGCTCCTTGGAATAGTCGAACGGCGGCAATTGTGGTGTGACGATTTCACTAAAATATTCCGGGCACGGGGCCTGATCACCCAAACGGTCACGATTGGCGTTGCGCGCGCGGCGATGGGCCTGACGATAGGCGACTTTCAGGCTGCGCTCCTGATCGGCGGCGCGGGCTGCAATCGCAGACGCATAATCGCGGCGGGTTTCGAGCAGGTTCATGGCCTTTTCGATCTCACGCTTGGCTGAGACGTGGCGGGATTGCTGAGTTTCAAACCACAGACGGCAGCTAGAGAAATAATCGGACAGATCATCCCGCACGCCATTACGAACTTCCTGGCGACGCTCATAGGCGCGGCGCTCCTTGCGCCAGACACGGCCATAGCCAGGGTAGCGATCGGAAATTCGGTCATAGCCTTCATACACAGCCAGCCCGAACACAGCGAGCCCCATGAAGAGCAGGCCAAGGGCGAGGAAGCTTTCCAGGCCAAAGATGTTCGGGAACATCGACATGACGACGTCGCCGGGCGCAATCGAGAACATTGAGAAGGTTCCGAGCGTCCCCGCCTCTGTCGCCGCAAGCAGTCCCGTTTCGACTGCGTCGCGAAAATGCGCGACAAAGAAATTGAGGAAGATGCCGGCCAGGACGAAGACCATCGCTATGGTACCGCCCATGAACTTCGCCGGAAGCGCCGGATGGTTCAGATAGCGCAGGCCAAAGAAGCCTGCGATCACGCCAAACACGACATTTACCGAAGACACGCCGAAGGCAATCATCAGGCCGCCCATCAGGCCATTGGACTGCGCGTCCTTGAACAGAAGTGCGTTGAAACCGCCCTCAAGGATCATGATGAAGATCAGGATCGCAACTGCTTGTTCGATGTTCTTCTTGATGTCCGGCGTGCGATCCCCGATCCGGTCTCCATGACGCAGTTTGAATTGCTGAAGCTCGATGATTGCTGCCGAATGCGTCTCCTTCGCATCATGCACATCGTCCAGCTCGTAGTGACGGTATTCGTTCTCTTCGGACTTGATCGCCTCGCGCAGCTGGTCCGGATAAATATCTATCGGCGTATAGTCGCTGATGTAATTGCGCACCGACGCCGCCGTCGTGGTCAGCCATGTCCCGAGACCGCGGCGCACGTCTTCTGCGCGTTCAGCAATCTGCTGCTCGCATTCACTCCACTGATCAGGGGTCGACGCATCAGACGCCGGGAGGCCGTCGCGGCCGTCCTTCTTCGCTGTCACCTTCGTGAATTGGCGATTCAGCCCCAGATACCCTTGGGCGCGCTTGCCCTTCAGCCCATGATCGGAAAGGTCGTTGCGGATTTCCAGCGGCTTGACTTTGCTCTGGCAACCAACATCTGCGCCCCAGCGCACAGCATTTTTCGACATGCTACATCCTCTTAACAGCTCAAGGCTTTTCATTAACTTTCGCGAAGATGGGCTGCCTTGGTTACTGAAGCGTGAAAGCTGAAGCAGGAAGTGCGGATCGTAATGTTTTTACGTGCGTTGGTGCTTGCGGCCCAGCTCACGAAAATGTAACAGAATAACCATGCGCGCCCGGCCGTCTCATACACACCGTTTGGCATTCCTCGCAGCCCTGTTCGTTTTCGTTCAGGCGCTGGCGCTGGGGCATGCCGCGGCGCATGCCGACCAGCCGCACGATCACTACGGGGTTACTTGCGACCTGACTGCTGTGGCGAGCATTCAAATCGTACTGCCGGATGTGCCGGCCAGTCCGTATATTTACGCAATCGAAACCAAGGTCACCGAGCCGCAATTTTCGCAGCCAACATGGACCCGGCCGCCCGGCCGCGCCCCACCGCCGCGAAGTCCGCCTTCCCTTCAGCAATAGCGACCAATTCTGCCGCCTGCGGGTGGCATTCCCTATTGTCTGAAGGACTCCCGGAACATGAAATCCCATATCTCCCGCCGCGTCGTAGCGGCATCGCTTATGCTGGGCGCAAGCCCCCTTGCCTTCGCTCAGGACGCCCCCGAGACACTTGATACGGTCATTGTGACCGGCGTCGGCCCTCAACGGGACACCGACGAAATGGTCGGTAACGTCACCGCGATCAATCGCGGAGAAATCATCGAGAAGCTCTCCGGCACACTCGGCGACACACTGGCTGGAGAAGCCGGTGTGTCCACGACCTTTTTCGGGCAAGGCGCGAGCCGTCCGGTCTTGCGGGGTCTTGGCGCTGAGCGCGTACTGGTACTGACGAATGGAATCGGCGCGCTCGACGCTTCTGCCGCCTCGCCGGACCATCAGGTCGCAACTGATGGTATCGACGCCGAGAAGATTGAAATCCTGCGCGGTCCGGCGGCTTTGGCCTATGGCGGCCAGGCAATTGGCGGCGTCGTCAATGTCATTGACGGCCTGATCGTCGAAAGCCTGCCGGATGAACCGGTGTCATTTGAGGGCTTCGCCGCGAACAATAGTGTGAATGAAGGTACAGAGGCGGGCGGAAAGGCACGCTTTGCGACGGGCCCGCTTGTGCTGACACTATCAGCCTCTGCACGTGACTTCGGCGACTACGATATTCCGGGCTTTGCCGAATCTTCTGCTGCACGCGCAGCTGAAGAAGCCGAGCATGAAGAAGAGAGTGAAGAGGAACACGAAGAGCACGAGGAGCATGAAGAAGTCCGCGACACGATGGAAAACTCCTTCCTTCAGTCTGAAACCTACTCAGCCGGCATCTCGTGGGTTGGCGAAGACGCATTCCTCGGCTTCGCCCTGCGTCAGCAAATGTCGAGCTATGGCGTTTCAGGCCACGAACATGATGAGCATGAGGAAGAAGAGCATGAGGAAGAAGAGCACGACGATGAGGACCATGAGGAAGAGGAAAGCCACGAGGCAGAATCCCCGTTTATCGATCTGGAACAGACCCGTTATGATATTCGGGGTGGCGCGAAGCTGGATGCGGGCCCTCTGACCCGTATCTCGGGGAATTTGTCCTATGCTGACTATGAGCATGTCGAATTCGAAGGCCCAGGCGAACCCGGAACGAAGTTCACGACGGAGGGGACGGAAGGACGCTTGGAGCTCGGTCATCAATTTGGTGAGATCGAGGGTGCAGCCGGTGTCCAATTCCTCGATAAGGACTTCAGCGCAGATGGGGACGAAGCCTTCCTGACTCCCACTTCAACGAAGACGTTCGGTGCCTTCGTGTTCGAGACCTTGCAATTGGACGATTATTCGGTTCTGGAAGGGGGGCTTCGCTTCGACAGTACCGAGCTCGACAATGATGTTCAGGGCGAACGGAGCTTCGATCTGTTCAGCGCATCCGCTGGTGGCCACAGGCATGTGGCATCAGGCTGGTGGATCGGCGGTCAGGTCAGCTATACTGAGCGCGCACCAAATGAAAGTGAACTGTTCGCTGATGGTCCACACCTTGCGACGAGCCAATATCAAATCGGTGACTCCTCACTCGACAAGGAGAAAGGCACGAATATCGAAGCCTCGCTCCGCTGGGAAAATGATCTCTTCAGCATCAGCGGCAACGTTTTTCATGCGGACTTCGACGGCTTCATCTATCTGACGCCGGGCGTCGCGATAGAAGATGGACTGGAAGTTGATGAGCTGGATGAACTTCCGGTCTTCCTGTTCCAGCAACAGGGCGCGAAGTTCACGGGTGCAGAGATTGAGGCTGAAGCTCGGTTCCCGGAGGGTCTGCTCGGTGCCAGCTGGGTGACCTCGGCCAGCCTGGATATTGTTGAAGGCGAACTGGATGATGGCAACAACGTGCCTTATCTGCCGCCGCTCACATTCCATGCGGCCCTGGACGCTGATTGGGGTCTCTGGTCTGCAGGCTGGACCCTGACGGCGGCAGCCGACCAGGATGATCCAGGTGCAGGTATTCTGCCTACCGATGGCTATGTCACGACGGGCCTGCGCGCGGCAATTGATCTGGCTGAAGCTGGCTTTGGCAAGGATGGCACACAGCTGTTCGTGGAAGGCCGCAACCTGACAGACGAGGAAGTGCGGTATTCGACGTCAGTTCTGAAGGATGCGGTTCCGGCACCGGGCCGCAACATTCGCATGGGGATCAGGGTCTCATTCTAAAACCGGATCAGGCCTGATTTGCCCAAGCGCAAGTCAGGCCGTTTCCTGCCCAAGAAACGCGGAAAGAATCGCCTGATCCACCACCGTGCGCACATGCAGTGGCTCGAATGGCTTCGGGATCAGATAAGAGGGCTCGTTGTCCTGCCCCTGTAGCAACATTTCCGGATAGGCGGTGATGTAGATGACCGGCACTTCGGAATTCATGTTCGCGAAGATTTCCTTCACAGCGTCAATTCCAACGGATCCGTCGGCGAGGCGCAAATCTGACAGGATCAGTCCAAACGTCTGTTCTGCTGCCAGTTCGACCGCCTCGGTCTGCGTCGTTGCAATTCCGACGACTTCATGGCCAGCCTCTTTGACGATCTGCGACAATTGATAGGAAATCATCGACTCGTCTTCGATGATCAGGACAGTTGTACTGACCTCATTGGCGATATTTGTTTCCGCTTCCCTGAGCATGTCTTCGATATCGGTGATCGTCACGGCCAGAATTCGGGCGGCTTCCTGAACGGAAAAGCCCTCCACAACCGTCAACAACAGCGCGCGCCGCTGAAGTGTGGTCATGGCATTCATGATCTTGGCAATACCAGTCTCGTCGGACAGTTCAGAAACGCTCTTGCTGATCGATTTGTCGAGCTCGGCAAACAGGTCTGCCTTCTGGAACTTGAGGTCGGGAGCGACCGAGATCCGGAAGATCAACGACTCGATCATATCCTCAACAGCTTCGTCGCCGTTCTGCTGTTCTCCCATCAGTCCGCGCGCATAGCGCCGCAGATAAGGCAGTTCAGATGATATCAAGTCTGAGAGCATCGCGCTTTCGTCCCCCTTGTTCGATGGCGTCCTAAACTGGACACAACGGATGGCCAACCCGCCTTAACCATCGTGTTCGGCACAAATGCATAACCGAGCCTTAAGAACAATATATGTCGCTGATTCCCGGCGGTGCCCCTCTCGCGTGCTTTTTCCGTCATCCACTCGCCATTTCTGCAGTGTTTTCAACACAACCCAGATCACAGCGATTGAGTTGTGGGCGCTCCCACAAGCTTGTTGTTCCGAGGCAGCCGGCCCTCACTCAGCGACGTCCGCGCCTCGCGTTCTGCTGCATTTACTACAGGATGAGCCCCACTCACCAGCACCTGCGTCGCGCAGGGTCAAGTTTTAGCAGTTCCAGCTGTCATTCAAGCGCCTGAGAGAGCCGGTTCACTCCCAAAGCGTAAGCCACCAAGGGTTGCGAGCGGGCTCATCCTGGAAGGGTCAACACCATCCGATAGCCTTTGGGGCCCGGTCCGTTTTCTAACGTCGCGCCGATCTGGCTGGCTGACGCTTTCATGATGCGCTTACCGAGCCCGCTGGCGGATGTCTTGGCGGCGGTCGATTCCGGGTTTGCGTCGCCATTGTCCTCGCAGGTGATTTCGAGCGTGCCGTCCGCCAGGGACTTGCCGAGAATGGCGACATGGCCGGACTGGCCGTCGACAAAGGCGTGCTTGATGGAATTGGCCACGAACTCGCTGACAATTACAGCGATGGAACTGGCCACCGAGGTCGAGATGGCAACCGGCGATGCGTCGCAGGAAATGCTGACATTGTCTGGCGCGGAATCCTGCAGCAGGCTGGCAATTTCCTTGAGGAAGTCATCCATCATGACGGCATCATCCAGCGGCGAGTCATGCAGCATCTGGTGGAGCGCAGCGGTGGCTTCGATGCGGCGGCCGATGGCGTCAAAGGCGTCAGCCATATCCTCGCCCCGTTCCGCGCGGCCCTTGTAGACCCGCACAAGCGAGGCGACGGATTGGAGGGAGTTCTTGACGCGGTGATCGATCTCGTTGCGCAGGACTTTCTGCTCCCTCAGCGCGAGGCGCAGATCCAGTTCGCGCATCACCTGGCGGGCAAGTGTGTGAAGGGCAGCCTTCTGGAAGTCATTCATCGCATTGGGCTTGTTGTCCAGCACGCAGAGCGTTCCGATTGGCATGCCGTTCTTTGCCTTGAGCAGCGCGCCGGCATAGAAGCGCAAGCCATCTGCGGGCATGCAGAGTTCATTGTCGGCCGTGCGGGGATCCTTGTGGGTGTCGTTGATCTCGACAAAATCGGAGCTGAGCACGACGTGCGAGCAGATCGAGGTGACCAGCGGGG
>Ga0208817_100670_pt1 | contig 10068 bp, 8 predicted proteins | sample Virmet3819_2500_FD_185741 | JGI IMG/M metagenome (GOLD analysis project Ga0208817, IMG submission 185741) | Marine viral communities from the Southern Atlantic ocean transect to study dissolved organic matter and carbon cycling - metaG... | ecosystem: Environmental > Aquatic > Marine > Oceanic ... | reverse complement strand
TGGTGCAGGCGGTTTGGGACTATGAGGGCGGGGCACCGTCTACCCGCGCGGCGTTGAAGCTCATGGCCTTGCTGTATACCCGGCCTGGTGAGTTGCGTCTGGCGCTCTGGGACGAGTTCGATCTGGAAGCGGCAACTTGGACCATTCCAGCCAGCCGCACGAAGATGCGTCGCGAACACGTCAAACACCTCGCGCCGATGGCCATTCAGATATTGCAGGATCTTCGGCGCGAAACCGGAAGCAACTATCGCGTCTTTCCGTCTTCCATTGCCCGCGACAAGCCGATCAGTGAAAACACGCTCAATCAGGCTTTGCGGAGAATGGGTTTCGAGAAAGATCAACATACGTCTCACGGCTTCCGAGCCAGCGCCTCCACTCTGCTGAATGAATGCGGACTATGGGACAAGGACGCAATCGAAGCCGAGCTTGCCCATATTGGAGCCGATCAGGTTAGGCGGGCCTATCACCGCGCGCTCTATTGGGAAGAGCGCGTGAAGATGGCGAACTGGTGGGCGGACGAGATCGCTGGAATGGTGGCTGGAGCCCACTAACAGGTTTTCTTCGTACCCTCTCGCATTACAAAAACTCGTATCGTACGGTTGGGCTGGAATGGCGGCGGGAGCGTTACGAGACACATATGCAGCACTACTATTTTAGCCGTCACGCCAAGATCAACTGGCTGACGCTGGACCAGTTTTCCTACTATTCGTCCGAAGACCTGTTGAATGGTGCTTTCTCGATACATTGGGAAAGTGAGGGTGATCACATTTTGGAGTTTCGTAATCAGCTGGAACAGCTGACGGACGACATACTGGAACAGCGATTTTCCGAGCGAATAGAGTTTCGAATTGCTGACCGGAAACGGCACCGAGAAGAGATTGACGCAGGGCTGTTCTTTAATGCGCCTGCCGCGTTTGCAGACTATGGGCGATGGGCTCGCAACCTGACTTGGACAATTGAGCAGTGTATCGCTTTGTCTATGGGGCGTTCGCCGGATGTGCTGTCATTAGAAGCTTTGAAATCCGCAGGCAGTGAAGCGTTACGTTCGGATTTGGGAAAGGAATACATAGGTCGCCTGGAAATTGCCTGGAACTGGATTTCAATTGGCCAACTGGCTGAAGTAGCCATACCCGCAGAGTATCTGGTTTGGCTCAACCAATTACATTTGGACTTTCCGCCAGGACTCATACAGGCGCTTGAAGCTTTCGGAAATGAGATCATCGATTGGAAAGCGCAAAGCCAAACTCTGACAGGCCAAGTGGAACAGTTGCGGGAAGAAATCGACGCGCTGCATCAAGAGAACCGAAAATGGGCAGTTTCGTACGAGAGTCTGCAAACAGCTTCTGGCGGGCTGATCGCGGAATTGCAGGATCAACTCAGGCAGGCTGAACTTGCTTTGAGGGTATCCAGTCTTGATGAAACTACGAGTGAAGAAAGCGACAGTCCCGATCCACGCGTGCTGAAAAGCCTGCACAAGATTGTCTATGCGATAGCCCTGAAGAAATACCATCTCGACGTGACACAGGAGGAATGGCCAGCCGTCACCAAGATCCTGAACGATCTTGAGCTGGCAGGATTGCAAATGTCGAGAAAGGCTTTGCGTGGACATCTTAAAAGCTCAGCGGAAACAGCCGAGAAAGAGCTTGGGAAATAGGTCTATTGCCCGCGCTATAGGCAGGTATTAACGCCTGTTCCCCCAGCATATACCGGACCTGTGCAAGTTTCCTCGCATCGAAACGAACGGAGAGATTCGATGCGAGACTTTACTGAACTACCCAAAACCGGGTTCATGCGTATCAACCAAATCTTGGCTCCAGCCGGTCCAATACCTGTTAGCAAATCGACCTGGTGGGCAGGCGTGAAAGACGGGCGGTTTCCCAAGCCGCTCAAGCTGGGCGCGCGTGTCACGGTCTGGCGTGTGGAAGACATACGCGAGCTGATCGAAAATGGCGCGTAGGCTGAACTGGCGCGCAATCCGTATCCATCGCAGTTATTCGGTAGACGAGGCGGCGCGCGCGTTGGGAGTGGCGAAGGTGACCATACGACGATGGATCGCCTCGGGCGACCTGCCAGTGATCGACAATTGCAAGCCCATGCTGATCCTGGGTGGTGAGCTGTCAGCCTACATTCGAAAGCGGCGCTCAACGAAGCGCAAGCTCCGTCTCGATCAGTGTTACTGCATGAAATGTCGCGCGCCGAAGCGTGCCGCGCTTTCCGAAGCTGAATTGATCGGGGCAAGTGGTAAAACGGCGATGGTGCGTATGCTGTGCGAGACTTGCACGACCGTCATGCACAAGCGCATCAGCTGGCAACAGGTTTCGCGTCTATCTGCCCTTATCAGCCTGTCAGGCACGCATCGCTTCAAACACCTAGGTGAGACCAATCAGCCCTGCGTGAATGATCACTGCAAGACGGAGGTTTGAAAGATGAAAAAGGCACAAGCGAAGAACGCCCGCATAAAGCGTAAATACCTGCAATGGCTGGAGACCGCCAAAGGCATGACGCCCGCCACAGCTGACCAAGTCGCCGCCGCCATTTCTGCATTCGAAAAGTCTACGAATGGCAAGGACTTTGCCGCGTTTCACATTGAACAGCCACAGAAGTTCCAGCGAGACCTGAAGGCGGCGATCAATGTCCGCACCGGCCAGCCACTCGCCAAGTCCACAATCCGTTCGCGGCTAATGGCAGTGAAGTCGTTCTTCAAATGGCTGGCAGATCAGCAAGGCTACAAGAGCCGCATCACTCATTCGGATTGCGAATACTTCAACGTGACCGCTAATGACCGAAGGATCGCTACCGCGCGCCGCGAGCGGCCTGTGCCAAGTGTAGAACAGATCCATCACGTCATCGCCGCTGCACCGTGTGAAACCGCGATTCAGAAACGCGACCGTGCCCTGATCGCCTTCACCTTTTTGACCGGCATGCGCGATGCGGCGATTGCGTCCCTGCCCCTGGGCAAGGTGAGTCCCGAGCGCCGCGAAGTATTCCAGGATGCACGCCAGGTGAAGACCAAGAACGCCAAGACGATGACCACCTATTTCTTCCCGATCGGCGGCGACACGGAAGAGATCGTCGCTGAATGGATCCGCTTCCTTCGTGCTGAACTGTTGTTTGCGGACACGGACCCGCTCTTTCCGAAGACAAAGACCGGTTTGAATGAAGAGGGGGTATTTGCCCCCATCGGCCTGACTCGCGACTATTGGAGCGACGCGGCCGGAATCCGCCGCATCTTCCGCGAACGCTTCGAAGCGGCAGGCTTACCCTATGCCAATCCGCACAGTGTCCGCAAAACGCTGATGCAACTTGCCTTTCGCAAGCAACTGGACCCGGAAGCCCTGAAAGCCTGGAGTCAGAATCTGGGCCATGAAGACCTCGCCACCAGCCTGAACAGCTATGGAAAGGTCACAGACTGGCGAACATCGGAGATCATGGAGCGGTTGGCGGGAGAAGGCGAACAAAGCACGCCAGATGTGCCGCCTGAAGTACTGGATTGGCTAAAGCGGCAAACGCGTCGATAGCCTTTATCGGGATAGCCTGACGCGCCGGGTTTCGCTATCTCTAGGCGAATCACAGGGAATACCGCATGACTGAAGAGCAGAAGAAAAAACTTGAGCAACAGCTTTGGAACATCGCCGATGAGCTGCGGGGCAAGATGGCGGCGGATGAGTTCCGCGACTACATCCTTGGGTTCATCTTCTTCAAATACCTGTCTGAGAAGATGCGGCTCTATGCCGATGGCCTGCTAAAGCAGGATGAAATTGGTTATCTTGAGATCGACGAAGCCACCGATGACGGTCAGGCGATGCTGGACGAAATCCGCGCCGATACCGTGCGCCAATTGGGTTACTTCCTGAAGCCGTCCGAATTGTTCAGCGTTATCGCTGGGCGGGGCGCGAATGGCGAGTTTATACTGGGTGATCTGATTGCGGTGCTTAACAGCATTGAACAATCGACGATGGGCACCGAAAGCGAAGAAGACTTTATCAGCCTGTTCGAAGACATGGATCTGGGAAATTCCAAACTTGGCCGTTCTGAAGCGGACAAGAACAAGCTGATCGCCAAAGTGCTGGTGCATCTGGAGAAGATCGACTTTGAACTGGCCAATTCCGAGAGTGATGTGCTGGGCGACGCCTATGAATACATGATTGGCCAGTTCGCCAGCGGCGCAGGCAAGAAGGCAGGGGAGTTCTATACGCCGAAAGAAGTCTCCACTGTTTTGGCTCGGATTGTCACCACCGGCAAGGAACGGCTGAAATCGGTTTATGATCCGACGTGCGGATCTGGTTCCCTTCTGCTGAGGGTGGCGCGGGAAGTGAAGGATGTGGCGAATTTCTACGGACAGGAAATGAACCGCACCACGTACAACCTCGCGCGCATGAACATGTTGCTGCACGACGTACATTACAGCCGGTTTGACCTGCAACAGGAAGACACGCTGGAGCGCCCCCAGCATGAAGGCATGACCTTCGAGGCGATTGTTGCCAACCCGCCCTTCAGTGCGAAATGGAGCGCGAACACACTGTTCGAGACGGATGACCGCTTTGCCCAATACGGACGCCTTGCGCCGAGTTCGAAGGCTGACTTTGCCTTTGTGCAGCACATGCTGGCGCATCTGGACGAAAACGGCACGATGGCGGTAATCTTACCGCATGGCGTGCTGTTTCGGGGTGGAGCTGAAGGGGTGATTCGGCGTTACCTGATTGAAGATCAAAACTGGCTGGATGCGGTGATAGGTCTGCCAGCAAACATTTTTTACGGCACTGGTATTCCAACTTGCATTTTGGTGTTCAAAAAGTGCCGGGAGGAGCCGAACGACGTACTGTTTATTGACGCCTCTGCCTATTTCGACAAAGCAAAAACCCAGAACAGGCTGCGCGGCGAAGATATTGACCGTATTGTGACCGCCTATCGCGAACGTAGCGAAATCGACAAGTTCAGCCACCGCGCCAAGCTCACCGAAATTACCGAGAATGATTTCAATCTGAATATTCCGCGTTACGTGGATACGTTTAAGGAAGAAGAGCCGATTGATCTGAAAGACGTGACGGCAGAGTTGCGCGAGATTGAGGCAAAGATGGGGGATCTGGATACGGCAATTACGGGGTTCTGCGAAGAGTTGGGCATTGAGGCGCCGATATGAGTAAGATGACGCAAGTATCAGAGCCGCAGCTACGTTTTCCTGAGTTTGGGGATGTTTGGAAAGAGCGCAAACTTGGTGAGGTGTTCGAGCAATTTAGTAAGAAATCAAAAGTCCAGGACGAGTACGAAGTACTGACTTCAGCTCGTTCAGGTTTAGTCCGCCAACATGAATACTACGATAATAACCGAATAACAGAACGCGATAATATCGGCTTCAACATCCTCCCGCAGAATTACCTCACTTATAGAAGCCGAAGTGATGATCGGCGTTTCTACTTCAACGAAAATACACTCGGAATAACTGGTATAGTCAGCGTGTATTACCCCGTCTTTCGCATTGCCGAAGGTGACAACAGGTTTTTTAGAGAACTATTTGAGCGACACAAAGATTATTTAGGAAAGTTCAGTGTCGGTACTTCCCAGACCGTTCTCTCATACAACGAGCTAAAAAAGGTGCGGCTTCATCTACCCTCCCTTCCCGAACAGAAGAAAATCGCGGATTTTTTGGAGGCGGTGGATGGGAAGCTGGTGGCGCTGCGGGAGAAAGAGGCGGCGCTAACGCGGTTCAAGCGTGGCCTGATGCAAGCCCTGTTCTCCCAAACCCTCCGCTTCACCCGCGACGACGGCTCCAACTATCCCGATTGGGAAGAGAGGCGCCTTGGGACGTTGGGGAGGTTTATTGGAGGAGGCACTCCGGATACTGATATTAAGGATTATTGGAAGGGAGATATACCTTGGGTGTCGAGTTCGGATGTATTGGAAGCCGACTTAACAGGGCCGACGATTAGCCGTTGGATCACCAATGAGGCCATTGAAGCGTCAGCCACAAAACTAGTTCCTTCTGGCAGCATTTTGATCGTAACTAGAGTAGGTGTTGGCAAACTAACAATTGCGAATTGTGATCTGTGCACGAGTCAAGACTTTACCAATTTCATACCGACTGGGGTAGACGCGAGATTTATCGGCTACAACCTGCTGAACGAACCTAAAAAATTGCTCAGGCTTTGTCAGGGCACATCTATTAAAGGCCTTACCACCGACGATCTAAAGGATTTAGTGCTAAAAATCCCCTGTGCTGACGAACAGCATAAAATTGTCTTCTTGCTCTCTGCGGTTGACGCCAAGATCGACGCCGTCACCGAACAAATCACACAACTAGACGCCTTCAAAAAAGGCCTGCTGCAACAGATGTTTGTGTAATGCAGAATCTCGTCGCCCTCATTAAGCGTCACACCAGGTCAGATAGCGATTTTCGCTACTACATTCCAATAATTGAAAAAGCTGAGCGGAACGAACTGGTTCATCCAGACATCACAATTGAATGTTGCGCGGCGCTATTCCAGGGTATCTCGAAGTCGATCGTCCACAGACTGGATCCGGAGTGTGACCCAGCGCTCCTCGCTGGCTATACTCTGCCAAAACAGGTCCGATGCGCGTTTAACTGTCTCAAAGAAAATGACGACGTTGTCGAAGACGAATATGCTCGTGCAGCCGAAAATTTAGCTCGGATCGCTGGTACTTTACGAAACACGCGAGGTGACATCTCGCACGGTCGGGCTGTCCCCAAGGAATTAGAGAGTGATCGAAGCTTATCCCGGCTCGTTTTAAATACGAGCGAGGCCATCTTGAGATATATGTTAGCGAGTTATTTCTCAATTCGGCCTGAACCTGAAGAACTAGTCGAGTATGAAGAGAACCCGGAGTTCAATACTGAACTGGATGAGTTGAACCCTTTGGAAGGGAAGCCTCTGTATAGTCGAGCGTTGTATGAGCAATACTACGAGGATTACGTCCTGCAGCTTGAGGACTTTTTGTATCAGATGGATGACGAGGAAAGTGAGTGAGGATTGGTGCGATGGCCAAATACTCTTGAGACAACACTTATTCGTGAGAGGACAGACATGGCCAAGATGTGGGCAGATTACCAGAAGATCATCTGGGGCGAATGAACAAGTGAAGGTGGGTATATCTCTACACGTCTTGGCGATAGAAATATGAGGTTATGATGTGAGCGACTACCAATCCGAAGCACAGCTAGAAGAGGCCTTGATCGAAAGGTTGGGTGGGTTGGGCTATGAGCGTGTTACAATCCGAGACACAGCCGAACTGGACGCTAATCTGAAGCGCCAACTGGAAAAGCACAATGCGGACGTGTTGGGCGGAACGGCGTTGAGCGCGGCTGAGTTCGAGAAAATACTAAACCACCTTGCCAAGGGCAGCGTGTTTGAGAAAGCCAAGATACTGCGCGACCGGATGAAGCTGTCCCGCGACGATGGCAGCACTGTGTATCTTCGCTTCATGAACACTGATCATTGGTGTCAAAACGAGTACCAGGTGACGCATCAAGTGAGTGTCGAGGGGGCATACAAGACACGCTATGATGTTACTCTGCTGATCAATGGATTGCCGTTGGTGCAGATTGAGCTGAAACGGCGCGGGCTGGAGATCGCCGAGGCGTTCAATCAGGTGAACCGCTATCACCGCCATTCCTATGGCGCAGACAACGCCCTGTTCCAGTATGTGCAGATCTTCGTCATCTCAAACGGCGTGAACACCAAATACTATGCCAACAATCGCCGCCAAAATTTCAAGCAGACTTTCTTTTGGAGCGACGCGGCGAATGATTTGGTTACTGGTCTGGAGCCATTCGCAGACGCGTTCTTGGAAAAATGCCACGTCTCCAAGATGATCGCGAAATACATCGTGTTGCACGAGAGCGACAAGCTGTTGATGGTATTGCGCCCGTACCAGTTCTACGCCGTCGAAGCGATTGTTGACCGCGTGAAGGCAGGCCGCAAGCACGGCTATATCTGGCACACGACCGGGTCAGGCAAGACGCTAACAAGCTTCAAGGCGGCGCAAGTCCTGATGGACCTGCCGAAAGTCGACAAGGTGGTGTTCGTTGTGGACCGCACCGATCTGGACGATCAGACGACGAGGGAGTTCAACGCCTTCTCAGAGGGAAGCGTTGACGGCACAGACAATACCGCCGCGCTGGTGAAACAACTGGCCGGTGATACACCTCTGATCGTCACCACGATCCAGAAACTGAACACGGCGATCACGCGTGAGCGCCACGCTGAGAGGCTGGAAAAATTACGCCAAGAGCGAATCGTCTTCATTTTTGACGAATGTCATCGCAGCCAGTTCGGAAAGACACACAAGGCAATTACTGAGTTCTTTGAGGCGGCGCAGATGTTCGGCTTCACAGGCACGCCGATCTTCGCCGAAAACGCCAGCAAGAACGAACACGGCAAGCGCACAACCAAAGATCTGTTCACCGAATGCCTGCACAAATACGTAATTACAAACGCTATTGCAGATCAGAACGTGTTGCGTTTCGCAGTGGAGTATTGGGGCAAACTCCGCCGCAAGGACGGCTCACTGATCGACGAAGATGTAGCCGGGATCAACACACGAGAGTTCTTCGAAAACGCCGACCGCATTGAACAGGTCGTTGACTGGATCATCACCCATCATGACCGCAAGACGCACAAGAAGCATTTCAGTTCGATCATGTGCGTGGGCAGTGTAGAAGGCTTGTTGACCTACTATGATGCCTTCAAGCGGCGGCGCGAAGCCAGTGATCACGATTTGCGGGTCGCCACGGTCTTCACGTTCCAGGCCAACGAGCCGGACAAGGACGCCGACGGACAAATTGAAGAAGTGGATTTCGTCGCCGACTCAGGCACGGGCAGCGTACACACCCGCGACCGACTTGCAGCATGTGTCGCTGACTATAATGAGATGTTCGGCGAGAACCAAAGCGTCAAAGACGGCAAGGCCTTCTACACCTACTTCCGTAACCTGTCGAAACGCATGAAGGCCCGCGACAAGTCAGACGACCCAAAAGACAGAATCGACATTCTTCTGGTTGTGAACATGTTTCTGACGGGTTTTGACGTGAAGCGGCTGAACACGATCTATGTGGACAAGAACCTGAAGTATCACGGGCTGATACAGGCTTTTTCCCGGACAAACCGAACGCTTGGGCAGCTTAAGTCACAAGGCAACGTGGTCTGCTTCCGCAATTTGAAGGAAGCCACCGACACAGCGATCCGCATGTTCTCCGACGAAAACCCTGTCGAGACGATCCTGCTGGAGCCGTATGAGCACTACCGCGATCAGTTCAATGCAGCGGTGGCGGCCTTGCTGGCTATTGCCCCGACCGTGGACAGTGTGGACGGCTTGATCAGTGAAGAGGATCAGTTGTTATTCGTGAAAGCGTTTCGTGCGGTGATGCGTCTGCGCAACGTGCTGACAGGCTTTAGCGAGTACGACGCCGCTGACCTGGATTTGGACCCGCAGGCGTTCGAAGACTTCAAAAGCAAGTATCTGGATATTTACGACCGGGTAAAGAAAAGCGAGGACGGCGAAACGGTATCCATTGTGGACGAAATCGACTTTGAGTTGGAGTTGATCCAGCGCGATGAAATCAACGTCGCTTACATTCTGAGTTTGTTGAACCAGGCCAGCAAAGACGCCGCAAAGGGCGACGCAAGCGAGAGCGAAAAGAAGCGCGCCGCTGTGTTGAATCTGCTTGGAAACGAACCGCAGTTGCGGAGCAAACGAGAACTGATCGAAAAGTTTATCCGCGACTACATGCCGGACGTCGGAAATGGGGATTCCGTCGAACATGCTTTCGCAACTTACTGGGCGAACGAAAAGGAAAAGGCGATTGGCGGTCTTTGTGAAGAAGAGGGCCTGGAGCGCGACGCGATCGATCTGATTATCAAAGACTACAGGTTCACGGGCCGCGAACCATTACCTGAAGATGTTGTCGCAGCCATGACCGAGAAGCCCCGCATTCTCGAACGTCGCCGAAAAGTGCGGCGCGTCGCAGAGAAAGCCGTCGCGTTTGTCCACCAATTCGAAGAGGGGATCGGCGGGGTTTGAGGGCTAAGGAAACTCGGTTGGGGGTATTATTGG
>Ga0208817_100658_pt1 | contig 10242 bp, 12 predicted proteins | sample Virmet3819_2500_FD_185741 | JGI IMG/M metagenome (GOLD analysis project Ga0208817, IMG submission 185741) | Marine viral communities from the Southern Atlantic ocean transect to study dissolved organic matter and carbon cycling - metaG... | ecosystem: Environmental > Aquatic > Marine > Oceanic ... | reverse complement strand
ACCTCAATGTGTTCGAGTATGTGATGTCTTGCCTTGATGAGTTCAGCAAGCCAGCGCCGAACATCGAGCAACTACTACCATGGCACTTTGCTAAGCGCTAGGTGGGATTAGCGGACGTTTACGCTTAAGCCTAGAACACCGGATCCTCAAAGGTATCGTCGAAAAAAAGCTGTAAAGCCAGCGACAAGGCGTGAGCTCGTTGATTATGCGCGAGAGAGTATCATGGTGCGAGTTTACGTCGAGTCCGTCCGGTAATCCCCACATTCAATTCATAAATTAGCTACTGCATGGTGTTCTTTTTTTTCTAAGGAGAATGACCATGCAGCAATATCAACGAAGAGAAGTGCAAGATTGGCTCAATTTATTTGAACAACAAAAGCAAAGCGGACTCACTGAGGTGGAATTTTATCGCCAGCAGCAGATTAACGTTCAAACCTACTATACTAGGCGTCGTGATATTTGAATCGACCAGACTTTTCTAGACAGATTTTCGTTTGAATTCTTCTAGCTTTTCATAAGCCAGTGGAGGCATGTTATTAGCTTCACCATGCTTGCGTCTAGAGTTATAAAACATTTCGATATAATCGAATATGTCGGCTCTTGCATGTTCACGTGTTGTATAAATTTTTCTCTTTATTCGCTCTCGCTTGAGTAGTTGGAAGAAGCTCTCCGCGACGGCATTATCGTGGCAATTTCCTCTGCGGCTCATGCTGGCTTTTAGATTGTGCTCAGTTAGGAAGTCGCTCCATTCATAGCCAGTGAATTGACTTCCCTGATCTGAATGTATAAGAACCTGCTTTTTGGGCTTTCGTCGCCATACAGCTGCTAGCAGTGCCTGGGTAACGAGTTCTGATTCCATACGAGAACTCATCGACCAACCAACCACAGCGCGAGAGTATAAGTCTAAAACAACGGCGAGGTAGAGCCAGCCTTCATGAGTGCGGATGTAGGTAATGTCAGTGACCCAGTATCGGTTCGGTGTAGCTACCGTAAACTGCCTATCAAGCATGTTATCGGCAACAACCGCAGGCTTGCCACTCTAATGCCCTTTATGTTTTTTATAACCGACTTGTGCCTTTATACCTTCTAGTTTCATCTATTTAGCTACACGATGTTTGCTGCAAGCTTTACCTAAATCTTTAAGGTCACTCGTGACTTTTCTATACCCAAAGACACAGCCACTTTCTAGCCAAGAATGTTTAATTAACCCCATCAGACGCTCATCTTCTAGCTGTCGTTTTGACTTCGGCTTATCCATCCGTGCATAGAAGCCGCTTCGCTGTATTGCTAGCGCTTCACACATCAACTTTGTTGGGTAATTCTTGAGCCTAGCTTTTATGAACGCGTATTTTTCTTTGACTCTCCCGCGGAAAATACGGTTGTAAGTTCAAGTGGACACCGCAACACTCCTTTCAATCATGTGTGAGGTGTTTTAAATTTCAATGTTTTTCTTGGTCGTTCATTTAGTTGAGTTGCGACTTCACTGAGTCGGTCTTGTGAGTGCAGTGATAGATCCGTCTTTTTAGGGAAGTATTGTCGAATAAGGCTATTAGTGTTTTCATTCGTACCTCGTTGCCATGGATATTGTGGATCGCAGAAGTAAGCTGGCATACCAAATTCAGCTGTTAAAACGCTGTGTTTAGCCAGTTCCATTCCCCTATCCAAGTAAGCGATTTGCGGTATTTAGAGGGCATTTTTTAAAACACCGCTAACAATGCCGTATTCACTGAATCTGCGTCTTTTCCAGCTAATTTTAAGATAATTGTGAAACGCGATTTCCGGTCTACCAATGTGGCAATATGGGTGTTTTTAGAGCCTGTTACTAAGTCGCCTTCCCAGTGGCCGAGGGAACGTCGATTATCAATATGTTTTGAGCGTTCGTGAATTGAAATGCCGTTGACTATGTTAATGGAGCCTCTATCACCTTTACGGCTATGAAACCGACTGTGCCGCATAGGCCGCTTTCTTCGTAAATGCTCAGTCAACGAGTGATGAATGATATTCCTCGCCCTAACATACAATGACTTATAAATGGTTTCGTGTGATACCTGCATTTTATTATGCCGAGAATACTCGATACGTAGCCAACCAGATATTTGCTCTGGCGACCACTTCAGCTCTAGTTTCTCGATAACCAACTTTTTCAGCTCTGGGTATTGCTCTAAAACTCCAGGCTTTGGTCGCTTGGCCATTCGTTTCGCACGGTTATCAGCGTAATATCTGCGCCCGCTATTTCTAGCGATTTCACGGGATATGGTCGAGGGAGAGCGGCCTAGTTGTTTAGCTATCGCTCTAATGCTCATCTTTACAGACAATGAAACGCGGATTTCCTCGCGTTCTGAAAGTGTTAGGTGAGGAATATTACGATGCCTTGGTCTAGGTTTAATGCCACCATCTTCACGTAAAATTGTGAACATCGATCCCGGCTTTGCCTCAATAATACGACCGATATCACTGAACCCAGCGCCTTGCTTCCATAAATCGAAAACAAGTGTTCGCTCATCTTGAGTAAACGTACGTTTTGTTCGCTTCATCCAAAGTCCTAATGCAAATCAGTATTTTAGTATAACTGTTGCATTGACCACTTGAATCTACAGTGGCTTCCTTTAGGATGTCGCGTTCCATTGTTACGCATTTAAGCTCTTTTTCTAGCTGCTTAATTCGGTCGGATTGTTCTTGAGACTGCCTATGTTCTTCACTGTCTGGACCGTAGGCTTTTATCCAGTTATAAAGCGAACTGCTAGTAACTCCCAGCCTCTCTGAAACGCTTGCCACCGAATAACCTTGGTCAGTAACTTGTTTGACGGCTTGTATTTTAAATTCTTCTGTAAATCGCTGAGACATCTTTCTCCTTGGTACACAAAATTATAAAGCAATTAAGTGTCTAGAGAAGTCTGGTCGATTCACATTGGATTGGGTTGATTGGTTCAACAACAGAAGACTGTTGAGCTCTATCGGTGATATCCCACCACTGGAATATGAGGAAAACTATTATCCACAATTAGCCGAAGATACGGCAGTATGACTCAAATAAATCCGCCTCCGAATTTACCGGCGCGATTCATAAAGCTCAGTGAAGCGCTAGGTGTTGATATTAGCGCGGGCGGTGTATGTAGCATGTGGCTAAGAAACAATATGAATACCACCGCATTGCGAATCGAGAAATCTAATGCTCTGGCTGAATCGGCATAAGAGATAGCCAGTTTAGCAACTGGCTGATATGCTATTTACGACAAAGTCGCTCGGGAATTAGACCGAAAGAATCCCTTGGTAATCACACTAGTACACCTTACTAAATACATAATCATTTCGTGAAGTTGAAGCGCGACTTTGATTGTTAACTAAAGTTTTGCTTCTTTCACATATTTCAATGTTAAACCCAAATGTTGAAGCCCAATCGATAAACGTTTTTTCATCGACGAAAAAGTGTTTTTTATCCGCAATGATTAATGGTTCTTGTGAAAACATCGCATTGGTCACTTCAATATACCTTTTCATGAAAGCTATAACACCTTGATTCTTCAAAACCCAAAGTAACCACTTTGAAATTGAATTCCCATAGTTTTTACCTTCAGTTTCGTTTTTAAAGGGTAACTCTCCGATATAGATTTTGGCTCCGGGTTTAGAAATACGCGAAATCTCATTCAAAGATTTTTTTACTTCATCAGGGGTTGATAGTGCAATAAATACACCATTACATACTATTTTATCTACCGACGTGTTCTCCAACTTTGTATCGATGGTTAATCCTTTATTAATATTGATATGGTCAAAACAGGAAAACTTTTCCTGCACACGCAGCACTTCCTCATCGGTCGGTAAGATACCAATTGCTTTTACATCTCTATCAATCAGCTTATACAATAGCGACCCGTCTCCACAACCAATATCAACGACTCGATCTCCATCTACAATATTCAATTTGTCATAGATGTAATTGGAGATAAATTCAGTAATATCACTTCGATTGGCTCGTCCTGACAGAGCATGTAGACTTTTTGATTTTGCCAACTCTCGGTATTTATCTATCTTTGAATGTACTTTAACAATACTCATTGTTTTTATTCTTCAATCAAATTTTAATTAATCGTTTCGATATGTGACAAAGACAGTGCCGTTCCTCGCTTGATATTACATTTACATCGCTTTCCTATTACTGATTCATAGTGCTCAGGGGCAAGGCCAAAACCAGGGCGAATAACTCTGATATTCTCTGATGTAAAGATTTCTCCAATTTTTATGTCCTTTGTTGCATAAATAGAGCGACGGTAGTTTCTGCTTGCTTTTTCTCCATCGGAGAGAGATGTTTGGATATTACCGATAGACGCGTGTCCTTGATTAATAGCTTCGACCATACTTTTAAATTCTTTTGGCGTGATTGAAAAATGGCTGTCTACTCCTTCTTGCCCTTCTAGTTTTAAGTGCTTTTCAATGACACATGCCCCAAAAGCAGTAGCAATAACGGGGCACGCAAGGCCAAGCGTATGATCTGATAACCCAACATGACATCCGTACTTTTCCCTAAAGTAGGGAATCGTCTGCAAATTGGCATCTTCATATTTTGCAGGGTAAGCGCTAGTGCATTTCAACAAAACAAAATTATGGTTGCCTTCGTTTCTGATTGTTGCTACCGCTTTTTCTACTTCAGATTCGTTAGCCATACCAGTCGAAACAATCATTGGTTTTTTTGTACCTGCAACCTTTTTTAACAGTCGTATATCGGTTAACTCAAACGACGCAATTTTATAAATTTCATTGTTTAGTGTTTCCAAAAAATCTACTGCTGTTTCGTCGAACGGAGTAGAAAAGGGGATCATACCTTTCTGTTTACATCTTTCATAAATGGGTTGATGCCATTCCCATGGGGTACTCGCCTCCTTGTATAAATCGTACAGGGTACGCTCATCCCACTCCTTTCCTGTTCCTTTTACCAAGAAGTCGCGCTCGCTGCACTTTATTGTCATTGTGTCAGCTGTATAAGTTTGTAGCTTAAAGCCATTGGCACCAGCTGCAGCAGCTTGGTCCACTAATTCCAGTGCGTCTGCGAGCGAGTTATTGTGATTTCCAGATAACTCCGCGACGATAAAAGGCGAATTGTTGTCAGAGATGGTGAATCGAGACAATGCTATAGCAGAAGGCTTGGTAGGTAACTTTTTCATGAATAACCTATAATATGCTTTTTTGTATTTTGCAGACCAATATTCGCAACCACATCGATAATGCTTAGATGACTAACAAATTCTTGGGTATGAATTTGCGAGTAGGGCTTAACTTCAAAGTGTTGAAATGTGACCTTGTGAAGTGAATCCAGTAATATTTCTTCGCTTTCTATATAATGACGTGCTCCTTGCGGACTTATATAATGGTTGGCATCAACTTTGTTGCAAATTTCCATTAAGTGTTCAGAGCGCTTCCCAACGCACCCCAATGTGGATGCCTGTACAAATCGAGATGTTATACCGAGTAAGTTCGCAATCCCTCTTATTGTATATTGGTTAAATTCTCCCAACTTTTTATCAGGGGCTTGCTCTATTAAAGAGAGAATACGTTGACACTCATGAAAATAAGGAGCTTTTGAATAATTGTAAGTAATTGTTTTTATTAATTTTTCTTTCCATTTTGTGTCATTACTTATTAGGGCATTACAAATCAAGGTATCTCGTTTCGTTTTTTGAATAGGGCATGACACCCAATTTGCTTTTTGCCCAGTGAACAAACGATTGCGGGTTTGCCATGACCGTTTGTCTAACTGTACGTCGTCCAGAAAAACAAAGGTATCTGCGCGATGAATCAAATTAAAATAGCCGAGCCAAGGTAAAAACGTTGGTTGCATAATCGCGCAGGTTGTTACGCTTTCTGAATACATAAAACGGTCTGTAAATTTTTAAAAGCCATTTTTGTATACAAAAATGGTGAACTCAAAGGGGATAGAATGTTGTTTTACATCGTAATCATGCTTCAATGTTACATACGGAGAAAGGTTTCGCTTACAATAGTCAAAAATTGCTAATGCATCATGATAATGTAAATGCTCATCTTTGTAGTCTACGTATGAAGTGAGTGCATTAAATGCTATCCCCTTATTTGCACCCTGCCACATGGCATTGAGCACTGTCTTTGTAAAGGTTTCATTATCGTCGATTTTATTGTTTAACATACCGCTAAGTACAACAAAATCGCTTCTCGTCTTTGGTATTTCTTTGTTGATATCACATAAGTAAAAAAATGCGTTAATGTCCTCTTTGTATACTTTTTTTGCGTTTTGTATGAATTCTTCAACAAAATCATAACCATGGTAGGGTATATGACCAAATTTTTTTCGAACTAAAGGGAGCATGTCTGCAAGCCCGCATCCCATATCAGTAATGCTTTGTATGTCATCAGATATTTCTAATAGTATTTCAAACCGCTTAACTTGGCTCTCTTTCGATGAATATTGCACTGCGGAGTGGCTTTTACCGTGCTGTTTAAAAAGCCTTTCGTAGTGTTGTTTTATTGATTCATTCAACCTCTTTTACCCCTTAAAAGTGTTTTATATAAATTGTTTTTGCAGAATTAAAAGTGGAGTTATTTCTAAAATGATGCCTAGAGGCAGTAACAAGCGTTTTTCTTGTTTTTAAAGCTTTATCGGCTTTGTCAAATAATTCTTTAACGGACCAGTTAAATGGGTGAGCCTTAGCGGCTTTTGTTGTGCTTAAACGTTCAACTTTAGATGCTCCAACCGTAATACAAAGCCCATTCTTGGCAAACGATAAACTCTCTTTGTATTGCTCGCTTGTTTGCGCTAGAACTATATTAGGTATAGCGCAATATGCGCTCTCGTACTTAGTTAATCCACCTCCAGAGACGACTAGATCTGTGTGATGGTAAAGTGATGATATACTGTTAGTAAATTCAATTGACCTTATATTAGGCTTGTTTGTAATCAAATTGTAACGACCGAGAAGCGTCACTTCGGTCGTGTTACTTTTAGCAAAGAGTGACGCTACGTCGGGACCTATGGTTAAACGATCATGACCACCAATTGCTATTAACACTCGCAACTTTTCTTCAGTTTTTTGATGCCTTTTAATATTTTTATCTCGCACGTTATCTAAACGACTATCACACAAGAAATATTGTGGCCCGAGCAACTTAGTTTGCGCCTTGTAATTGTACTTAGAAGCATCTACCGTAAAATTTATTGCAGTAGAAGCCGAGCTTAAATCCAAACAACCAAAGTCGTCAATTACGCATAACTCATGATGTTTGTTTATTACGTCCAAGTGCGCTACGGTCAGAAAATATGAGTCTACTAATACCAATCTCTTCGATAGTGACGTGATACGACTAACAGAACAATCTAAGTTCTCACTATAGTTGCATTGGTGACCAAGATATTTTAAATAACGAATTTGTTCATTATCAATGTCCCCCACCCACAAAATAGGAATACTAAAGTGCTTAAAAAGAGAGTGGGAGAGATGTAAACAACGATAGAAATGTCCAAGCCCAACTTTTTTATTTCCATCGCAAAGAACAACTAGACTATCGATTTTCAAAAAAACGCTCCTCGTTTTTCGCTACCGGGTCGCATTGATAACTTATAAAGCTTCTGTTCTTTGTCTAATCAAGCAAATTGACTTGATATAACTTCTCAGCAAACTCCCAGTCTTCCACCGTGTCTATATCTTGGGCTTTCCAACGAGAGAGCTCATAAATATCAGATGAAGATGAAAATACAGGTTTTTGATATGAAAAGGCGGCTTGTGTGCCCCAGTAAAACGTTCCTGCATCATGAAACACATGCTCAAAGTCTTGCGACCGCTTCACTATATTATCTGGAAACACCATATCTATTTCATTGTTGTGATTTTTATACAGCGCACGTTGTATGGGGTAGGAATATGACACCACCGAGAAAATATAGTCTTTGGTTGTTTGTTGCCATTGCTGATAAGCATTGTCTATATCAATAGAATTGATGAGCGGGGCAGTGGCATATAACAAGCAAACGTTTTCTATTGGGTGTATTTGAGTAATTTCTTTTATGGCGTGCGAGACAACAGGCATAGTGGGGGTAGTATCTAAGGCTAATGACTTGGGACGATTAAAAGCAACAGTAGCACCATATGACTTAGCAATTTCAGATATCTCTTCACTATCAGTAGATACATAAACGGAGTCAATTGACTTACAAGAAAGGGCGTTTTCAATTGAATACGCAATAATTGGTTTCCCTGCAAACATTTTAATATTTTTCTTAGTTATACGCTTGCTGCCCGATCTCGCTGGAATAATTGCGACATTCATCTTGTTGCCCTTACAGTTTTATTTTTGTCATTCGATGTTGTCTTGTACATTAACTATATTATTTTCTCTATCCACAAGTGCTATAAGCGTATTGACTATATACGCTATATGTGACTCATCCATTTCTGGGTAGATAGGAAGAGTTACCGCTTCACTATAATACTTTTCAGTGTTGGGTAAAGGCTCAATGTTGGGATACTTAGCACTGAAATACGGCTGTTTATATATGGGGATATAGTGCAGGTGTGCAAATATCCCTTGTTCTCTTAAGGCATTAATAATATGTGCGTGCTGTATTTGTTCAAGCCCTTTAATTCGTACAACGTACAAATGATAACTACTGTAAGAATATTCCTTGATATTTAAAGGTAGAATTTGTTTATGCTTGCCAAACAATCTGTTGTACATGTCAGCAAGTTTATTTCTTTGTTGAACGAGTCTGTCAAGCTTGTTGAGTTGACTTAGCCCCAATGCAGCTTCTATGTCGTTCATTCTGTAATTAAAACCAAGCTGATGCTGTTCATAATACCAAGGGCCATGCACCTTTGAGGTCATTTCTAACAAATTATTCGTAATACCGTGACTACGAAGTAATCGCATTTTATTTGCAAGTTCAGCATTGTTAGTTAGTGCCATGCCTCCTTCTAGCGTTGTGATAATTTTGACTGGATGGAAGCTAAATACACATACATCAGAGTACTGACAACTTCCCACAGGTATATCATTATATTTCGCTCCAACAGCGTGAGATGCATCCTCAATAACTTTAACGTTATATTTTTTTACCAGCTCAGACAATTTCTGCATATCACAAGATTGACCAGCAAAATGTACGGGAATGATCACTTTGGGAAGTTTTCCGTGTCTTTCAGCAAAAGAGAGCTTGTCACGCAATGCGCTGATGCATATATTTCCAGTTGTTAGTGAAATATCGACGAAGTCGACATCCGCACCACAATAAATAGCGCAATTGGCGGAAGCCACAAATGAATTAGGGGAAGTCCAAACAGTATCTCCGGTTTGAACACCAAGCGCTAAACAAGCAATGTGTAATGCAGATGTGGCACTATTCACTGCAACAGCGTGCGATGAATTACAATAATCAGTTAGTGCGGCTTCAAATTTGGGAACATTTGGTCCTTGAGTAAGCCAATCTGATCTTAGAGCGGATGTAACGGCTTCAATGTCATTATCATCAATGTGCTGTTTTCCATAAGGTATCACCAGTTCGCCTCCCTATTAAGCCATTTTATTTCATCCATGCTTAAGAATTGCTCGTTAGCGCCAGAAATATACTCGAACCCTTCTTCGACAGGCTTGCCTACCTCTCCTATCGCATTCGTTTTGTAATTATTATCTGTATGGTAAAACTTTATGGCGGGAGCAATCACGTAATGGTCATCATATTCGAACGTATGGAATGCCATGTCTCCTGGACACATCATCTCATGAAGCTTTTCACCGGGGCGAATGCCCACAATTTTGATTGGAATATGTGGAGCCACGGCTTCGGCCAAATCAGTAATTCTAATCGACGGTATTTTAGGAACGAATATCTCGCCGCCAAGCATACGCTCGAAATTCTTCAGTACAAAGTTCACGCCCTGTTGAAGGGTTATCCAAAAACGGGTCATATTCTTGTGTGTCACAGGAATATGGTCTGTACCTTCTTCAATGAGTTTCTGGAAAAAAGGAACAACTGAGCCGCGAGAGCCTACTACGTTTCCATATCTCACTACTGAAAATCGAGGTCTGGCTGAGCCCACCATATTATTTGCTGCTACAAATAGCTTATCTGAGGCAAGCTTAGTGGCACCGTAAAGGTTTACAGGGTTAGCTGCTTTATCAGTAGAAAGCGCAATGACTTTTTCTACTTCATTATCGATGGCTGCGTTAATTACGTTTTCGGCCCCATCAATGTTGGTGCGAATACACTCAGTGGGATTGTAC
>Ga0208817_100657_pt1 | contig 10250 bp, 11 predicted proteins | sample Virmet3819_2500_FD_185741 | JGI IMG/M metagenome (GOLD analysis project Ga0208817, IMG submission 185741) | Marine viral communities from the Southern Atlantic ocean transect to study dissolved organic matter and carbon cycling - metaG... | ecosystem: Environmental > Aquatic > Marine > Oceanic ... | reverse complement strand
CACCAATGCGATGTAATTCGCCCGCACAACAGCCACAGATTTTTTCTTCGTCGCTAATATCGTGAACGATAACTTCACGAGGCAGGTCTTTAGGTAGCGGTTTACGTGTGGGCTTTTTGCGGGTATAGCTAATCGTTTCTTCGGCTGTTTCAGATTCAACAACCAGTTCTTCCGCTTCGTTAAGGAAACTGCGAATAAGTCCTGCAATTTAGTTCTTGAACCAGCCTTTGCATTCGCCGTCTAATTTTTGAACGCTAAATTTTCAATTTCGGCCAATATACTGCCGTTTTAGGCCTGATTTTGGCCTAATCCCGGGTTATTCCCGGATTTTAGACAGATCCTGGCTGTCGTCGTAACATCTGGTCTACTTTAAACAGGTTCGCCAAGGTGAATAGCATGGCTAACTGTGAGTCATTCTTCATCAGCCCTTTATAGCGTGCTTTGATAAAACCAAACTGACATTTGATGATCCGAAACGGATGCTCCACTTTCGCCCGGATGCTGGCTTTTAAGTATTCGATGTTAATGGCCGTTTTGTTCTTGCGAGGATGCATTTTCAGTGCCCGGACTTTTCCGGGGCGTTCGGCAATCAGCCATTCCACATCCTTTTCTTTTAGTTCTTCACGCTTCTCTGCGCCTTGATATCCAGCGTCGCCAGAGATGAATTCCTCATCGCCATGCAACAGGTTCTTCATCTGATTAAGGTCATGATCGTTGGCGGCGGTGGTCACCAGCGTATGGGTCAGGCCACTCTTGGCATCCACACCAATATGGGCTTTCATACCGAAGTGCCATTCATTGCCTTTCTTGGTCTGATGCATCTCCGGGTCACGTTCATTCTTTTTGTTTTTAGTGGAGCTGGGAGCTTCAATAATCGTCGCATCCACCAATGTTCCTTGCGTCATCATCACACCGCAGTCCGACAGCCATTGGTTGACCGTTTTGAATAATTTGCGAGTCAGCTTGTGCTTTTCCAGCAAGTGCCGGAAGTTCATAATGGTAGTGCGGTCTGAAATGGCTTTATCCAATGACAGTTGCGCAAACTGACGCATCGAGGCAATTTCATATAATGCATCTTCCATGGCTTCATCACCGAGGCTATACCATTGCTGCATACAATGAATGCAAAACATGGTCTCAAGCGCGTACGGACGTCTGCCATTGCCAGCTTTAGGATAAAAGGGTTCAATCACTTCCAGCAGTTGAGGCCACGGCAGCAGTTTATCCATTCTGGATAAGAATATCTCTTTACGAGTCTGGCGGCGCTTGCTGGAAAACTCACTATCGGCAAAAGTTAACTGTTGGCTCATGGGCGGTAATGGCTGTGATTTACTATGCAGCTATGATCTCACATCGGGGACTTATTCGCATCTTCCCTAGGTATTGAGTAATGGATCATTTTTCCAATTGTTCAGCTTTAAGCGCAGTACTTTGCAACAATCGGTTCTATCCCGGGCACATCCAATTCCCGTTCATCAAAAGTGATAAAATGGCCTATTGTACGTCTTTCAATGGCGATGTTTTTTGCCTTGACTCTTTAACCTTAACCATTCGCCAACTTTACTTCTTAGCTGATATTCCACCTTGATAGGTATACACCAGACTGGCACCGACTGAAAACAAGAAGTAGCTTACTATTACTGCTCTTAGTTCTTTCCAAAAAAACTATTAGCTAGGCCTTTCCTAACATAACTAATATGGTTTAAATCCCAAAAAACGAAAGCTACCATCAATATAGTTGCGGTAGCTCTCATCAAGTCAATATAGTATTTCTTCATATCAGAGCCAGAACTTGATACCTGCAACAAAAGCAGTATCACGAGTACTTTGCCCATTTAACTTCGCAAAGTCGGCTGTATTACCAAATTTATTTGTCCACTCAACGCCAACATAGGGAGCAAACTGGCGGGTAAACTCATAACGAACCCGAAAACCAATAGCACTGCTAGACAAGCCACTACCAAGGTTATTTTGGACGTCATCCTTACCGTAAAGCGTCAACTCTGCTCGTGGTTGAACAATTAACTTTTGAGTAAGTAATAGCTCATACTCAGCTTCGATCGAAAATGCACTATTACCTTGCTCTCCTAAATACGCAGTCATATCAATTTCAAACCAGTAGGGGGCTAGACCTTGTAAACCAAAAGCTAGCCATTTGCGGTTTTCACCTTCGTTATTGTAATCAAGTCGAATACCGACTTGTGTATCCCAATAAGCAGATATTGCGTGGCCCCATAGAAAATCTGTTTGGTTCTCCTCTAAATTACCTTCGCTAAAATCTCCTTCAGTTTTGATGACTAATCTATCAAAAGTAGTGCCATACCATGCCTGAAAGTCAAAAACACCTGCGTTTGTTTGCTCATTATATTCAAGACGATCCCCTAGTAGCGCGTAAAATGAATGCTCATCTGCCAAAGTCAGTCGTTTGTCGCTACTGAGTGCATAAGGGCCTTCAGTCAAAGTTGTACCTGCTGCATAAGCATGGGGGTCTCTAGCATCTTTAGGTGCATCTCCACCTTGTGCTTGCATTTTAGAATCACCCATCTCAGTCATCTCATCTTTTGCAGATACAGATACACTTATAAGGGGCAAACCTATTAATAATAGTCTTAACGTATTGGTTAGTATTAATTTTTTCATGATACAACTACCTCTCTAAACATACCTGCATCCATGTGGAATAATAAATGGCAATGCCATGCCCAGCGACCTACGTCATGAGGTGTTGTTAAAAAACTAATTCTTTGCGCTGGTTGTACAGGGATAGTATGGCGACGAACCTGTACATCACCTTTTTCATTCTCCAAATCGCTCCACATACCATGCAGGTGCATGGGATGTGTCATCATTGTATCGTTTTGTAAAATAACTCTTAAACGTTGATTATGCTTCATGTGAACTGGCGTGCTTTTTCCAAATTCCAAGCCATCAAATGACCAGCTATAACGCTCCATGTTTCCAGTTAAATGTAATTCAATTTCAGCCTCTGGCTCTTGCTGGTTTGTAATTCCCTCAAGAGAATGTAAATCTGCAAGTGTTAAAACACGGCGTCCATTTCTACGTAAACCTATACCGGGATCATCAAGGTTTGTTCTAGGCATATCAACACGCATATCAACAGAAGCTCCATACTCTGTTTTTGCATGACGCACTTTAGTGCTAGCAACAGCTAATGGGTTTTTAGTCATTCCATGTTTACTATGATCCATTGCCATCGCTCCATGACCCATTGCACTATGATCCATTTTATTAGAATTCATGCCCGACATACCTGCCGTATCAGCCATTGTAGAATGCACACTATCATGGGTCATATTGCCCATCATATCTGTCATCGTTAACCACTCAACGGGGTCTAAAGAAGGTACTGGTGCATCAACGTTAGGTGCCATTGATAAAGTACCTTTAGCATAACCTGAGCGATCCATGCTTTGTGCAAAAATCGTATATGCATCATTTTTTGGCTCGACAAGTACATCATAAGTTTCACCGGGACCAAATCTAAATTCATCTACTGTCACAGGTTCAACATTTTGTCCATCAGCTTGTACAACTGTTAACTTCAGCTCAGGTATTCTTACATCAAAAAACGTATTGCTAGAACCGTTAATAAATCTAAGCCTAACCTTTTCGCCAGCTTTAAACATTCCACGCCAGTTTGTCAAAGGCGCACAACCATTCATTAAAAAAGTCATTGCAGATGCTGATAAGTCTGCAAGATCTGTAGGGTTCATTCTCATTTTATTCCACATTTCCCGGCGTTGTAGCGCATTTGAAACGCTGCTATTTGAAATGTCATCAAAAAACTCTGGAACAGTAGGTTGATTAAAGTTAAATACATCGCTCTGTACTTTTAACTTGCGAAACAAATCCATTGGGTCATCATCAGTCCAATCAGACAATTGGATGACATGCTCATTGTCAGCACTAATAATATCCTTTTCTCTTGGCTCAATAATTAATGCGCCGTACATACCTGTCATTTCTTGAAAGCCACTGTGTGAGTGATACCAATATGTGCCGCTTTGTTGCAGCTTAAATTTATAAACAAAGGTTTCACCCGGCATTATACCTTTAAAGCTAATACCCGGTACGCCATCCATTTGATACGGAAGAATGATCCCATGCCAATGAATTGAACTCGGCACTGATAATTTATTAGTTACCCTGATAGTAACGTCATCACCTTCTCTGAGGCGCAAGGTAGGAGCTGGTATTGAGCCATTGATTGTTGTAGCCATTCTTACAACACCTGTGAAGTTTACGGGTGACTCATCTATCACTAAATCTATTACTTCTCCACTTAGTTCGGGCGCAGTACCTGTTGAAGTTCCAGCAATCAAAGATGAAGCTGCATGAAGAACACTTGGAAAAGCAGCTAATACACCGCCAGCAATTACACCTTGTACAAAGCGTCTACGTGGCGTAGAAACTTGATGTAATGGACTTTTAATTCTCATTTTGTACTCCGTTATTTAACCAATAAGTTAATGTGACCAATGAATGTGCTTAATCTTCCATTCACCATTTTGTTTTTCCAGCACCATCGTTTCCATGCCTTGATAATCGCGTTCAACACCTTTATGAGTACCTGTAGTTTGACTACGCGACGCAGAGATAGCGGTATTTCCAAGTATCGTCACTTGATGTTCAAGTGTGTCGCTCTTCATCGCTGCTAAATACTTCATATCCGACAACATATGATGATGAGCATATTCATCAGCGCTCCTTTCAACGCGGCCTCCCTCGAAAATGGTGACATCATCCGCTAACTGCGCTCTAGCCTGTTTTTGATTGCCAGTTTCAAGTGCTTGATGAAATGCCAAAACAACTTTTGCGGCAGGGGTATCTATACCTTTAAACAAACCTTTGTCTTTGTTCTTATCACCATGAGCGTTTGCTGCGAAACTAAACGTCATTAATAAAACGAGTAATATATTTATTGTTTTCATTTTCATTCTCTCTTTTAGGTTTTAATTTGCAGGGCCAACAACACTAGTAAGCCCAGCCGTTACAGATAAAATGGCAAAAGCTACTACCATTTCTATCGAGATAGATTTAGATAAAGCCTCTCTGCCTTGACTATTTTTAAGTTGTGGAACGAGTATTAGTTTATGTTTAGCAGCAAGTGCCAAAATAGACACTACAAGGGCCAATTTAAACAACAGTGTTTGTCCGTAACTTGAGCTTATTAGTGCATCAAGACTTCCGACCAATTGAATCACGAGCCAGAGGCCTGCTACCAACAATAGGCTCAATGTAAAACTTGCTTGTTTGCCAAAGCTTTCCATCAGCAAATGAAGTTCTGCATAACTTAGCTGATGGCAAGCCTGTTTTAGTGGCAATAACGCCCCAAACCACCATGCCATAACGAGCACATGCAAAATAAGCAAGCCTTTTTCAATTGTGCCTAACTCAGAAATATGACCCAGTAACGTGAATGAGTATGCAAGGATTAATAAACTCAACATTAAAGCGCTTTGTTTTAAGTACGAGTTCACAGCGAGTTTGAACCTTAAAGCTAAAGCGATTATTGCGGTAACTAGCCCAAGCGCTCGAAGCAAAGCTCCAGTGCCGACAGAGGAGTCCCACATAATAGCCAATATATCAGCGTCTATCGCCCCCTGAATTCCCTCTTCTGCCATTGCACCAGTACTGGCAAAGAACCAAGTAATATTAGCGATCAAAGCCATAACTATATAAGTTCTTGTCCACGTTAAATTCGCTATTACAGCATTAGTATGAGATTCATTATTCTCAAATATTTGCCTGAAAAATGTATAACCTGCAATACAGGCAAAGCCGACGTAAAATACAATTTTTGACAGTACAATGACTGTATTCCAGATATACATTTCCATATCAATCACACCGCCTATTTTAGTGAACCATAAAGCCGAAGCTATGTTTCATTTTATGACCATCGTTACCTAAGAAGGTTACATCCACAGCATAGTTTGCAGGAGCTAATTTAGGTAGTTTCCATGTAAATTTGCTAGTAGCGACTTTAGAAGGCTCGAATCCAAATTTAAATTCTTCGCCTTGTTTATTGGCCAATGAAACTTTTACAACCCGTACCTCTTTGGTGAACACCAAAGTTAACTCTTCTGGAGGATTCATTAGCATTGCATTATCAGCAGGCACACTTTTTTCAAGATGCACATGCGCAAATACCGCACTACTAAAAACGACACTGATTACGGTTAAAAATTTAATTAGTTTTTTCATATTTACCTCTATTTTAGTTTATTGAAATTGCTATTTATGGTTTCTTAACTTCGCTAAGCATTACTTTTTAGCTCCGCCTTAGAAAGCTCCTTGTTAAAGGCGTTTAATTCTGGCTTTTTAACGATTGAGTAAATTACTGGGAGCACAATAAGAGTGAGTAGCACAGCACTTGTCATTCCGCCTACCATAGGTGCAGCAATACGACTCATAATCTCCGAACCTGTTCCTGTACCATATAAAATGGGCATCAAGCCGATAATGATTGTTGCAACTGTCATCATTACTGGACGAACTCGTAAGCCTGCACCGTGCAATAATGCATCTTGATATGCATCATCAGAGATAGGTTCAGCTCGCTCTTCAGCTTTTTCCTTAAGCTCAGCAAGTGCCTGATTGAGATAGACCAACATTATCACACCAATCTCAACCGCTACCCCAGCTAGAGCAATAAAGCCCACGCCAACAGCCACAGAGAAGTTAAACCCTTCCAGATACATCAACCATAAGCCACCAATCATCGCTCTCGTAACAGTGGAAATTTCGTGGACTCAATTTGTAACTGGTCTTTCTTGATCTCTAGACTGTCGCCTCTCGGAAACATTTGAGAGACGCCAACCTTTAGCTGAGTCATTCCTTCCTGATCTAAATCCCAAGTATCTGTTGGTAAATTCATTATCCCTAGCGATACTTTCGGATCAGGCAAAGTACCTGAAGCAATACTTCTATTTTCAACTGCACTTTGTTTCAACCGGCTACCATGAAGCCAAGGATCATTTTGCTGAGCTAAGGTGATAGCTTATTCAAGCGACACTACTTTCTCAGCTTGAGCTGAGAATACAGATAAGCCGAGTATTAATGCAGTTGAAAGTGAAGTAAGGTTTGAAGAGTTCAATTTCATTAGAATTGCTCCTCGTATGTTTTAACTTTTGCATAGACTTTGCTCGTTCCATCTTTAAATAGAATTAACACGTTGTATGGCATAAAGCGGTCATCGACTTCCATACCGGGAGAGCCAACTGGCATTGCTGGAACTGAAAGCCCAATCGCATTGGGATGTTCTTCTGATAAGAACTGCTGAATAAATTTAGCAGGTATATGACCTTCAAAGGCAAATCCATTTCTACTCACTGCCGTGTGGCATGAACGGTAATTAGGTTTGATACCATACTTAGTTTTGATGTTGCCGATGTTTCGGAAATCTTTGGAATGCGCAACGATCCCTTTGTCTTCAATATGAGTTATCCATTTTTTACAACACCCACAAGTAGGGGTTTTATAAACGATTAACTCCAAAGATGTTACGTCGTTATTGTGTGCATGGTTATGTTCGTTGGCGTTTGCAAACGCAGGTGAAAGCAGCATTACTACTGCTATTTTTAAATACTTATTGATCATTTTTGCCCCCAGACATCGCTGGAAAATATCTATAGCGCTACGACGCTATATTGACTAACAGAAAAATTAATTACATGTGCGCGAAATTTGGACGCACTAATCCTGTATTAGGCAAAAATTGGTGGACGATAAAGGGAAGTGGAAATTGAATGAGGTTGTTTAGATTGCAGAGCAGCTACAGATTCACTGAATATTTGAATATCTGTCGAGTCAATACTGGAATTTAGGACTGTCGTAGATGAGCAAGCATTTGCAGGACAAATACATTCAACGTCACAACAATCTTCTGATTGACCATTACTGCTTTTATTCATATCACCATGATCCATGTTCATGTTCATGTTCATGTTCATGTGTGATTCGTGAGAACCTGATGACATTTCGCAAGACATAGCAGAATACGCAAATGCTTGCCCTACAAAGGCAACCAGCATAAGCGTTATTACTAAGACTCTTGAAAATGCTTTAGACATAAAATTCTCATAAAAATATACATGGCCTATGCTAATACAAATTTTCGAATAAGTAAATTGATGTCATGTAAACATTTATGAATATTTGCTGAGGGATCCCCTCGAATTTGACCATAGTATCAGCTCTCTTCCAGTTTGATGACTGACCAGTCAGACTCTGCTGCCCATACCATGATTTTCTCCCTCGCAGCCTACATCTCTTCTTCGGTCAAACCTAGCCGGGCGGCCTTAGATAGTCGTAATCCCAGATAGTTAAACGACAACACGCGCCGGTGCTTGATGCTGTTAGCCTGGAACTGCAAGTGCTTCCCGGCCAGCTCTGCCGCCAGCCCTATCATGTAGTGCAACCAATTTGCCAGTGCCGCCAATAGCAACAGCACTTCCAATCGTTCGCGTTTATAAGTACGGTGGGCTTCGCTACCTAAGCCATAGGTCTGGCTTTTCTGGTCGCGGAAGCTCTCTTCTATTTGCATGCGTTTGCCGTAGCATTTGGCAATCTTCGTCGCGTAACCGAAGCAATTGGGCAAGGATGAGACCAACAACCACGGCTCTTTATATTGCTTGTGTTTGTCGGATTTTCGCAGCTTCCAACCGGTGCCCACCAGCACGGCTTGAGTCCGATATTGCCGGGCTTTGGTCAGCTGAACTTCACCCAATAGCTGCGGCGTGGAGCGCGCCTTTTTATACACTTTTGCCACGGTGACAAAGTCATTTTGTCCAGGCAGTTGCAGTGTCTGGTTGCCACGCACTCTGGCAATGTAGTGCCAGCCGAGCTTACGTATTTGCTTAAACCACGGCACTTTAAAACCAGCATCGGTAATAATCACCGGCTTAAAATCTGCTGGCAGTACCTGCTTTAATCGGTGTAAAAACGCCTTGTGTACGTGTGGGCACGTATACTCGTCTATCGGCACAACAACTTGATGTAACGTCAGTGGGCGACCTTCCAGCGCCAGGCTGGCACGCAGGATAAAATGACGTTTTTCGGTGTCAGCATTGCTCCAGTCCACCAGAATGAGCGGCTTTTGGCCCTGACGCAGCAAGCGGGTCATTGCGGCATAAATAAGCGGCGCCTCTGCTTGAAGCGCTTCATTTCTTAGCAAACGGTCAGCTCGTTTGATGCCGTGTTTTTCTGACGTTTCACTGTCAAAATTACGGCCGATAGCCGTTACCGTGCATTGGCCATTCTGCATCAAGCTTTGTACTGCCGCCCCCACAGCTAAAAATCGGGCTTTGTGCATACATTTGGGGGTGACAAATGAGAGGAAATCGGCGAGCATTGTTTTTACATTCATGGCAGCATTCATGGTTAGGTGTTTTTGGCGAAAGATCAGATCGGGAACTGCCATGAATGTTCCCTTCGCCTCTAACTATTTGTTTTATCTACGCCATTCGTGGGGATTCGTCAGCTATATTGCTTTAATTAAACTTACAAATACTTTTAGGTGCATCTGATATTTGTGCAAGCTATAAATTCGTTGCTCACCATTGACTAGAAGTGTCCGCTTTTGGTACAAAGCAGAACTAGCTGGTCAATAATCTGTTCGTCCGCAACTTGTCTGGAGCGGACTGGCGAGTTAGAAGTATCCAATGTCCGCTAGCTGACCTCTGTCACCCAGAGTGCAAACTTCTACTTCACGTAAACAACAGTCCTTCGTAATTGATACCTTTCTATTATCTAAAATGTCAGATCAAGTTGAGATTCCCCAAATTTAGCTTCTGAAAACTTCCTTTAAAATAAAAACATGACCAATAGACATTAGCTTTCTATCCTCAACTTTTACATCAATGTCACCATTATAACGAATAAAGTGCGGCTTATATCGGACCTGTACTATCATTGAATTTCGGAAACTATCACGAATTGATTCTACTTTTTTCATAAATAGACGGTCTCGATCTTCTACCCTATTCTTATCGCATGTCACATTGATTGCGACCATTGGTATAAGCTTGTTATTCGCACGAATATTACTAATTGTTTCTTTTGGTGAATTGAATAGCAGTGTCTCCATATCTATATCGAGAAGCTGATCCGTTGCTTTGTTTAACGCCTTTTCAATTCTATTATTATTGTTGTTGGTTGCGCTGGTTCTTACAGCTTTGCATTCAATAAAAGTGGCGTGTCTCTTACTGAATAAACCTATATCAATG
>Ga0208817_100652_pt1 | contig 10338 bp, 10 predicted proteins | sample Virmet3819_2500_FD_185741 | JGI IMG/M metagenome (GOLD analysis project Ga0208817, IMG submission 185741) | Marine viral communities from the Southern Atlantic ocean transect to study dissolved organic matter and carbon cycling - metaG... | ecosystem: Environmental > Aquatic > Marine > Oceanic ... | reverse complement strand
TACAAAATTTGATTTGGCGGCGGTGGTGGCATGTGTAAGCAAGCCCCAAAATAAGGAACGACGAAAAAAGCCGTCGCTTTTTGCTCATCGTTTTGTTCTAAAGGCACAATAAATCCAGGGATGCGAATCGCCTTTCCGTCAAACGCCTCTATCACTCGCGTCGACACTAACGCTTGTTGGTATCGCTGCGCTTGTTCATCTTCTAACTGCCTTGATGCAAAGTCATCAATGGAATCAGCGGCAGACCCGTCAGCAATATCGTTTAAAAATTCTGGCCTGTTTAAAAGCGCGCTCAAATCATCCTCGGGCATAAGCGCGACCCAGTCAATTTCTTCGTAATCGGCAGCTAGAATTGGATTTAACGCGCCAAACGAAATCAGTAGCGCCGCAATTAAACCGAATTTAACGTTAGAAAGCGTAGCAGAAAGTTTCACAAAAATGACCCACCAAATTTTTGAATAATCACGTTATAACATATCGTAAAACAAGAGGCGAAGCTTTACGTTTATCTACTCACATTGTTAATTGAGCACTTCATCAGCAGGAAGTTAACTCAATATTGTCGAAGTTCGTAAATAGCGACTATAGTTTTGCTAATGGAGTTATTCTGCAAAGGATATAGAGTTGAATGTCTAAACTCGTATTGATAGTCGCGATTTTTGTTGCCACCGTTTTAACATCAAGACCCGTTTTCCCCTCTACTAACCAGCTGAATGCAGCGCCAAATGACGACGTTATAGCGGGCATCAAAGCCCTTCATCGATCTCCTGAAAAAGAAATGGCCAGATTGAAATCGCTGCTCGATGAAAATAAATCAGCGGCCAAACGTCACGAATGGTTATACCTTTATGCCTTGGGGAAAGAAAAACGGGGCGAATACAATGAGGCTTTAACACTCGCAGAGATCTGTATAAATGATGTCTACGCTAGTAGCCTAATTCAGCAACGTGCAAAATTGCTCAAAGCCAAGATTCTTTCACGCAAAGGCGAAATGCAAGAAGCGATTAGCTTGCTCAACGCTGTTAAGCAATGGTCTATGAACTACGGCGTAATTCAATTAAATATTGGCGTACTAATGACACTAGGTGCAGCTTTCGAAAATATTGAAGAGTCGAAGCTTGCTCTTGATAACTATCTTTCCGCTTACAATTTAGCTACGCAATTTAAAACTCAAGTCCCCCCCTCTCATATTGCCGGCTTAATAGGCACTATTTATTTGCAACAGTCTAAATTCCAAGAAGCAAAAGCTTATTTAAGTGAGGCTTACGAATTTGCAGTTGAAAAGAAAAATACAGTTAATCAAAGCAACGTGGCAGAAAAGTTGGCAAGAACCGAGCTAGGACTCTCAAACTTTAAAACCTCTGCGCGCTTCTTTAACTTAGCCATAAAGATTGCTAGAAAAAACGACGATACCGCCCTATTAGCCAAAGCACTCCTCGGAAAAGGAGAGATGTGGTTAGCTCAAGATGATACCGCGGAGGCAATTAACACCGCTCGTAATTTATTTAAAGAGGCAAGCGACCTAGCCCTTACTTTGGAATCTAAAACTGTCTACTTTGAATCACTCATCGCACTTTCTCGTCTCGCGTTGTCCAGCGGAGACAAAACGAGGGCGTTAGAAAAGGTTAGACTTGCAGAAGAGGTTATAGCAAATGAGGGACCAGGGATTCCCCACTTGGAGACCGCTTATCTTAAACTTTCTATTCTTGAGGCGTTTGGCAACGAGCAAGATACGATAGACGCTCTTAAGCATTATATTGAGTTAAATAAAGTAATAACCGAATCATTAGATAAGTCGCGGGTACAAATAATACGGACGCTTTACGAACTAGACGAAATACAGGCAGAAAATAGTGACTTAAAGGCCATCACTCAATTACAGGAAGAAAAGCTTACTCTTAATCAACAACGAAACTTTTTACTGGCTGTAATCACTGGATTATTCCTAACACTCAGTCTTTTACTCTTTTTACTCTACATCAAACGTGCGCGTTACCAGAGAAGATTAGAGCGGTTGGCTACCACCGATGCATTAACCCGGTTCTATAACAGAGCCAAAATTCTGGAATCGCTAAATGCGAAATTAGAAACCTTCGAAAATTCTTCCAATGAATTTTGCATAGCAATGATAGACATCGACTTTTTCAAATCTATCAATGATAACTATGGCCACAAAATGGGAGATGATGCGCTACGCCTTTTCTCATATATTGCACGACAAATCTTCCCGGACCACGTTGACATGGGTAGGCTAGGTGGTGAGGAGTTTTTGTTCATATTTCATAAATCTACCGAACGCCAGTGCGTTGAACTGCTCGATGACTTTCGCAAGCTGCTAAAAACGGCTGCATGTGATCAGCTATCTGAAGAGATTAGTTTTACGTTTTCTGCTGGCTTGAAAGAGATAAATTCACCTCATACTACTACCGCTTGTTTGGAAGATGCGGATAAAGCACTTTATGAAGCGAAGGAATCAGGAAGAGATCAAACCGTAATATTTAAATGTTTGTAATTTGCTACATACCAATGGGAAAAAACTACATTGCCATTTCTCAGCACTAAAAGACCGACATCGTACTTTAGGTCTAAAAATAAAAAATAATCTATAAAAATCAAATACTTTAAATAAATTTACGCAACAAAAACTTAACTGGCACATTTAAAGCATAATCTAGACTAACGGATAACACCAGAACGCAGATTGTAGCTAGGATAGCTTTAGCGACGGAGAGGCCAAACTGCGTAGATTGAATATACTGAAGGTGACGACACAGGATGTACAAGGATCAGTCACCAAGGATGAATGGAAGCATCAGTATTTAAGATTGAAGGATAGCTGGAGAAGGTTCGTTAAATTGCTGGTCGATGATGAGGTTAGGAAAAAGACAACCTAATTAAACTCGCAGGATGCAAAGGCCTTGTTTCATAAGGATTGCAAGCAGGCACCGAGTACCTACATCGCAAGCACTGACAGTGATGTCTCGTGCAGCAAGGGATTGTTGACCCTTTTTGGATTTGTTGAAATACATGTGTGTTGTTTCGACAGAACCATAGTGAGGACACTGGTAATGTCGTCGATGTTATTAGTGAGTTGTCACCCGACGACATTCCTCTCCCCTCAAAGGCCCATCCCGGCCTTTACATACCTCTGATTTTGGCCCGCCTCTGGCGGGCATTTTTTTATCTCCACTTGTGTTAAAATTCCAATGACTTTTTTGCCCATTTAAGAGCCAAACTTGTGCTTACGTCTTCTGCTTCTACCACCGTGTTTAGAATACTTTTCTGCGCCTTGCTTGCTACGTCGGTTGGTCAAAGTGTTATGCTCACCACACTTCCCTCTATGGGGCGGCAGGCCAACCTTTCTGAATTCCATATTGCGACAATTATGTCTAGCTCTGCGCTAATATTCGCGATAGGTACCAATGTGTGGAGTAAAGTAGCAAAGCACGCTGGATTCAAACGCACTCTTATGGTGGGCTTGGCAGGCTATAGTGTGGGAACCTTTGCCTTTGCGAGCGCTTGGATGGCCGGCTTTTCCGGTATAATTAGCGGAACTAATTTATTCTTGGCCTTAATGATTAGCCGCAGTATGCAGTCCACGATTATGTCAGCAACACCTCCTTCTGCGGTAGGTTATGCCGTCGCGATAAGTTCGCCGCAGGGACGAGTAAGCGCAATAAGCAAGGTAACATCGGCAAGTAATGTGGGCCAAATCATTGGTCCTGCCTACGCAGGTTTGCTCGTAGGCTTCGGCTTACTCGCGCCGCTTTATAGTGTTGTGATACTAACCTTAATGGCCTTAACACTGGTGTACATAAAGCTGCCGATTCTCGCTCCTTCGGCTCAGCAACACGCCGCCCAATCCGTGAATACTGATAAGCATTCAAAAACAAAATCACCTTACATCTTTGTTGGCGCTTGCATATGTGTTTTTTGCGCTATGGCGATGATGCAGCAAACACTAGGCTTTTTCTTTATTGATTTTTACAACTACACGCCCGTGGAAGCTGCTAGACAAGTTGGCTTTGCAATGATGGTGACTGCAGCCGCATCACTCACCGCTCAATTTGGATGGGTTCAGAAAGGCCGCGTTAGTAAAGAGACCATGATCATGATGGCGTTACCACTCTTAGGGTTGGCCTATCTGCTATTATTTCTGCAAGCGTCTTTGTTTACGTTATATATCGCAATGACGCTAATGGGGCTAGGTATGGGAATGGCTTATCCTTCTCTAGCCGCTGCCGCAACAACTTATTGCACACCTTCTCAGCAACCATCCATTACCGGTCTTATCACGGCAACAACAGCGATGGGCTACATTGTGGGGCCACCGCTCGCCGCGTCGATTTATCAATATGATATCGCCCTTCCTTTCGCGACTGCATCAGCACTCCTCGCTATTACCACCTGCATTATTTTTATAACGCTTCACCAGCTAAAAAATCAGGCCAAAACACGTGTGTAAAACAGCAGAAGTAAGGCATTTAAAAAGGCCAAATAAAAGGTATTTAAATTTTTACGTTTTATTTTTAAAAAAAGCGGAACCTTTTGTGAATTAGGCTATCTTACTTTATACATGAAGTCGTTGAGTGTGCGTCTTTGTGGTGTGTAAATGTGTTTTCCAAGTTATGTTGTGGTTTTTTAAGGGGCTTTTAGCCCCTTTTCTTTTGCTCGCTACTTTTCAGTGTTATATAAACTCTTTCTTTCTCGACTGTTAAATCTATCTAGCCTGCTCAACGCTGTTAAAGCCCTACTTCTCGTCCTAAAAAATAGAATTCTAAAAGACAGATCGTTTCAAAACAACTAATAGCAATGAGAATCATTATCAAATAAGATGATTATCGAATTTTTTAGGAGAAGCTTATGTCCAGACCACAACCTCGTCATGCCGTTGTTACTCGCTCGGTTCGGATAACCCCTACTATGCAACGCGTTTATTTAGGTGGCGACGATCTCCGCATTTTTCCTACCGTAACTGCCGGTGCTTACGTAAAGCTAATGTTCGATAAAAACGGTAACCCGCTTTCAAAACCCACTGACATGAGTCAAGTGGCGATGCGCACCTACACGGTTGCCCAGTTCGATAGGCATAAACCAGAGTTAGTGCTAGATATGGTTATTCATGCCAACAACGGTAAAACGGGCCCCGCGTCAGCATGGGCAACTAGTACTAAACCTGGTGATATCATTACGCTTGCGGGTCCTGGCTCTAGCAAAGGATTAAATGAACATTATGATTGGGTGCTGATGGCAGGCGACATGACTGCTCTACCCAGCATTAGAAATCACCTCACAGAGCTTCCTTTCCATGCCAAGGGCTATGCCGTAATCCGGGTTGAAGACGAAAAAGATGCGGTGGTACTTAAAAAACCTGAGGGTATTGAGGTGATATGGGAATTCGAAAACAGCTTACCACACCGTCTTACTCAGCTTAATTGGCAAGAGGGTACGCCCGCGGTTTGGGTAGCGTGCGAATTTTCAGATATGCGAGCGATCAGGACATGGCTGAAAGATGAAAAAAACGTAGCACACGAGAATATCTATATTAGTAGCTACTGGAAGAAAGGTCGCAGCGAAGATCAGCATAAAATAGAAAAGAGACAGGATAGTGAAGCATTTGCCCAATCCTTAAACTAACTATTACCCATGTAGGGTTTGCAACGACTTGTAAATCCTGCATGAAAGCCCATGACATAATTTACTAACACCTGAATAACCCTCTATTTTACAGCAGCCTACACATTGGAACGCCCTTTGCTCCTATTTAATTAACTGGCCGGTTTTTATGTCCAGTTTGAAAACCAATTGTTTAGTTAAGGAGAGCACCATGAACAATGATCGTATTGAAGGTAATTGGAAAGAAATGAAAGGTAAGGTACAACAGAAATGGGGTAAACTTACCGATGATGACCTAGACGTAATTGATGGTCGCCGTGAAGAATTAGTCGGTAAAATTCAGAAAGAATACGGCAAAAGCCGTGACGAAGCTGAAAAAGAAGTAGACGCTTACTTCAACTAATTTATTCGTCAGCGAAAGCATAGATACACTTATAGCCCCAGTATTTTTTCGATATGGCCAGTGTTATCTATATATGACACTAGAGGCAAAAGGGTTGCAGCAGTCGTTGCGACCCTTTTTTGATGCGTATTTTTTAAGGTTTGAGGCGCTTATTAAGTATCTGGAGCTAATGGCCGTTGAAGTATATGTCGCTGAGCTGCTACCCGTTGTGACCAGCACGGTGTAAGTAGGTTAAAAGCAAAAAAGAGAGAATATTATGGGTGAATAAAAAAAGCCCTGTAATAACAGGGCCTTTTTTGACTATTTTTCTGAAGCGGTCATGCTCTTTTCCCACCAAGGAAGTGAGAAGTCTATGTTTTCCGGGTCATAAGTTTTGGCATATTTCATTTTAACTGAACTCCAAAACGCCGCTTTAAAGGCTGGGTCGTAAATAACAAACTCACCTTTTTCTCGATACTGTTCAAATAACTGCTGGTATGCCCCAACCGGAGTGAGTGGGTTATCTTGCTGAAAAACTACATCGCCGCCATAGGCGTCATACAATGCTTTGGACACTTTCCAGCTTTTCGCCATCCCGTGTGCCATGGCCAGACGGTAGCGTTCAAGTTCGTCACCTTTAAACTCGCTTTTATCGTCTAGTTCAACGGTCCACTGCTTGATAACAGAATAAGCGGATTGAACCTCTCCGTCATCAGGCTCTATATCATTTTTATGAGCAAAGTCAGAAAGTACAGACTCTGTAATTTTATTACCCAATGCACGCTGAGCGAGAATTGACCGCACTTCCTTTTCAGACTTATCAGTTAAAATAGACTGAAAACGATCGACGTCAGCCTGTGATGGCTGAAGTTCAGAATTTGAAATTGATTTATTGAACAAACGAGCGATGATCTCGTTTGCGGCTTGCGGTGTGTTAATCCCAAGCGAAACCACTATGGCTGCAAATAGCACCATAGGAATTACGTTCGAACGCGTCACTTTTTATGCTTCCCTAAGTTCCAATATTTAGCATGAACACAAGACACATTCATTTATTGTTCTAAGAATTTTCCGTTGTCTTGCGAAATGACCTTTTGTGAGCCTCATACTTTAGATTAGTTTTGATTAAAATTCCACTTTCTTACGCATAGATTTTTTAATGCCCTGTTGTTTTTTTACATCAACCCGACGTGCTTTTGCCGCTCGGCTTACCTTGGTTTTTATACGCGGCTTTTGCTCAATCGTTGCTGCTTTTATCCAAGCGACAAGTCGCGCCAACGCATCTTCTCTATTTTGTTCCTGTGTGCGGTAATTCTGAGCTTTTAATACAAATACACCCTCATTGGTAACACGCTTGTCGTTTAACTGAAGTAACTTCTCTTTCAATCGTTCCGGTAGAGAAGAACCGTAAATATCAAATCGTAAATGGATGGCACTGCTCACTTTATTGACATTCTGCCCTCCACTGCCTTGGGCTCGAATAGCCTGTAAGTCCGCTTCACTATCATCTATTGTGATACTTCGCGTTATTTGTATTTCCATCTTAGTTCCTAATTATCACTTGCTTTTTATAGCTACGTGCAACCGTATGCATCTACGCTATAAATCATTATCACCAAGGCTTACTTGACCATTATTGCGTTAACCGCTAGGTTAAATTTCACTCTCACATAGGAAGCGCTCAATGATTGTTGTTCTGGTACTCTTGATTTGTATCGTTGTTGGACTGATTTGGTTTACTTCAAAAATGGACAACAATATTGAATCAGCATTCACACCGGCGGGAAAACTTACTCCTGTATCAGGTGGAATTATTCATTGGCAAAAACAAGGTAATGGGCCTGTCCTGATACTTATTCACGGTTTACTAGGCAATAGTAACAATTTTAATGCGTTAGCAAAAACGCTCGCCCACCGCTATACGGTTTACTCTATTGACCGGCCAGGAAGCGGATTCTCCACACGTTACAAACGCACCTCTGCAAGTTTTGAACAGCAAAGTAAGATGATTTTAGAGTGGATGGAGAAAGAAAACATTACAAGCGCTAGTATTGCCGGACATTCAATGGGTGGAGGGATTGCGCTACGAATGGCTATTGATGCGCCTGAAAAAATTGCGTCAATATCGCTTTTATGTCCGCTCACTACCCCCTTAAAAGGCGGTGCAGGCCCGTTATCCGTGCTCTACATACCTAACGAGTTTGTACGTAAGAGCGTCTCAAAAACCATCGCTAGCCCGCTAAGAGCAAGATTCGGCCGAAAGCAACTTGCGCAAATATTCCATCCTGAAGCTGTTCCGCCTTCTTTTTCAGTAGAAGGTGGAGGTATTTTGGCGCTTCATTCACGCAGTTTCTATGAAGGTAGTAGGGATACAGTATCTGCGCAGGGCAGTTTGTTCAGACAACAGTCTAGATACAGCGAAATCAATTGCCCCGTAGGTGTACTGTATGGTGAAAATGATGAGATATTAAAGCCTACTGACCATATGAACGCCGTTACAAATGCAATCCCTAATGCTAAAAGCGATATTATTCCTAATGCGGGCCACATGATCCCAATAACTCAAGTTCAGGCTTGTGCAGATTTTATCTGCGATATCGATTCTAACGATGTCATTTAAATATCGGGAAATCTAGTGAACTCTTGCGCCTGTTCTAACTTCTCGTTCTTGATGGGCAAATTCAACGGTAGCAAGTGCACTCTGGCGTCCTGAACAAGATTGCTTTAATTTGCGAAGTTGGTCAGCAACTCGTTCTACACCGTCATACTCTTTACACATCTTCAATGGTGACATCTCAAGGCTTACATTGTAGCTGGTGAACCACACCCGCATTTGGTCAGTGTCCCCTTCTGACAGCGTGATGAGTAAATGATACATACGAATGAACGCAAGCTGTTTCCGATACTCTATGGTTCCGCTTTCAAACCCTAGTAATGTAGTTTGAGCAAGAGAAGATGGGGAAATACCTAATATTTCAGAGGCTTGCTTAATACTTAAACCCAGTTCTTGGTATGCCCAAGTAAATGCTTTGGTCACAACACTGGTTGGAAATAGTGATCTGTTCATGGTAACGCCTCGTTTCAATGCACAATATTACGTTGATGTGTTAACTAATAGCGAAATGCGTACCACTTTTACTCTTTTATTTTAATGCCACTTTTTCCAAGTGTTCAGACATATTCTCATGTTCGATTGAAAACCCTTTGTCTGTTAGCCATTCCACAGCTTGAGCAATAAAATCTACAAAAATTGTGTCGATATTAAGGTCTCGATAAACCCGCTTCAGTTGAGCTTTGGTGGTCGCATTAGCGCTGGAATCTCCCATCACCAGAGCAACGTGAGTAAGGCCGAGTGGATGCATAGCAGCCGTGCGCTCTCGCAACGAAGCCTCGGCATCAGGAACAAGTAAGGACTCCCCAGATACGCAAACGATATTACACCATGTCTGACCAAATAGGCTCTCAGCTTTCTCGCGATATTCCTTTGCGAAAAGTGTGACGCACTCTCTATTCCAAGGACCATAAGCCTGCGTAACAATCGCGCTTCCACATCGAGTAACAATAAATTCGCCGTGAGCATACTGCATAAAACCATCTAGCCTTCTATAACGATATTTAGATCATCCATAGGCATACGCCTGTGTAAGCTTTTCACTGCGCATTGCTTTATGACAATGCGCAGTAAAAGTATGGTTCAAAATTGGCGGAATTAAAAATTAAGCAGCGAGAATAGTGATGAGTTCTGCAAAGGTCGGGCGCCCCTGAATATCAAGCGGAACGCGCAGCTCTCTAGCAATGTCACTAACGCTGATGACGCCGCGGATTTCGTGACTATCTCTGTCCATAACAAGGCAGTGATGCTGGCCGTAGTCTTTTAACGTTTCAATCACATCACCCACCGATGAGTGAGTCAGTTCGGTAAAGTCAAAAGACATTAAAGAGGTCTTAGGGCGCATAAAGTCATAAACAGTCAATTCATCGCGCTTTATTTTAAGCTCACTTAAACGCTGGATAATGCTTTGCTCACTAACGTCATGACTTGTAACAATACCAATGAAACGATTATGACTGTTAACCACCAGCATCATTCGCACATGAGATTGGCGCATAATAGACTCAACTTTTGTTGCCGGGGTACGCGCATCGATAACGTGCGGCAAGTGTTGCTTGAAGTCAGTAAATACCGCCATTGCAGACGAGTTTAGAGTAATGGTGTTTTCAACAACCGGCCATGCCAACGTGTCGATAGCTTCGGTTTTATATAGATTTAAGGCGTGCATACCTTCTCTCCTAATCAAAAATAAAAAATATGGTTTTTAAAGTGATTAAGTATAAGAAGG
>Ga0208817_100647_pt1 | contig 10364 bp, 6 predicted proteins | sample Virmet3819_2500_FD_185741 | JGI IMG/M metagenome (GOLD analysis project Ga0208817, IMG submission 185741) | Marine viral communities from the Southern Atlantic ocean transect to study dissolved organic matter and carbon cycling - metaG... | ecosystem: Environmental > Aquatic > Marine > Oceanic ... | reverse complement strand
ACTCTTTGTTGTGTTACCTTGATGTAGAGCCACTATACCTGCGGCAACACGCCGCGATTACGAACATTTTAAATCTCGCTGCGTGGGTGATTATCTGTGCGGATTGGTATCTTGCCGAATTGTGCGGGTATAGCCTTGCGCTAGCTCACTGCCGAGGCGATAGAAGAAGTACACGATTCGCGTCGTCAGCATCAACATCTTTTTCTCAAGTAAAAAGCCTGCTCGTAAAAATAGCAAATCTTTATACAGAACAAGTAGTTGATGATCATGCGCTGTTCACTCGTGCGCTGAAATAAAGATATCAATAAAAAGCGTATTTTTTACCCGACGAACTGTTGTCATAGACGTGTCGTTGGCATTACTTAACACCTATATTAGCTTTTGGTTAAGAGTTAAAGGTATGAGTAAACTTACCTATAGATGATAAGAACTTGATATTTAAGTAATATTTTAAAAACAGCTTGAATAAGGTTAAGTCATTCCTATCCATTACAAATGCCCTTAGTGTAGTTCAAGCAATAAGAAAATTGCGCTTCACATATCACTCTGTTTTTTCTATTTCGGCAAAAGCAGAAGCAGTATTTATGTGAATTAAAAATAATGAAAACTACAAAGGGAAAATGACGTGAAAACATCATTAACTTTACTATCTGCAGGAATCATTTCTGCACTTTCTTCAACCGCCATCCAAGCTAACGATTTAGTCATTAGTGGTGTTATCGATGGACCGTTAAGCGGTGGTGTTCCAAAAGCAGTTGAACTTTTCGTAGTCAATGACATAGCAGATTTATCTACCTATGCCCTTGGAACTGCAAACAACGGCGGCGGTACTGATGGCGAAGAGTTTACGTTTCCAGCTGGTGCGTCTGCAAGCGCTGGTACTTATATCTACGTAGCATCAGAAATTGATGGATTTACTGCGTTTTTCGGTTCTGCACCAGACTACGATACTTCATCAATGGGTATTAATGGTGACGACGCTATTGAGCTTTTTAAAGATGGCAGCGTTATTGACACGTTTGGCGATATCAACACCGACGGTAGTGGCACCGCGTGGGAGTACCTAGACGGTTGGGCATACCGTACGTCAGGTCAAACAGCAAATGGCGGCAGTTTCGAAGCATCTAACTGGACTTACAGTGGTGTTGACGCGCTTGATGGCTCGACCACTAACACTGACGCTGCAACGCCGTTTCCAGCGGGTACATTTACCACTGAAGGTGGCGGTGACGTTGTAGAAGTTCCAGAAGAGCCTGCTGTTGAGCTAGGTATTTGCGGTGCAGACGCGACACTTATTAGTGCTATACAGGGCAGTGAAAGCAGCTCTGCTGAAGTTGGCAATAACGTTATAATTGAAGCTATTGTAACTGGCACACGTGCTGGCGGCTTCTTTGTCCAAGAAGAAGCGTCTGATTACGACGCTGACGACGCCACGTCTGAAGGCTTATTTGTAGAAGGTTCTGTCGACGTTGAAACAGGTAACCTGGTTCGCTTTTACGGTGAAGTAGAAGAAAACTACGGTATGACCACACTTGCTATGGATAGTGATGTGGCTGCACTTGATTGTGGTACAGCGGATGCTGTAGCAGCGGTAGAATTTTCTATGCCGTACGAACTTGACCTTGAAACCGTTGAAGGTATGGTTGTTAGCGTGACTGATGCAACAGTGACGAGTACAAACAACCTGTGGCGCTACGGTGAAATCGTTGTTAGCGATACAATTAAACGCCAACCAAGCGACGTAGCTGCGCCTCTGTCAGAAGCTTATACTGCGGCAGAAGAAGCGAGCGAGACAAGCCTTCTTACAATCGAAGATAACAGCAGCTCGCAGTACCCAGATGCACTTAATTACTTCCCTACTTTCAGCTACGCTAATGCCATTCGCATTGGTGATTCGGTTTCTGCTGCTGGCCCACTAAACTACAGTTTTGGCACTTACAGAATTAATCCAAGCGACGTTATCGAAGTAACGTCTTCTCGCGAAGCAAACCCAGTGGTTACAGAAGGCAACCTATCTATTGCTACGTTCAACGTGCTTAACTACTTTAATGGTGAAGTGGATGCAAATGGCGACGTAAATTTCGATTATGACGAAAACCGCGGCGCAGACGATGAAGTGGCGTTTGAATTGCAACAGGGTCGTATCGTTGAAGCTATCGTTAACCTTAACGCAGACGTTGTCGGTTTGATGGAAATCGAAAACGATGGTTTTGGTGAAGATAGCGCTATCCAATCTCTAGTTAATGCTATTAACGCCGAACTTGGTGAAACCGAGCAATACTCATTCATCGCAACCAGTGATGGCAGTGAAATTGGTACGGATGCGATTACTGTAGGCTTGTTATACAAAGCTACAGTAGTGACGCCAGAAAATGATGCCATGGTAGTTGCTATGCCAGAGCAACAAATTGGTGAAGATAGCCTGGCACGCATGCGCCCAAGCCTTCTTCAATCGTTTGTACACACTGAAAGCAGCAAATCGTTCCTTGTTGCCGTGAATCACTTTAAATCAAAAGGTTCACAGTGTGCAGAAGATGTGGCAGAAGCGCCGTCTGAAATTACCACGATTCAGGGTAGCTGTAACGCACTTCGTGTATCGGCGGCTATCACATTAGGCAACGCGCTAAGTGATGAGAGCCTGCCAGAGCGCAAGGTTATCTTAGGCGACTTAAACGCTTATAGCGCTGAAGATCCAGTAGCTGTACTTACCGATTACACACCTGAGTCTCGTGGATACACTATTACGACTGCGGTCAATACAGGTATGGATGAAGGCTCGTCAGTGGACGTAGAGTCTAGCTTCGGCTATCACAACTTGGCTGAAGAGTTTGATGCAGAAGGCTTCTCATATTGGTTCTACGGAACTGAACAGGTGGGTAGTTTAGATCACGTACTAGCAAGTGAAGCTATGCTTGCAGACGCCATTGACGGTGCTCACTGGAACATCAACTCAGTTGAAGCTTACCAGTTGCAGTACGATCAAGCGCTTCGTTATTACCCAGATGAAGACGGTTACGCCTTTACTGATGTTGGTCCATTTAGAAGCTCAGATCACGACCCATTCATCGCAACCTTTGACCTACAAGCAGACGTAGTTGAAGAGGAAGAAGAAGAAAACAATGATAGCTCAGGTGGAGCAATGGGAGGAATTCTTGCCCTGCTAGCTGCAGCGATTGGCTTTCGTCGTCGTTCGACTACTGTTAAGAAGTAAAAAGTGAAAGAATGAAGTACACGCTTAACGGGTGTGCTTCATTCACGTAAAAAAAGCTGCCTCAATGGAGGCAGCTTTTTTGTTGGTACTCTTTTCAATAACAGTCTGTGTAGTAACCGTTATGCTTTAACGGCTACCACACCGACTAAGTCAGCAGCGTTACTGTCATCCACCTCAATGCCGATTCGGCTTATATACTGATCGCGCTTTTCAGCCTGGGTTGGCGACAAGTCACTACTTAAAAGAAGCTTCGCCGCTTTATGGGCCGCTTCCATCTGCTCGTCTGTTAAATTATCCCCTAAGTGGATTTGAGTAATAACTTTTAACAAGCTCAGTGCAACTTGTTTGTCTTTAGGGGACAGTGTTAGTGCCTGGCGTAAATTGTTGAAGGCTGGCGACAACCGATTCTCTTTGTAGTTAACCGCAGCCATTTGCTTAAGCTCTTTTGTGGTAAATTGAATTTCAGTACGTTCAATCGACTCTTGATTCAGGTATTCATTTACCACTTGAGAAGTAAACGTGTCCCCTTCAATTTGCTTTCTAAGCTTATCTAAAATACTCACACAGTGTTCACGCATTCCTAACTCGTGAAATGCTTTCATTTTATCGAGGCTATCTTCCATCGAGAGTCCGTCGGTAGATGCCGAACGATCCTTCATCAACTTTTCAGCCCCTTTTTTGTCGTCTCGCAAGCACAAGACACGCGCTTTTACGACGTCAATCTGCTCGCCAAGCTGAGACTGCATGCCCTTTTGTTGTTTCAATTCTTCCAGTTCAGATTCTGCGCGTTTCATATAGCGTTCGCCTTCCGTACTGCCAAGGCTTGTGGCTAAATCAATGGCTGAACGAATAACATTGAGCGTTAGATGAGGTGAGTCATGGATAGAATTTTTAGCAAACTTTGCCATATTTTGAACGGCTGAAAGTTGCCCTGCCTTATCGTGGTTCAATCGAGCAAGATCCCATAACCGTTTGTTACGCTCAATATTGCGAGGTGCTAGCTTACTCGCCTCTTTCATTTGTTCGTAGGCAATATCGAACTGCTCTTTCTCAATAAAATACTGAGCAAGCAAGTCAAAGGTTAAGAATCGCGTGTCGTGGCGCTGCAATAAGTCATCAACCAGTAGCTGGGCTTCTTCTAATTCATCTTGTCGAAGCAACGACCGGGTTAAACCAATGTGAACCCACGCATGATCCATGCTCTGCAATAAGCTTCTAAAGTAGTCTTCCGCAGTTTGATAATCGCGAAGCTGCAATAAGCAATCACCAATTAAGCGTTTAATTCTGGTGTGATACTCCGATAGCGAAGGATCTTTTAACTGGCGCTCTGCATAGTACATAGCGGTGGAATAGTCCCCCACCTGCATACAATGAAGCATTTTATGTAGCTTTAACCTTATTTGGATAAGGTATTCCAAACGCAGCTCAATTTTGTTGCGCTGAAGAGGTTTGACCCAAAAGTCATCCGGTTGCAATTCAACAATACAATTAACCAATTCAGGCGATGTCTCTGCACTGAGAAAAATGACCGTGGTGGTGTCGTTGATGTGATTGAGGTGTTTTAATTCTTCAAAAAGGTGAAAGCCATCTTTGTCGTGACTGACGTTAAACGCCAGTAAAACAAAGTCGTATTGTCTTGCAGCACATAACCTTTTCGCGTGAAAGGCATTAAAAGCACTGCTTACGTTTTTTATTCCAATTTCATGCAAAGCTGATGACACTACATCATGTACAAGCCCCTGGTTATCGATAACCAGCACATGTAATTCTTCTCTTGGGGTTGGGGCAGGTATTTTTTCCAGCATTTACCAATCACTTCTAACGTCTTTTCCCTAAGCGTCGTAATAGAATACTTGCTATTGCGACGGCACAATGTTGCGCGAGCTGTGCGCGAGAGGAGCTGGCCCATAATTCAAACCAGTTTTGTAATAATAGCGCGCATACAGCCTAAACTTATTATACATAAGTCTTGGTTTTTAGATACACGTGCGTTTCACAACGTGATTAGTGCTTTTATCGAGGCGGATCAATCGCGTCGTTAACGCTTCCGTTAACCCTAAACCAACCTGCAACCGAGTGACGGCTGCGGGCAGCAGGTAATACTTCATGAGGGAATTGTTCGCTCAAAAAGACAACGAAAGTACCTTTCGTTGGCAGCACTCTTGTTCCAATTAGATCACTTTCATCAGCGTAGAGCACGAGTTCTCCCCCATCTTCTGAAGTCCAGTCGTCATTCAAATAGGCGACTAAAGACAACACGCGATTGCCCTGGCCTTTAAACGCATCTACATGGCGTTTGTAAAATTTACCCGGCTCATAGCAGGCAAAATGACTTTCAAAAGAAAAAAGCCCCATAAAGAGCGAACGATTTACATACTGCTGCATGGCTTCACACCATGAAAGCCACAAAGCGCCTTCGCTAGATGAACCTGTAATCCAGCAAATCTCGTCCCCTCTAACTTTTTCAGCTTTTTGATAATTCTCTGCGCGACCAATACCTGCCGCTTGATATTCAGCTTCAGAGATCGAACGCTGGCAGGCCAAAAGTGCTTGTGTAATGAAATCAGGTAAACCATGCTCTTGAATAGAAAAGCCTTTCGTGACTAAGTCATCGACGATATTTTCAAATATGGCTTCATCGAAAACGTGAAGAGGCTGATACGACGCAAGTTGTTCTCTATTCATCAGAGCATTTCTACCTTTGAGCGGTTAACTAATCGTGTAGTTAGGAGCGGGTTGTGTATGTTAAAAAACTAGCGAACTTATACGCGGGGTTGAATCCTATAGCAATTGCATCACCACGCATTTTCCGCGCTATTTTTTTATCGATAAAAGAAAAATTATTTGTCGTTAAGAAGTCGCACGCTTCTTGCTTATTTAATATCAATTTTAAAGTGAGCAAATGACGGTAAAGGTAAACTAAATCAATAAGTAAACCGAAGTGTATATTTTAAGAGAGTTGATTGAGAGACTTTTCTTCTGCCCTTGTTTCCGTTGCCATTACGTCTGCACATACGGATTGTAATTAACAGTTGAAAAACGCATGGCAAGGCGGTTTAGTAAAGATATATGCAATGTACGTACTAAAATTTTTAGCAAAAAGAGTAACCCATGAGTCAAGATCAAACACAAATAGAAGAAACGGAACATCATCTAGACTTAAGAAATTTGAGACTGGACGACTACAACGATGTTAAAGCGTTAATGGATGAGGTATACGCCAACGTTGGAGGCGCATGGCCTTACTCTAACTATAAAGCCCAAGTTACTACATTTCCCGATGGGCAAATATGTATTGAAGATAAAGGCAAAGTGGTCGCTTTCGCCATTTCAGTGATTGTAGATTATGACCAGTTTGGGGATAAACACAGCTACGATGAAATTACGGGTGATGCTTATTTGACAACACACGATCCTAACGGTGATGTGCTTTATGGTGTTGAGGTAATTGTTTCACCCGAGTATCGAGGTCTACGCCTTGGTCGTCGTCTCTACGAAGCGCGTAAAGAGCTCTGTCGTAACTTGAATCTAAAATCCATTATGGCGGGCGGTCGAATCCCGAACTATAAAAACCATGCGCATGAGCTGTCGCCTTATGAATACATTGAGCAAGTAAAGCTCAAAGACATCTACGACCCCATTTTAACTTTTCAACTTTCAAATGGATTTGAAGTCAAGCAAGTCATGTCGGCTTACCTTCCAGAGGATGAAGCCTCACAGGGTTATGCGACGCTACTTCAGTGGCACAATATTTATTATGAACCGGGCACGCCTTCGCTCATCGCCAGCAGGAAGACCAGTGCACGAATCGGATGTATTCAATGGCAAATGCGTTACTTCAATAATGTAGAAGAGCTTTTACAACAAGTAGAGTACTTCGTCGATGCCTTGTCTGACTATTCTTGCGACGTTGCCCTGTTCCCTGAGTTTTTCAACGCGCCATTAATGGGCCTGAGCCCGTCAGATTCATCAATTGATGCAATTTGGCATTTAGCGACCTATACCGATGAGATTTTAACTGCCGTGTCTCATTTAGCCGTATCGTACAATATTACGATTATCGCAGGTTCTATGCCTGTGGTAGAAGAGGAAGAGCTCTATAACGTCAGCTACATTTGCAAACGCGACGGCACGATTGAAAGCCAGTATAAGCTTCATCCAACACCTCACGAAAAAGAAGATTGGATAATGAAAGGCGGAAACAGCCTTAAGACATTTGATACCGACTTCGGCAAAATCGGCGTTTTGATCTGCTATGACGTGGAGTTTCCAGAGCTTGCGCGTATTCTTGCCGATCAGGAAATGCAAATTTTGTTTGTCCCCTTCTGGACAGATACCAAAAACGGTTATTTGCGCGTGCGACGCTGTGCGCAGGCCCGCGCTATTGAAAACGAATGCTACGTGGCAATTGCAGGTAGCGTAGGTAACTTACCCAAAGTGGACAACGTAGATATTCAATATGGGCAAACCGCGGTTTTCTCGCCAAGTGATTTCGCGTTCCCACATGACGCAATTGTCTCTGAGACCACGCCAAACACAGAAATGACGCTCATTGTTGATTTGGATTTGGATAAACTCACTAAGCTTCAAAATGAAGGCTCTGTGCGGAATTATCTTGATAGAAGACGAGATTTGTATCGCGTTGAATGGATCGGCGATAAGCAGTAGCGCTACGCTTTAAGGAAATTCTCGGATTTTATGGCTTATGTATAATTGACATTGAGCATAAGCCGTAGAATTTCCTTTAATTTAGCGATAACATGCTTTAGCGCGCAAATATAAATGTGCTGTCTTCTTATTGAGTTAAAGCATCTAAATGCGATGAAGTTAGTACTACATAACGAGATTATAAATTTACTATGGCAAATAATTCGAAAAACGATGAGTTTCCAACCATTAGATTGGATGAAGAAGACCGTCGTGATTACCAAACAAAACGTCAGGCGGCGCCAACAAAAGCAACGCCTCCACCTTCATCTGCCCCATCAGCAAACCGCCAACCCTCTGGTGGTGGAAACGGTAATGGAATCTGGGTTGTATTCGTTGCCGTCATCGCCTTAGCCGCCTGTGGTGGTTGCTATTACCTGTACACCATGCTTGAGCAGCAAAAAGTGGTTGCTGAGCAAGCGGAGCAGCGCATATTACAGTTAGAAAACAAGTTATCTGCTACAGGTGAAGAAATTGGTGAATCTACTGTTGCCCTGCAAGTTAAAGTTACTGAGCTAACCAACAAGACAAACGAGCTTTGGGAACAAATGGATAAGTTGTGGGCGTCAGCTTGGCGTCGTAATCAACAAGAGATTGCTGATCTTGGCGACCGCGTAGGTAACGTTCAAAACGCCTTGAATAAGAACATCAACTCAGTTTCAGAAAATGTAAAATCGCAAGCAGCGGCCATTGGCTCGGTTAAGAATCAACTTGCTTCGTTAGCTGATGAACTGCTCGCTGTTAATGTTCAACTTGAGCAAGCAGCAAGCGATAAACAAAGCGCTCAGCAAAGCGTACGTAATTTAACCGACAAACTGTCTGTGTTAGAGCAACGCAATACGACCTTATCTGGCCGCATTACCAGTTTGGAAAACGAAATTCGCGATATAGCAACCAAAGTAGTATCTAGCGGTGGTTCAACGGGTGGAAGTGGTTCGGCTCCTTCAGCTGCAGGTAACCAGTAAACCAGATTAAATCTGTTGCAATAGTATACAACCGAGAATAAAAACCACGGTTTAACGCATAAAAAAGAAAGGGGCGAATCGCCCCTTTCTTTTTGCCGTGATAATATTGCCCTCTTTTGAAATATATAGGACCTAATGCGCAATGAGTGAGCAAGCGCCCAAACGTTTAAATAAATATATTAGCGACACTGGCCTGTGTTCTCGCCGTGAAGCGGATAAACTCATTGAGCAAAATCGCGTTACCGTTAATAACCAACCACCTGAACTGGGTACGAAAGTGGGGCCTGGTGACACTGTAAAGGTAGACGGTAAAGTTGTAGGTGCCGTTGCCTCAGACAAGTCAGATCGCGTATATATTGTCTATAACAAACCCATTGGTATCACCTGTACAACTGAGCGTCATGTCAAAGGCAACATTATTGACGCTATCGGTCACAAGGAACGTATTTTCCCCGTAGGAAGGTTAGACAAACCATCGGAAGGCTTAATCATTTTAACCAGCGATGGGGACATCGTGAACAAGATCCTGCGCGCTGAAAATGCTCATGACAAAGAATACGAAGTTACGGTTAACCAACCAATCAGTGAGCGCTTCGTCAACCGTATGTCTCGCGGAGTACCAATTTTAGGGACGGTGACGAAGCCTTGTGTGGTTAAACCCACGGGCAAAAATACATTTACCATTATTCTAACTCAGGGTCTTAATCGACAAATCCGCAGAATGTGTGAGTTTTTAGGGTACGAGGTCACCAAACTAAAACGAACCCGAATCATGCACCTTGAACTCGGCTCACTAAAACCTGGCCAGTGGCGTAACCTAACAAGCCGTGAACTAACTATTATGCAAAATGCAGTTCGCTCTTCTACAAAAACAGCGAGCAAAGTTGAGTTGCGTAAATAAATGAAACTACTACATTTAGTAGTAGTTTATTGATAAAACAATTTAAGACTTTGAAAAACGGACATTATCATTTTTTTTCGGTAAAGGATTTTCCCCCTAGTGCTGAAATATTGGCTAACTACGATGTATTTTTCGTGGTGGCTTCTGTTGTTATTGCAATATCTGCTTCCCTTATCTCTTTCGTTCTTTCTGCGAAGATGTCGCAAACAGAATTACAAAATGAGCGAGCATTATTGCAGATGAGCGGATGTTTGAAGATAAAAAGCAAAACATACCGTCGAACTAACGCGTAGTACAAACACAAAGTTAATTGGATGGCTTCATACATGTACTAGGGTGTATTGCACTTCGCTGTACATTTTTGCAAAAAAAAAGCGCCCATTGGGCGCTTTTCTTGAAACCTAGTCTTATCGACGTAGACCTAGACGCTTGATAAGGTCAAGGTAACGCTCTGCGTTCTTGCCTTTAAGGTAGTCTAGAAGCTTACGACGTTGGCTAACCATACGTAGAAGACCACGACGTGAGTGGTGATCTTTCTTGTGATCAGCAAAGTGACCTTGAAGCTTGTTGATGTTGTGAG
>Ga0208817_100632_pt1 | contig 10564 bp, 8 predicted proteins | sample Virmet3819_2500_FD_185741 | JGI IMG/M metagenome (GOLD analysis project Ga0208817, IMG submission 185741) | Marine viral communities from the Southern Atlantic ocean transect to study dissolved organic matter and carbon cycling - metaG... | ecosystem: Environmental > Aquatic > Marine > Oceanic ... | reverse complement strand
TTAAAATGGGTAGTGAAAGCTTCAAAAAACACGAGATACTCTCCAAAAAGAGAGTATAAGATCACAGCTAAATCAGAACGTCAAACTTTACGAAAATTGCTCAAATAACGTTCGCGATCTTGCCCTGGCTAAAAACTAACTCTATAGGTACAAATATTTCTGATGCTAAGGAAGTTGCAAAATTAATTTCTAACCTACTAGAGTTGAAAAATAACGGATGTACAGTTTTTTATGTTAACCATTTTAATAAAGGCAATAGCAAGACGGCTAGTGGCTCTGTAGATTTCGAAGTTATAAACGATACTCGTTGGTATTTTGAAAAAGTAGATGCTACTGATGATAACATGACTATAAAGTTATCGTTTGGTAAGGCAAGGGGGGCAAAACCTAGTGAAAAGCAATCCCTTCTATTCCAAATTTGGCCGGATAAGCACGGTATGCCCGTCGAACTGTTGGAAGTCGGTGGCAGAAAAGTCTCATTGTCAAATGAGCAGCAATTCGCGTAAGTGGTAAACAAAGTATTTGGCTTACCACTGTAGCCAACCGAAGGTTGTAAAAGTCGATTCGTAGCCCTTTCAGGGCGGAGCAAAATTCCGGTGGTGTCTTCACCTGTCAGTCCTCCCATCGGGATTTTGCTCCGCACTTAAGGGGTAAGTGCGAATCGACATATTGCTGAATTTATTTCAGTTTGAAATAGCTAAGTGACTATGACAAGTCATACAGAACGAGGCTTTCGGCAATATTCAATGAAATTGGCCTCTCAAGAAGCAGCTATGCGCTTGCCTTCTCTTACTTGCCTTTCTAATAGGTATCATTGAGACCCAGTTAAGGGGTAATCCGCAACCATAGAACCTACTAATTGTTGATAATCAACTAAAAGGGAAATTATATGGTTGCTCAATTCGAGAGAGGAATCTTGCAAAGGTACATCACCTCAGCATCTACACAGCAACGCCACCAGAGTAAATTGCTCAGCCTATTAGACTGGATTTACAGATTTCAGTTTACATCGACCTCGGTTATAGAAGAGCTATGGGGACTAGATCGCTCAACTATAAATCGAATGTTAAGGCGATATCTGCGTGAAGAGCTTATCGCTGAGGTGCCCACTTTTTGTTGCCGTGACAAACGTCTGTTCTTCTTAAAGACCGCTGGATTAAAGGTGCTTGAACAATTTCATAATGAATCATTAAAGTACAACGGTAAGCCGAGTACGCTAAATTTTAAAACTTGCACACATGATCTTATGGTGCAGGCGCTCGTTGCAAAAGGCTGCTTTGAAGGGAAGTACAAATTTTATATAACAGAGCGAGAACAAACTAAAGAGGGGCTTCAGAGGAAAAGACGCTTTGATGCTATCGTGTTTGAGGTTGAATCAGCGGAACTAGTGGCTATTGAGGTCGAGGCCAGCGCAAAGACCATTCCCAGTAGATTAGGCATATTACAATCTACCTATAGAGCAATTACTGATGAAAATCGTGTTTCTAGGGTCTTGTATTTTTCTCACAAGCGCCGCTATTTAACGGACGCGGCACGTATTCATCAAAAACTATTTGATAGACCAGAAAACCATCTAAATGAAGCGTGGTTTAAAGAACATCTAAAAATTGTGTATTCAAGAGAAGTAATGGACTTGCTGTACCATAAATTTTGGTTACATTAGATGCCAAGTAAAACAAAGGTCTGCCATCTTCGGCAGACCTTTGTTTTTTTCTTTGACCAGAATTAAAAAATTATGACCGTATCAAGACTGGTTGATAATTACGTTGCATACCGCTAGGTAATTAGATTGTGTGATTGAGGTTTTGCAATACTCAATCGTAATAGACCGCTACAAGCGGTGCGCCCTTAGCAAATCGGGCCGGAAACCAGTTGATATATAGTATGGTCGTCCTACGGGAATTAAAGTGGGAGCCAATAGGCTCCCATTAAGTAATGACTGAACTCGAAATTTCTAAACTTCTGAAGCTAGCCTATTTTTCATATAATTTTCGAATGCTTGTCGCCAACGATCTGATGAAGCCTTAGAAAAGAATGCTTCAGGATGAACAAGAAATATTTGCTTAAAGGTGTCAACATCAACGTTGGTACGCACATACTCTTCTATCTGACGAGCAAAAATGTGCATAGCTATATCGACTCGTTGGCTAGGCAAATATTGCTGCTGTAATCCATCGGGCATTTGATCTTGTAGGCTTTTACTGACACTTATTCCGTTTATCCCATTACATCCTATGTGTAGATACATACCTGATTTCGTTATGGGGTCGAACAGCATCGCTACTCGACTCACGTCATCCCATGGGGAGCGTGATTGTCGAGTATAAATTTTATGAAATTCGATAGAAACTGTACTCATATTCTTACTCATCGTTAACTGACCTATGAGTAAGAACGATCATTGCATGGTAACTATCGCTGTAATTTACTTTGCATAATCAAAATTAAATTTATTAGCGGGTTCTATTTAAAATGCTTCTACTGTTAATTAATAGGAAAACATATGAGAGATCTTGAAGTTAAAATAGAAGCCGCAATGTATAGAGTGCAAAACGCAACTTTTGGTATACCGCTAATGGAGCTTTATGTTGCGTTAGAAGGTCATCTCAACCTAGGGTTGAATGGCGAAACTAAAAGGAGGAATACAGAAATTCTCAATACAACAGATATTGAGAGCGCACTCAATGAATTTGTAAGTATTGACGTGACTGAGCCTGTGATCCCCTACCTCTTACCAAAAGACTTCGATATCGATAACCAAATCGACAACTATATTGATGAAGCTGAACGCCTGCGCAGATGGATTTTAGACAATGGTGTAAGTAATGATGTCATCCACAGCATACTGGCTGATTGGGCTAAAGAGCAAGCTACCATTCATCAAGCCCTGAGCCGCAGCCATCGAAACTATCGTCAAAACTACTAGAACAGTCGAAAGATGAAAGTGAGTCATCAACTGAGCATATATCATAAGCTGATGACTCTGTGACTCCAAATGGGTTGCCGTTAATATCGACACCGCCGCACATAGGTGAGCCATCGATATTCACGGATGGTTCGTTAGAAATATTCGCATCATTATTACCAAACAAAAAACTAAATAATCCCACTTAAAGTATCCTTAAATTATTGTTTTTACAGTGACAAATGTTAAAGATTCTGATAGGTTTTGAAAGAACTTTCACTTTGTACAAAGATTACAAGTTCTTGAACAGTAATATCATTTTTTAGTTGGATTTAGAAAACTACCATAACTGATAAGTTGTATGTTGCTCTCTTAATCCGAAGCGCGTTGATAAGGAAAGTCGATGTCATTGAAAGCTGTAATTGAATGGGTTAACGGTGATGGCAAGCCGTTATGGTGGCGAGCAGCAGTAAGAAACATTCTTGATATCGGTACGTTAACCGACCAACATAAAAACGACTTATTAGCCTTGGCTAAAGTTGAATGCCTTGTTAGTCCTCCAGATCCTCTCTTTAAAGCCAAAACAGTCCCTGTATCAGCAGTTGGGTATAGCGTTGAAAGCGAGCCTGTGCGTTTGCTTGGTATCTCCAATACTTCCAGTGTTGGGACATTAGTACAAGATCAAAGTTTGGCATTTGATGCACGAGCCAACCTGATTGTTGTTTATGGCAACAATGGATCTGGTAAATCGAGTTATGCCAAAATACTTAAGAATGCCTGTTTAACTAGAGGTGATGCGCCTGAAGTAATTTCTAATGTTTATGAAAATACAACAGGTATACCAAGAGCGGAGATAAATATTCAGGTAGGTAATAATCAGCCTCTTTCTGATGTTTGGGTTAAAGGGCAGAAATCATCCAAAGAGCTAAAGTCAATCAGAGTTTTTGATAGTAATTCAGCTAACCATTACCTTGCTAAAAAAGATAATGTTGAATATAAGCCCGCAGCCTTAAAAGTATTAGACGAGCTGATTCTGGTGTGTAGGCACGTCGCTCATGACAGTGAAGAAAGTATTCAGTTGTTGGGGAAAAAAGCTATTTTTCCTCAGCTTCCAATAGGTTCACAGAGCGCGCTATTCCTTCAAAAGATAAGTAAGGACACTACATCAGAAGAATTGGAAAATCATTGTGCCACGCAGTCTGAAATAGACAGTCTAGTTAAATTGAGAAAAGATTTGGCTGAACTACAAGGTAGCTCTCCTGAAGATTTACGTAAACACTATAGAGAGAGTTACCAGCGGCTTGATCCTTTAATCGGATACTTTGATGGTTTAATAGCGAGCTTAAATGATGAAGCTGTAAAATCTATTTCTGCATTATTTGATAAGTATAAGTCCGCAGAAATAGCAGCGGAAGCCGCTAGAAAAAAAGCATTAGATGACTTACCTGTAGACGGAGTGGGTTCTCAAGTATGGAAGTCAATGTGGCAACATGTTGAAGCCTTTATTAAACAGAACGGACAGAGCAATTCATTTCCTCCCATTGCTGGTGAGCATTGTCCAACTTGTCTTCAGCCGATATCAGAGCAAGCAGAAGAGCAATTGAAAAGATTCAATGATTATTTGAAAGACAAAACGCAAAGTGATTTTAATATCGCTAAGAAAAGTTTTGAAAATTCAATTAATAGCCTAGGAAAACTAAATTTCGAATTAGCTGCTCATGAGGGCGTCCTGAGCTGGATTGAAGGGGCAAAAAAAGAGGTGGTAGCTAGCTTAAGAACCCTTAATGCTGATTTACAAAATAGATGTATTGGTGTAATCGGTGAAAAACCAGTGTTTCAGTTCAAAGAACTAGATGTTAAGGGCTTAACTTGGCTGAAACTTCAAAGCCAAAATTTTAAAAGAAAAGAGCAAGACGTCAAAGATGATGCAGCCAAAGACACAGCAATAAAAAAGCTGATAAATAAAATTTCTGATATCGAACAGCGCAGCCAGATAACCTCAAATAAAGCTTTAATACAAGGAGAGATTAATCGCTTGAAGAAACTTTATTTGTTACAGAGCTTATCGCAAAGTGCCAATATAGCTTCCATTACCAGAAAAGTTAGCGATATTGGAAAACAAGGCAGTGTCGGCAAGTTACAAGATACCTTCGTACAAGAGTTGGGAAAACTGAACTTTAAACACTTTGACGTAAAAACGGCAACAAGTGGTAAAGCTGGTCAATCTATGTTGGAGATTAAACTCTCTAATAACAAAACCAAAATTCCCGAAATAGCGAGCGAAGGAGAGCAAAAATGCATAGCTTTGGCTGGCTTTATGGCTGAACTAATTGTAGATAATCGAAAATCAGCGATTGTATTTGATGACCCCGTAAACTCGCTAGATCACTTATGGCGTGAAAAGTTTGCCAATCGAATTGTCGAAGAAAGTAGTGTTAGACAAGTAGTTGTGTTAACTCATGACCTTCCTTTCCTAAAAATGCTTGAAGATGTTGCCAATCAACATCAACTCCAAATTGATATTAGTGCAATTCGAAGACATGGTAAGTTGGCGGGTTATCCTATGGATGAGCCACCATGGGAAGCGTTCAATACAAATAAACGGGTGAAAAAGCTCAAGAGCCAATTACCTGAGCTAAAAAGGCAGTTTGATGAACCAGACCAATCTACGTATCTCCTTTCAACTAAGGCATTTTACGATCAAATGCGCAAAACTTGGGAGAGGTTAGTAGAAGAATGGCTGCTTAGGGGCGTCGTAGAGCGTTTTAACCTTGGAGTCAAAACTCAAAATTTAAGATACATTGATACTGTTGATGCCAATGATAACAAGGTCATTAGCGATGCTATGGCTAAATGCAGCAAGCACGTTCACGATACAGCTCCTGCAATAGGTATTAGTTTTCCTGATTATGACGAACTAGCAGATGACCTGAGAGTGTTAGAGACGTACTTCAACGCATTGAAGAAACGAAGAGAAAGTCCCGCTCCATTACCACTAACTACAAAGCATTAACCTATGGTAAGTTTCACCGCAAGTATACCTGAATGGCGGGCTAATAAATAGCCAGTCACTTGTTAATTGAAGGAAGTTTTGTATGCCAATTTTGCAATGGCTGAACAAAGAAGAGGCTGTTGTAGCAGCGAGGAATTGCCCTTATAGACTATTGGAGCATGTGCCAGAATCATCGTATGGCGAAAAAAATACAGAAAACATGCTTATTCAAGGTGATAATCTTGAGGCGTTAAAAGCGTTAATTCCCACCCATGCTGGTCGAATTAAATGTATTTTCATCGACCCACCTTACAACACAAAAAGTGCATTTGAACACTATGATGATAATTTAGAGCACAGTAAATGGTTATCTACTATATATCCCAGGTTAGAGCTACTTCATCAACTGTTGGCAGATAATGGAACAATATGGGTTACTATCAGCTCTGCTGAGGGGCATTATCTGAAGGTAATAATGGACGAAATCTTTGGCAGAAGTAACTTTATAGATACAGTCACGTGGGTAAAAACGTCTAGCGTACACAATAATGCAGACTTCTTTTCCTCAGCAACAGATATGATGCATGTATTTGCAAAAAATATTGATAACGTTGATTTTGGCCGTGTTCCCCGAAGTGAAAGAAACTCCAAGGATTACAAAAATCAAGATAATGACCCAAGAGGCGCATGGGCAAGTAGTCCTCTTCATGTCAGTTTGACTTCAGGACAACGAGGTGCTCAGTATGCTAAAACAGGCAAAAGCTCAGGACTTTATCCAATTATTAGCCCTCATGGCGACGAAATATATCCACCAAAGGGTAGATGTTGGGGATACAGCGAGGATACGGTTAAAGCATATGACGATGACGGAAGAATTTGGTGGGGAAAAGATGGAAAAAATCAACCTCGACTGAAGCGATACCTAAATGAACAACAAGATGGGGTAGTTCCAACCACTCTGTGGGGGCATGAGGAAGTTGGTCATAATCAAAAAGCCAAGAAAGAACTCTCTGAACTTTTAGCTTCAGAAACTGAACTATTTGCTACACCAAAGCCTGAGGGGTTGATTGAAAGAGTCCTTCAAATATCGACTAAAGAAAACGAGTGGGTACTAGATTCATTTTTAGGTTCTGGTACAACTGCTGCCGTAGCGCATAAAATGAATAGAAAGTATATAGGTGTAGAATTAGGAGAACATGCTATTACACACTGTCAGCCAAGATTGAAAAGTGTTGTCGATGGCGAGCAAGGTGGAATATCGAGGAATGTGAACTGGAAAGGTGGCGAAGGTTTTAAATTTTTCCGTCTAGGTGAAGTTATTTTTAATGAGAATGGAACCTTAAAAGAAGATATAAGTTTTGATGCGCTTGCGTCGCATATCTGGTTTGCAGATACAAAAACCTCATTGGTGAGAAACGAAAAATCACCATTACTTGGTGTACACGACGGAGTAGCTTATTATTTATTATATAACGGAATATTAGGCGATAAACGTCCTGATGGGGGAAATGTCTTAACGTCTAAAGTTTTGTCCATTTTGCCTCAGCACCCAATTGATCCTATCAACGGTAAAAGAGTTATTTTTGGCGAAACAAGCCGAATGGGAGCCGCCAGGTTAAAAAAAGAAAATATTGTATTTAAACAAATACCTTATGATGTGAAAGGAAGATAAGGATGTTTCAGTTAAAAAGTTACCAACAAGGTGCACTAGATTCGTTAGCGAGCTTTTTTAAACAATGTCGTGAAACGGGTGATATTGAAACATCGTTTAGTGAATCGTTAAAAGAAAATAATTTTAACGATGTGCCGTATCGCTCGTATAAGTTTGATGATACGCCCTATGTTTGTATTCGTATCCCTACTGGTGGTGGTAAGACGATACTAGGCACATATGCTATTTCGACAGCAACGAAAGAGTACCTTTCTCAAGATTATCCAATTACCCTTTGGCTCGTACCTACGACCACAATTCAGCAACAAACGGTTGCAGCACTTACAAGCAATCCATCATACTCCGAGCATTTAAACAAAGTATTTGCTAACAATGTGAGTGTTTATGATATCGCTGATGTTAACCAAATTCGTTCACAAGATATTGGTAATAAAGCCATCATTATCGTTTCGACCCTTGCTAATTTAAGGGTAACTAAAACAACGGATCGTAAAGTTTATCAATATCATGAGGATTTCGAGCCTCATTTCGCCAAGTTGACGAGTAATCATCCAGCGTTCGATAGATTGGAGCGAGTAACTGAAGCTGATATTTCTGAGAATGGTCTAACAAATAAAGACTTAGGAAAGATTAAATATTCTTTTGCTAACTTGCTAGCGCTGTATAACCCTCTAGTGATAGTCGATGAAGCCCACAATGCAAGAACCCCATTAACTTTCGATACACTAAAGCGTGTTCATCCTGCTGCTATCATTGAGTTTACTGCAACGCCAAATACAAGTAATACTAACGGCAGTAACATTCTTTATCATGTTTCAGCGAACCAACTGAAAGCTGAGGAAATGATCAAATTGCCAATTATTTTAACCGAACATGTTAATGGTTGGGAAGACGCTGTTCGAGATGCGGTACTAACTAGAGAACGATTAGCATTAAAAGCTCAAAAAGATACTGACTATATTAGGCCGATAGTATTATTACAGGCTGAAAGTAAAAATGGAAAAGTTACCGTAGATGTCATAAAAAAGTGCTTGCTGGAAGAGCACCATGTAGATGAAAAGCGAATTGCTATTGCTACAGGTACGCAGCGTGAATTAGATGGAATTGATATTTTCCAACCAGATTGCCCAATCGAATTTGTTATTACCATTGAAGCTTTAAAGGAAGGGTGGGATTGTCCATTTGCTTATGTTTTTTGTTCTGTAAAGCAAGTGTCTTCAAGTAAAGATGCTGAACAATTGTTAGGTCGTGTATTAAGGATGCCGTACGCTAAGCGCAGGGTGATTGAAGATTTAAATAGAGCATACGCGCACTTATCAACTAACAGTCTTGCTCAAGCAGCTAAAGAGCTGGCTGATAAGCTCATTTCGATGGGCTTTGAAGAGCTAGAAGTTGCCACCTTTCTACGGCAGCAAGATAGTACGCAAGGCGATCTTTTTGATTCTGATGATTCAGAAAAACAACCAATGAACAAAACGTCAGCTTTACCATTCATGATTGAAATAGAAGAAGAGTTTGATTCTTCTGAGCTTTCAGAGGAAGAACGCACTAACGTTAAAGTATCGGAATTTGAAGGTCGAAAAGTTGTTACGGTTACGGGTAAAGTATCTGAGAGCTTAAAGAAAGCGATTTCCAAAGTTTCGGTTGAGCCTAAAAAGGATTTTGAGCGTTCTGTAAGCATACATAACCAGAGTGTTCAAGCTACGCTGTCACCATCAGAAAATGGTGAGCAATTCGCAGTATTACCTCAACTGTGCCTCATGGTTCAGGGTGAGCTAGAGTTAGCTGAAAAAGAAGTGTTTTTAGACTCTTATGGCTGGAGTCTACTAGATTACCCTGCGGAATTGGATTACAGGCCGACAGAGGAAACAACAAGCTTTTCAGTTGATTTACAAGGTAAGCGAGTTAAGTATAGCTTTGTAGAGGAAGGACAATCGCTAAACCTTAACTTTGCTAATACTGATATAACAGAAGATGAACTAATAAGTTGGTTAGATTTGGAAGCAAGACAAAGTGATATACCTCAACGTGAAATGACAGGTTTCATTTCAAAAGTAATTCATCACTTATTGCAAAAGCCAGAACTAACCTTGACCACACTTATTCGTAATAAATTCCCACTGGCAAAAGCTATAAAGGACTTGGTTACTGAATATCGCACTAGAGCGGCTAAAGAGGGCTATCAGCAAGCCTTGTTTAAAGATGAAGGAAGCGTCCTAACTAGTTATGATTTTAGTTATGAATTTAAGCCTGATAATTACCCTGCAAGACCACCATATTACAATGGACAATATGATTTTAGTAAACACTATTATCCTCAAATAGAGGATATGAAATCACACGGTGAAGAATTTGACTGTGCTCAAACAATAGACTTGATGCCTGAAGTAAAACATTGGGTTCGTAATTTAGTTAGAAGAGAAGAAGCTTCTTTCAGTTTACCTTTGGCAAATGGCAACTTTTTTCCTGACTTCATTGTTGAATTACATGATGGACGTATTCTGGTAGTTGAATACAAAGGTAAAGCATACGAAACCAATGATGATTCAGCTGAAAAGAAACTTGTTGGTGAGTTATGGGCGAAACATAGCCGAGGGAATTGTTTGTTTTTGATGGCGGTTAAGAAAGATAAGAATGGCCAAAATGTACTCCAACAATTGCGGCAAGCGATTAGTTAAACATCGATTTTGGAGCTAGAGTGTGGATAATTATTACAGTCTTTATGAATGGTTTTGGGGAATTATTTCCCCAAGGATTCCCCAAAATGGATTTTTCGCATCAATAAAATCAATAACTTAAAAATTGGGTATTAGTATGAAAAATAACCGGAAAAATATTTAAATGCCTGAAATTAAGAAGAAAAATTCAGTGTTGTTCGTGTGTTTGGGTAATATTTGTCGTTCTCCAACCGCAGAAGCCGTGTTCAAACACAAGGCTGCACAAGCCGGATTAAATATTGAAATTGACTCAGCGGGAACCCACGGCTATCACATTG
>Ga0208817_100631_pt1 | contig 10571 bp, 20 predicted proteins | sample Virmet3819_2500_FD_185741 | JGI IMG/M metagenome (GOLD analysis project Ga0208817, IMG submission 185741) | Marine viral communities from the Southern Atlantic ocean transect to study dissolved organic matter and carbon cycling - metaG... | ecosystem: Environmental > Aquatic > Marine > Oceanic ... | reverse complement strand
GCCAGCTGCTCAGAGAGTTGTTTAGTCGATACGCTAGAGAGGTCTCGCCTAAGAAGCGTGGCGCAAGGTGGGAGATTATCCGGCTTGAGCGCTTATCGAAAGACAAAATCAGCGAGATTCGACTTTCCGACTTAGCCCCTTCTGATTTTGCAGATTGGCGAGACCGGCGGCTGAGTGAAGTGGCTCCAGCCAGCGTAAGCCGCGAAATGGTGCTTATGTCTTCGGTGTTGACACAGGCGCGCAGAGAATGGGGATTGATTTCATCAAATCCCATGACTGACGTGCGCAAGCCAAGCAAGCCACCCTCTCGTGACCGGCGCGTGGCTCAAGATGAAGTTGATAAACTGGTTGCCGCGGCTGGAGTGGATCTGACCAAGATTCGTGCGCGGGCGGTTCACGCTTTTCTATTCGCCATTGAAACCGCGATGAGGTCTGGGGAAATCATCAGTCTGACCAATCAGACCGTTGACCGTGAAAATCGTGTCGCGACTTTGCCAAAGACCAAAAATGGCACGTCTCGCAAGGTTCCACTCTCAAATGCTGCGCTCTCGCTTCTGAGTGAGCTTCCCGAAACTGAGGGAGCGCTGTTTGGCCTCACAAGCCAACAGATCGATGCGAATTTCAGAGCAGCCCGCGACAAAGCCGAAATTGAGAATCTTACGTTCCACGATAGCCGCCATGAGGCGATAACACGGCTAGCCAAAAAGCTGGATGTTCTCTCACTGGCACGAATGGTCGGGCACAGAGATATTCGGATGCTCCAAGTGTACTACAACGAGACGCCGGAAGAACTAGCGCGCCGTCTCGACTAGGCTGGCATACGCAATGAGTTTCTTGTGCCCGTCGCGGCGGACTTCAAGGCGACCGCTGTCACAGTAGCGGTGCACCGTTTTCTCAGTGCATTTGAGGATTTTCGCGGCCTGTTTGACGGTCACATATTCGGGCTGCGCATCCTTGCTTTGCGCTTCAACTATCCGGCGCAAGTCGGATAGCTCGCGCATCAGCGGGGCGGTAGCCTCTTGGACCGCAGCTTTTATTTCGGCTTGAAGAGCGCTCATTGATATTTCCTCAGTTCTGCACTGAGCGATAGGATCTGCTCTGCCTGCTCGATAGATTTCCGGGCAACATCTTCCAGCTGCATCGCAAGCCTATCGCGCTCGGTCACCAGTGCCCGCATGCGCAGGGCATCCTGATGGTGGGTGCTCATGGCGCAATGCTCGATATGTTCCGCGCGCGCCAAAATCGCAGTTGTGCTGATATCGATCTGTGTCATTGCGCATTTGACGCATTCAGCGTCCCACACTCATCAGTTTCATTGGATAGAGGCGTGGATAAATTTAGGTGCGCTGCCGCCTTCACCCCCATCATCGCTGCGAACGGATCAGCCTGCCTAGCTTTCCTACGCTTCTCCGTTGGAATTTCAGGGTAGGTTTCTTCCATATAGCTGGTGATGATCTGGTCTTTGACCACGGCAATATCTGTGCCCGTTGTGGTTTTGCGAACTTTGGATGACCTTCGCTTTCGCTCGATAGTGATCAGGCGCTCTGAAACTCCGATGCCAAAACCGCCAAGGAAGGAGTTTCTCCAGTGCTTGGTAGGGCTCACCAGTCTGCGTGTACGGTGTTCGCGATATGCTCGTTCTGATGCGCCCTGCACCAACTCACTCAGATAGATCGCAAACTCCACGTCTTCTGGCTGACCAACCCATGTGAGCGCGCCCTTGAAATGCTGCCCCACCAAAAGATGACAATGAGTTACGATGGCAATCCCTGCGACAGCTTTATCAAGTGCCGGGTGCCGGGATCGGCGTCCAGCATTGTACTGACCTTCAGCGACGCCAGACGCGCCACGCTCACGCAGTTCGTCTTCAGTTACCTCGTGCTGCTGTATCAGCTTGGCAGCGCGACTTGCCGCTGCCGCAACCTCAGCTTCGGATGATGCTTCATTTGCGGCTCGGGCACGCAGCGCGCGGATCTTTTTGAGAATATTCTCGCGGTCATCAGTCATGTTGGCCTCCAAGGCACTGGGCTCCCTTGATGCCCCTTCGGTGTATCGGGTGCGTCCTACTGGCGGGGCGATGCAATACGCCCGCGCCAAGCATCGAAATCGGTGCGCAAGGCTTCGAACTTCTGAAATGCAACGCCGCGCAGATCGAGGTCGCGACGGGTGATGATCCCGCAGACGGTGCGCAGGTATTCTGCGGTGGCGCTGGCATTGAACCGTTGGCCCGGTAGGCCACTACGGATCGCTGCGAATTTCTGAAACTGCGGATCATTGCACAGGATACCGGCCTGCTGGGCAGGGCCGAGGTTTGTAAAACTTTGCTTGTGGCGGCTGGTCATCGGTCACGCTCTAGCCCTGCTTCAAGGTCATCGTACTGATGCTCCAGCCACCTCGGTTCAGTGCCCTTGGGCGCGCGTTTGTTGGTGTTCGCGTGAGTGGTAATGCCTACGCGCGCCCCGGATCGGGAAAATACCTTTCTGGCTCCATTGCAGCAGGGGCAAAGGGTGTGACTGTTGTCGTGATGCGGATGCCAATGCTCGATCCCGCGACCATGGCAGCGCGGACAAGTTACGGTCTCCAGGCGCTGTGCTTTGCAGACTGGGCAGTGACCGGCATGTGCGGGCATGCGGTTGTCATCTGAACAGTTGCAAATCCAATGTGAGAGCGCCGGTGACATGGGTGTTCCTGAAAAAGGGCCGAAGCCGGAGCTTCGGCCAGTTGGTCACGGGGCAGGTTTCAGGCCGCGTGAAGGGAGTTTATGAGCGCGGGCGGTGGGCAACTTGGAGGACTGATCCGCCCGCGCCTGATCCGCACCGCAGGAGCGGTGCGAAACCTCGGGACAGTTGGCGACGCGCAATCCTCCAACGCGTCGCGTGTGTTCATTGGTCTCAGAGGGGCGGGGCCCTCGGGGTGCGTCCGCCATGGATGCGGAATCTGGAAAGATAGGGTTTGTCATTGCGGGTGCGCCTCGCCTTACGCCGCATGGGGGCCGTGCGGGGTGATCTGGCGATCGGCCATCACGCGGCGGACCTTCTGGCCAACGCGGTCAAGCACTTGCTCGGTCGGTTCTGGCGTCGGCGCCGGGCGCTCTACCAGATGCGCAGCCCGCAGGCGCGCCGGGTCAAAGCCCTGACCGCGCGCGGCTTTCAGAGTTGCCCAGGCTGTTGTGAAGAGGTGCGGGCTGTCGAGGTGATCCTCTGGCGAGCCTGCGATCTGCTGCGCGTCCCGCAGCACAGTTTCCAGTCTATCGTGCATTCAATCCTCCATCGGTTGATGGAAGATTGGTAGTTGGGAAGTATACCCAAGTCAATGGATATTGGGTAAGTATACCCATATTTTCTGTTTCATGGCGCTTGTGAGATTTTTCCTTAGCTCTAGTAAAGCCACTTCAGGTGTAAGTGCATTTGCGATAGATGGGTTAGGAGTAGTCGTTGTAAGCATTTTAGAATGAAGAAGAACTTCAAGATTTTTCGGAGCGCAATTTTTCTAGGTTGGCTTTGTCTGGCGCTCGCCGCAACAAGCATCGCCGCAGGTGTTTGGGCTTTTCAGATGACCACGACAGTGGCGGCAATTGGCGCAAGGACTGCATCGATGGCGACGGCTCACAGGAGGGAACTAGCCGAAGCGGTTGCTAAAGTTAAAGCAAAGGCTAGGCTGAGGCGTGTTGTAGTCGCCATACCTGTCGCGGGAGCAGCGGCAATGGCGTATTTTGAAGAACAGGACTACCAAGATTGGTTGGCGGACAATCCACAAGGTTCACGTCGAATGTATGCGTGCACAGTTGCAGTGCTATCAGGGGAAGTCGTCGACGAAGTTCTGCAAGATTTGCCGGACGCTCTTCGACCCGATCCCGAGACCATTCTTGGGGCTATGCCGGATTGTGGTGCATAATCACAAACTACGCTTGTGATGCGCACAATATCCTGAAAATTAACTTTTTTTTGCCAATTCTCGCGGCCAATGAAGCTTTACTCTAGCTGCCCATTTGAGACGAATGTTCCAGATGTTATTCGCGCCTGGGTTCAAGCTGATCAGATGGAACATGCCTGGCTCATCTCCTGCCTTCACCTGCTTTACCCATCCCATACCTTCGATATCCTCGCACACACATCTGTGACCGATCACATCGCTTGGGACACTGTCATGGCCGTTTCGTGAGTAAAATAACAGGTCGCCTGCTGAATAGACTGGCTCCATACTGTCACCTTCAACTTCAACGGCCACAATTCCATGGGGTGAGAGGCCCGCAGGGCACTCGACTTGAGGGCCAGCGCCTTTCTCGTAGGCATCAAACACTGGGACTTGTGCCCCTGCACCAACTTTACCTGCTATAGCGATTGTTGCTTTTCCTTCGGGCGCCCCGTCAGCCCAACTCATCACCTCTTCGACTGACATCTCGAGAGCTTGTGCAAGTCGAACGGCAGACGACAGCTTCGGGGATGCCGCTTTTCCACGTTTCAGATCTCTTACAAATGACTGATGCAAGCCTGCTGCTTCTGAAAGCGGGGCATCTTTCAAGCCGCGTACCTCCATGATTTGTCGGAGGCCTTCCAGAAATTTTTCGCTCTCGTTTAGCATTGGGGAATTATACCCACAGTATTCGCGTAACGACATTGGGAAGTTTACCCTTGTAATTTCGGGTATACTTACCCAATAAAGCGATATGGAACATTTTCTCGCAGAACTCTCCGCCTACGCTGATGCTGTTGGTCGCACCCCGCAACACGTGTTGCGGCAAGCGATTGGCGCGAGCTGGGGGCAGTGGGCGTCTTGGAACGATGGTAAGTCGAGCCCGACGCTGCACACAGTGGACAAGATCCGAAAGCATATGTTGGAGAACCCTCCTCCCGAGAGTGAAGGGGGTATCGCCGCATGAGCCGCCCGCGTCTAACCCTGATCGTGAACAATGATGTGCCATGCGATGAGCCTGGCACGTCTGCTGACCAAGCGTCTTGGTCAAATCAGTTGGACACTTATGCGCTGAAGGTCAGCGCGCCTGACCTTTGGTCGGCCTATTTCCACGCGCGGTTTCACAGCCCGCGCGAGGTGGCGCTGTTTTGCGATGTGTCCTTCCAGACTGCTCTCAACTGGTGGGGCGCGGTGACAGCGCCCGCCAGCCATACTGCTTTGCTGATAATCCTCACCGATCCCGGCGCGGCGGCGTTCTTCCAAGATCAATTGGCGAGGGCAGCATGAGGACGCAAACAACTTCACCCCGGATCGAGCGGATCGCCTATCAGATCTGGTGGCTCATCGAGGACAGCGCCGGGGAGTGCACCTTGGCGGATATGGCCTCATTTACCGGTGCATCGAGGCAAACCTGCTCTCACATCTGCCGTTATCGCGGTTGGTCTGGACGCTATCGCAAGATGGCGCGCAGTCATGCGGTCGACAATGGCCCGCAGCTGATCGCTGCAATCGATGATGAGCTGTCATCTCTGTTCGGGGAGGCGGCATGACAAATAGAGTGTCCACGCGCACTGCAGAGTTGTCGCCGATCTTCGAATGGATCGCTGAAATCTGTGTTCGCTTTCATCAACAATACCAAGCCGAGCAAGGGGTCGGCGCTCATCTGTTGGCTATTATTTGCGCAGATCCAGATGACCCTGATCCAGGGACTCTACCTCCCCCAGAACAAAGCGCCAAATCTGCAATTGAAGCGGCGATTTTTTCTGCCCCACTACCCGCAGAAGTTTTTGGCGTTCTTGCGGAGACAGGCATTTGGACACGATTGGACGCAGGACGCTCAGAGCAGTCTTGTATTCGTCATTCTGTGCTTCAAGAAGTTCCTGGCGCTGTTGAAGCGCTGCAATCTGTTCTTCGGTCATCAAAATCTCCTTTGAACAATATTGCCTGCGATCCTGAGGATCTGCCGCAGGAGGTGTCAAGATGATCCCGCACGTCGACACCGCCCATAACCCTATGAGGCAGACGTCATGATGGAAGAACGATCTATTCGTGTGGTCGGGACCGATGATCTGCCGGAATATCCGCTGGGGATCGAGGATCGGCTGGACAGCCATTACTTCATGGCCTGGGAGCGGCGGCGCTGGCTCAACTCGGATATGCGCCTCAAGGGCACGCCGGAGTGCCGGGCGCTCTATTTCGACTTGATCAATATCTCTTACGATCAGACGCCAGTCGGCACCGTGCCGCAGGATCTGGAGACGTTGGCCAAGTTGCTGCTGGTGGACCCGGGGCACTTTCGGGCGCTATGCAAGCTGGACTATGGCCCGCTGCACAAATGGACGCCCTGTATCTGCGAAGGCGGCGAGGTGCGGCTGATGCACCCGATGGTGCTGCGCACCCTCACGGAGGCGCTGTCACGCAAAGAGGACAACCGCGCCAAGCATGAGGCCGCCAATGCCGCCAAGCGCTTGCAGCGGCTGCGCTCGACCGTGGCAGGCTATCACGCCGAGCTCGCCAAGAATGACGCCGCCATCCGCTGGATGGATGAGTGGCTTGTCCAGGAGGGCTGCGAATACCGCAACGCCACTTGGATCGAGCGCGCCATGCAGTCTTGGTCAACGCATATGTTCGACCTCGGGCAGGCGCGCTCCGGAACCTACCGGACATTGTCCTGACACTGTCCAAGACTGTCCGGCGGACAGTTCAAGACAGTCTCGGACAGTCTCAGACTGTCCTGCACGACAGGGATAGAGACAGAGACATAACAAAACAGAAGGCCAGTTGCTGGACACATTGGCGTTGGCGACTGGGGATAACTCGGGATTGCTGAGAAAGAGGTGCAGAAATGGATGCAAAAGAACAGGCAGCCGGTGAGGCGCGGGTTCGGCGGTTGTTGATTGATCCGCTGGTGCGGTTGGGGTTGGCCAAGCCAACCAAGCTGACGGTTGCGCAGTTTGAAGCGATGGTCGCGGATCTTTGTAGCAAGCTCGCCTACATGAGCGATCTTAACCTGCAGGCGCTGTCTGAACAGGCCGCGAGCATGCCCGCTGGCCAAAATCAGGATCAGTTTCCCATTGCCACGAAAATCCTACAGTGGGCGGCGGCGATCCAGTCACCGCCAGACGACGCCTCACCCCTATTTCGGGCGGTGTTTGCGGGTCCGCTGGGGCAAGCGGCATTGAACGAAGGTTGGGCACCAGAGCTTTTGGCGCATTTGCGCAAGTCACGCATTTGGCCTCGCGATTATGATCTCAAGCAGATCCGCTCACGGGCCGAAGACGCCCGCCGCCAAATTGTCCGCCAAGATGAACAGGTCGCGCGGGGCGGAACCCTGTCGGATGCGGATTGGAATTTCCGCAAGGCGCGGCGACAGGCGCAGGACAAATGCCAGCGGATTGCGGCTCTGGTCGCAGAGGCAGGTGCGGTTTGACGGTTTTGATGCGCAGCGGCGTACAAGGCATCGCGACCAAACGATCTGTTTCTGTATTGGAGATCATCGAGTGGGCGTTTCAACGCGAGAAGGTCGGCATAGACTTTGATGAGATCGAGCGCGAAACTGGAGCAAAGCCCGGTGTCGGGATGGAGTACATCCTGATGGAGCAGGCGCGGCTGGGGTGTCGGGTTCAGGGCGGCGGCACATCCTCGGCGCATCATGATGCGGATATCGTGGCCTCTACCTTGGCGGTACTACCAGAAAGCTGTGGCGGGCGACGTACGGCGATCTGGATAGCAGAACTGGCGCGCTCTGGTCAGGCTCCTGAATGGCAGAGTGAGTTGCAGGTGCGCCCCTTGGCAACCGCGACCAACCGGCATGGCACACGGGCGCGGACATCAGATGCGGCGGAACTTGGTTCAATGGGTTGGCCACATCAAGCCCGGCGCAAGCGCAATGGCAGCATCGCGATGGAGCCGGTGCTCTACTCACCAATCGAAATCCGTCCAACTGCGCGCGAGATCGCATCGATGCGGCGCGGATATCTGCAATGGTGGTCAGCGCTATTGGAAATTAAATCAGCTCTTCAGATCAGTCACTTAACCTCTCATGTGGTGACGGATGTGATGCCCCCAAGCGCGCCATGGAAGAAAACCGCTTGACGAAATCCTAGCCCAATTGACATATTGCAGTCACCCAACGTGCGCCCGGTGCAGAGATCCTGCTCCGGGCGCTTTTGTTTGCGAAGTCTTTTGAGATGGTGCTTACGTCGGCTTAGCCTCGACAACCTCGAGCAAATCACCGGGCTGGCAATCTAGTGCGGCACATAGTTTGGCAAGTGTCTCAAAACGAATACCCTTGACGCGACCGGACTTGAGTAAGCTCAGGTTTTGTTCGGTGATGCCAATTTCCTTGGCTAGATCACGGCCTCTCATTTTGCGCTGTGCCATCATGACATCCAACCTGACAACGACTTCCATTACACAAACGCTTTGTTTTCTTCTGCGGCACCTGCCGCCTCACTCATGGCCCAACCGATAACCACCAACAGGCCAGCAACAAAGAAAAAGTTGATGTCTTGGGTTCCAATGCCGAGTGAGAGCACGCGCTCTCCCGGTGGTGCAGACCAACTCATCAAAGCCGTGACAATGGGTTGAAGAACGATACGCAGAATTGCCATGATCAGCAGCGCAAGGCCGCTCTTCTTGATCAATGTGGCGCAGTACGCTGTCAAAACTTCGCGCCCCATGTAGCAGCGAAACAACCTACGCAGCAGCAAGATTGCCCAGACCGCAAACCCAGTTGGGATAAGGCTAATCGCGAACCCTAACCAAAACATTGGGCCGACCACGATATTCTCTGCGGGAACTTGAAAGTCAGTGAGTTCGATGGCGGAGGGGTCAGTCGCGAAAAGAAAACCGACTACCAGAACGCCTACGATTATACCGATGACAAAGAGAGTGGCGAGTAGGTGTAGCCACCACGACAAACGAGACAAGCGATGTTCACCCATGTGAAACCTCATAAAGTTGATGTTGTGCGCTTATCGCACTTGCACTGATTCTTATCGTTTTGCAATAAACAATTGCTGAAACGCAGTGATATGTCGAACACTGCGCGTGCGCACGCCCTCATCCATTGACGAAAGGCCTCCCCGATGGCGCGATTGAAGATCTGCGCGGCGTCAGGCTGCGAGGACTTCGCGGTGCCTGGGTTGTCGCATTGCAAGCGGCATGAAGCGGCGCGGCAAGACAAGCTGAAGGCACGGCGGGCCAAGGCGCAGACCTCGCCTGCGGCAGTGCTGGCTCGTGTGCTCTATGCCGATCCGAAATGGAAAGCGGCGCGCTTGGCTTTCCTGCGCGCGCATCCGCTTTGCGTTGACTGCGGAGAGCTTGGCGTGATCGAGGCGGCAACAGATGTCGACCACATCACGCCGCATAAGGGTGACCGGAAACTGTTCTGGGATCGCTCGAACTGGCAGGCGCTTTGTCATCGCTGCCACAGCCGGAAAACAGCGCGCGAGGTGTTCCACGGGTGACCGGGGGGTATCTCAAAATCAAACAGGATATGCCCCAAACCGGCGGGGGTACCTTTGTTTTCGCGGTCGCGAAATTGGAGACAAAAACCCACTTTGGAGGGAGATGGAGATGAAGGGACGAAAGCCAAATCTTCAAAACGTGGTTCCAATGAAGGGCGAGTTCAAAAAGGAGGTGCCCGATGCACCAGACTTCTTGGATGATCTCGGTCGTGCCGTTTGGGACGAATTGGTCCCGGAGCTGGTGCGCAAGGACCGCATGGAAACCTTGTTTCGATATCAGTTCGCGACCTACTGCGCGGCTGTGTCGAAGTTCATCCAGGCGACCAATGATCTGGCGCTCGAAGGCCTGACCTATGAAACTGGCAAGGGCCGCAACGGCAACCAACGCCGCCCGAATCCGGCGATTGCAGCTCAGTCCGGCGCAATTGCAGAAATGAATCGCGGCGCAGCAGTCTTTGGCCTGTCGCCAGTAGATGCCGCGCGCCTCGACGGCGGTGGTCAGGGCGATCTCTTCGATGAGGTCGTGAAGCAACTCAATGGAACCAATTGATCACCCAGTCTCGCGCTATGCGACCGGGGTTGTAGAGGGAGACATCATCGCGGGCGATCTGGTTCGCATGGCGTGCGAGCGGCACCTGATGGACTTGGAAACCGGCGCTGATCGCGGGCTTTACTTCGACTGTGAAGCGGCAAGCCGCATCATCCGTTGGGCCGGGATGCTTCAACACACCACCGGGCCGATGGGCGGCAAACCTCTGGTATTGGAACCGTGGCAACAGTTCCGACACGGGTCGGTTTTTGGCTGGAAATACCAAGAGACCGGTTTGCGCCGCTTCCGGTCTACCTATCACCAGGTGGGCAAGAAGAATGGCAAGACCACCGACACTGGCGTGCCGATGCTCTACACCCAGCTCTTTGATGGAGAGGCCGCGCCGCAAGGATACTGCGCCGCAACCACCAAGGATCAGGCGGGGCTGCTGTTCAAGGAAATGAAGCGCATGATTAAGCGCTCCCCCTTTCTTGGGCAGTTTATGAAGGTCTGGCGCACCACGATTGAAACACCGCGCACGGATGGCTCAATCGCCTGTCTCAGCCGCGACGGTGACAGCTCTGACGGGATCAACCCATCTTTCTTGGCGCGCGATGAAATGCACCGCTGGACGGATCGTGAGCTCGCCGACACGATTG
>Ga0208817_100628_pt1 | contig 10624 bp, 10 predicted proteins | sample Virmet3819_2500_FD_185741 | JGI IMG/M metagenome (GOLD analysis project Ga0208817, IMG submission 185741) | Marine viral communities from the Southern Atlantic ocean transect to study dissolved organic matter and carbon cycling - metaG... | ecosystem: Environmental > Aquatic > Marine > Oceanic ... | reverse complement strand
CTTGCGGGGGACACCTGTTTCTTCGCCTGCTTTTTCGGCGGGGCCGGCGCCTTGGCCTCATGCGCGGGTTGCGGCTGGACGGGGCGCAGCGGATGCAGGGGTTCGACTGTCGCGGCGAGCTTTTCCCACGCAGCGGCTTCTTCGTCGGACAGTCCGCGCGGGGAGCTCACCGCCGCGTTTCGAGACGGTCGAGCGTACCCACCGGCAGCAGGACGAGAGCCGATCCGCTGGCGCTCATGCTGCCGGCGATTTCGCGGGCATCGCCGCCATTGCCCCAGAAGGTGTCGAAGCGATTGGTGCCCTTGATCGCCCCGCCTGTGTCCTGCGCGATCCACAGCCCGTCGGCCTCGTCGCGTTCCATGTCGAGAAAGACCGGCGCGCCATAGGGGACGAAATTGGGATCGACCGCGACCGATGCTTCGCGCCGGACGGGCACCCCCAGCGACCCGAGCGGGCCGTCACTGTTCAGTTCGCGGAAGAAAATCCAGCTCTTGTTGAGGCGCATGATATCGCGCCCCTGCGCGGGATTGTCGCGGATGAACGCCATGATGCCCTGCATCGAAGTGGCGTAATCGGTGCCTTCGCCGATCAGTCCGCGTTCGCGCATCACGCGGCCGATGCCGACATATTCGCGGCCGTTCTGCCCGGCATAGCCGATCCGCATCAGCGAGCCGTCGGGCAGGCGCAGCAGACCCGAACCCTGGATCTGCAGGAAGAACAGCTCGACCGGATCGGCAGCCCAGGCGATCTCGAGCCCGCGCCCTTCGAGCGCGCCGAGTTCGATCGCAGTGCGATCGTGGAACTGGACGAAGCGCCCGCTGGCGTCATACCGGCCCAGCGGCGGGCGCCCGCTCCGCTCGCTCGCAGGCATATCGTCGGGCCATGCGCGCACCAGTTCGGGAGGCATGGCATAGACGGGCACGTCATATCCCGGTGCGCGCGTCCGGCTACCGCGGATCTCGGGCTCGTAATAGCCGGTGGCGAAGGCCGCCCCATCGCCCACGCGGGCGGTTTCGAAATAGCTGGCGAAGAACCGGCGCGCGTCCGAGACCGGCCAGGTGGCGGCGGCCTCGCAGGCAGGGCGCCAGTCGTCGGCAAAGGTCAGACCGCTCTGGTCCTCGCGGCGCAGGATAGCGGGACAGGATTCGAGAAACGAGACGAGCGCGGTACCCGCATCATCGGCGCCGATGCCCAGTTCGGTTACCTTAAGGCCGCGAGAAACGGGTGCGAAGGCGGCGCTGGAGACGGTGCCGGGCGGCATGGCGACCGGTGTTTGCGGGCGCATGTCGGGCACGACGCGGACGCAGGCAGACAGCGCCAGCGTGACCGCGATTACCAGCAGGTAGCGCATCATCCCTCCCCCCGGATCGAGCGGCGCGTCAGCCTTCGTCGGTTTCGTCGAGAACCCAGTTGGGATCGGCGGCATCGACATTGCGGCGGAAGGTCCAGACGTCGCGGCTTTCGATCGCGTCGTCGAGCGAACCGGCCACGACATTGCCTTCCGCGCTACGGGTCACTGCGGCGATATCGGCCACGAAGAGCACGGCAATGCGGGCGATGCGGCCATCGAGATCGGCCGAACGCACGGTCGCGTCCTCGATCCTGATCAGCCGGTTGTCGAGCGTTTCGCCCGCTTCTTCGCGCGCGTCGATGGCCTGCGCAAAGCTTTCGTAGACGTCGCCATCGGTCAGTTCGCGCAGCGTATCCTTGTCGCCTTTCCAGAAGGCCTCCAGGATCATCGCGTAAGCGCCCTTGGCACCTTCGAGGAAACCCAGCAGGTCGAAGCCCGGCGAGGCCGCGGCGATGGCGCGCACGCCTGCCTCGCTGGCCGGAGCCGCATTGTCGCCCCCGCGCAGCACCACCGGCTGGCGGGCGGGACGCGGTGCATTCTCGGCCTGCGCAGGCGTATCCGCGCGCTCGAACCGATGCGGCACCACCTCTTCTTCATGCTCCGACCGACGGCCGAGCACCGAATAGAGCCGCAACCCCAGAAAGGCGGCGATCATGGCGAGGATGACGATCTCGGTGATCACGTGATTAACCTGCTTCCCAACTTCATTCGCGAAGGCAACGCGCCTCCGGCAGTCCAACATCTGTCCTGCCCTAGATAGGAAGGAAATACAAACCGACAATGGTCCTACGGCCCCGGCGCCGCGCCGCGTACCGCCGGGCCGGGTCGCGGATTGCTAGACTCGTCCGACAGTGCTAGGCGCGCGCACCGAAGGCCCGCTGCGCCCGGAAATGGCGCGCGCGGGCGGCATTATCGGATAAATGGAAAGCGAATGCACATGGCCGACGAAGGCGACGTTCTCACCGACCTGAACAATCCCGCAGCGGGCGCCAACGGGGCCGACAACCAGCCCAGCGCGGGCGTGATCTCGCAATATATCAAGGACCTTTCGGTCGAGAACCCCAGCGCGCCGCAATGCTACCAGTGGAACGAGCAGCCGCAGCTCGACGTGCAGGTCAACATCGCCGCCGACAAGATCGCCGAAGACGTTCACGAAGTGACGCTGAAGGTTACCTGCAGCGCCAAGACCAGCCAGGGCACGCTCTATCTGATCGATCTGGACTATTGCGGGCTGATGGGCATGCGCAATCTGCCCGACGAGCAGGCGCACGCTTTCCTGTTCGCCGAAGCCCCGCGAATTCTGTTCCCCTTCGCGCGCCGCGTCATTGCCGATGCCAGCCGCGATGCGGGCTTCCCACCGCTGATGCTCGATCCGATGGATTTCGGCGCGCTCTACCAGCAGCAGCTGGCTGCGCGCGCGCAGGAACAGCAGCAGGGCGCCGCGGCGACCCCGCCCGCCGGCGAAGCCTGAGCCGCTGATTCGCCCGGGAGGCTCTGACAGGTGAGCCTGCTCAAGAACGTCGGGACCATCGGCGGGCTGACCGCGGTCAGCCGCGTCTTCGGCTTCGTGCGCGACATCCTGGTGGCGCGCGTGCTCGGCGCAACGCCGATGGGCGACGCGTGGCAGCTGGCCTTCATGCTGCCCAACATCTTCCGCCGCCTGTTCGCCGAAGGCGCCTTTGCCAGCGCCTTCGTGCCGCTTTTCAACCGGCGGATGGTCGAAGGGCAGAGCGAGGCCCAGCGCTTCGCCGAAAGCGTATTGTCGCTGCTGCTGCCGATCCTGATCGTATTTGGCGGGCTGGCGATGGTGGCGATGCCGTGGGTGGTCGCCTATTTCGCACCCGACGGCCTCGAAAGCGATCCCGAAGCCTTGCCGATCGCGGTGATGATGGCACGGATTACCTTCCCCTACCTCCTGTTCATGAGCCTTGCGACGCTGGTCGCCGCCGTGCTCAACTCGCTGTCGCGCTTCGCTGCCGCGGCGGCGGCACCGGTGCTGCTCAACCTCTGCCTGATCGCAGCGCTGCTATACGGCGCATCGCTGGGCGAAGGGGTGATGGCGCGCCGCGAAAGTGCGTTCTGGCAATCGGTCGCGCTCAGCGCCTCGGGCCTGCTGCAACTGGTGTGGCTGGCGTTCTGGATGCACCGCGCGGGCTTTCGGATCCGCCTGCTGCTGCCGCGGGTCTCGCCCGGGGTAAAGGAACTGGGCGTGCTGATCGTCCCTGCGGTGTTCGGTGCGGGCATCTACCAGATCAGCCGCTTCGTCGACCTGTTCTTCCTCTCCACGCTGGAGGTCGGCAGCTACACCTATCTCGCAATGGCTGACCGCTGGAACCAGCTGCCGCTGGGGATCATCGGGATCGCGCTGGGCACCGCCATCCTCCCCGCCCTGTCGCGCTACCTCTCGCGCGAGGAGAACGACGAGGCGCAGCGGCTGCAATCGAACGCGATCGAGCTGGCGATGCTGCTGACCGTGCCCGCGGCTGCGGCATTGTTCGTATCGGGCAGCGCCTTCACCCGCGTGTTCTTCGCTGGCGGCGCGTTCAGCGTCGAAGATGCCCTGATTACCGGCACGGTGGTCAGCGGGCTGGTGATCGGCCTGCCCGCCTATGTGCTGATCAAGGTGCTGACGCCCAATTTCTTTGCCCGGAAAGACACGCGCACCCCGGTGTTCACCGCTGCGGCGTCGCTGGTGGTCACGGTGGGGCTGAATATCCTGTTGGTCCCGCGCCTGGGCGTGCTGGCGCTGGCCGTGGCAGGGTCGATCGGCGCGTGGTGCAATGTCATGCTGCTTTACGCGATCCTGGTCAGGCGCGGGTATTTCCGCCTGCCGTCACGGATCGCGGGGCGGATCGTGCGGATCTTCATCGCCGCGCTGGCGATGGCGCTCGCGCTGTGGGCGCTGATGGGTCCGCTGGACCCGTGGTTCGACGGCACGATACTCCAGCGTGCGGGCGGGATCGCCGCGGTGACATTGACGGGCACTGCGGTCTACGGCATCGCGGCGATCCTCCTCGGGGTGCTCGACCGGGCGACGATCGCCCGGCTGCTGCGCCGCCAGACCTGAACCCGACGGGCCGATCCTGGCCGGCCCGAACCTGATTGAGAGAATTCATGCGTCCTGACATGCGGGTAGTTTCCGGCATCCAGCCCACCGGCAATCTCCACCTCGGCAATTACCTCGGGGCGATCCGCAACTGGGTGCGCATGCAGGACGATATGCAGGACGGCGAGCAATGCCTGTTCTTCCTCGCCGACCTGCATGCCATTTCGATGCCGCACGATCCGGCCGAACTGCACCGCGGCACGCTGGAAATGGCCGCGGCCGTGGTCGCCTGCGGGATCGATCCGCACCGGAGCATCCTGTTCAACCAGGCGCAGGTCCCCGCGCATGCGGAAATGCAGTGGCTGCTCAATGGAACCGCACGAATGGGCTGGCTCAACCGCATGACGCAGTGGAAGGACAAGGCGGGCAAGAACCGCGAAGGCCAATCGGTCGCGCTGTTCGCCTATCCGGTGCTGCAGGCCGCCGATGTACTGCTCTACCAGACAACGCATGTTCCCGTCGGCGAAGACCAGAAACAGCATCTCGAACTGGCACGCGACATCGCGCAGAAGTTCAACAACGATTTCGCTGGTGAGGATACGCCGGTCTTCACCCTGCCCGAAGCGATCACACCGCCGCAGGCCGCCCGGATCATGAGCCTGCGCGACGGGTCCAAGAAGATGAGCAAGTCCGACCCGTCCGAAATGAGCCGGATCGAACTGGCCGACGATGCCGATACGATGATGAAGAAGGTCAAAAAGGCCAAGACCGATCCCGAACCGCTGCCGAGCGAGGCAGGCGGGCTGGTCGGCCGGGCGGAAGCGCTGAACCTCGTCACGATCTATGCTGCGGTTGCCGACACCACGGTCGAGGCCGTGCTGGGCGAATACGGCGGCGAGGGTTTCGGCAAGTTCAAGCCCGCGCTGGGCGAACTGCTGGTCGAAACGCTGCGACCGATCTCCACCCGGTTCAACGAGCTGCTCGACGACCGCGAGGCGCTCGATGCGATACTGGCGCGCGGCGCCAGCCAAGCCCGCGAACTGGCGCGCCCCACGCTCGACGCGACATATTCTGCGCTTGGGCTGGTGCGTTAAGCGCGCGGTCATCGCATCAAATGTGAATCCGGACATTCAATCCGGGTTAATCGCCATTCGTCCATAGCCATGCACAGCTAATGGCAGTGTGCCTCGGGCAAGCGGTGGGCTGCGCACGATCGCGTTTCCGTGTAAGAAACGCCAACAGTACAAAGGACTGAGCATGACCAACCTGAACCAGGGTTGGGGGCGCAAACTCAAGCTCGCCTCCGTTCCCGTCATCCTTGCAGGCCTCGCAGCCTGTGCCACCCCGTTCAAGGCGGATGTCTCGCGTTTCCAGACGCAGCTGCCCGCCCCGCAGGGGGAAACCTATTTCGTCGTGGCCGATGATCCGGCGCTCGCCGGCGGGCTCGAGTTCGCGCAATATGCCGACCTCGTCGAAGCGCAGATGTCGAGCCTCGGCTATGCCCAGGCTGCATCGCCCGAAGACGCTTCGCTGCTCGTCCGTTTCGACTACGAGGTCGACAAGGGCCGCGAACGCGTGCGGTCGACCGGCTTCAGCGACCCGTTCTATTCGCCGTGGTACGGCTACCGTGCGCGGACCGGCTATTACCGCCCGCGCTATGTCGGCAGCCGCTGGGGCTATGGCTATTACGACCCGTGGTTCGGCGGGCAGGAAGTCCGCAGCTACACCGTCTACACCAGCGAGATCGACATGAAGATCGACCGCGCCGCGACGGGCGAACGCTTGTTCGAAGGCCAGGCGCAGGCGATTTCGACCTCGAACCGGCTGCAGTATCTGGTGCCCAACCTCGTCGAAGCGATGTTTACCGATTTCCCCGGCAATTCGGGCGAAACGCTGCGTATCTCGATCGCGCCCGAAAAAACCACCGTGCGCAAGATCGACTGATCCACGCGGGTGAAAATTCAGCCAAGCGAAGGGCGGTCCGCGAGCGGGCCGCCTTTTTCGTACCGGCGCTCAGCCCAGTTTCGCGTGGCCGCCTGTCGAGCCGAAGCCGCCTTCACCGCGAACGGTCGCATCGAGCTCGCCCACCTCGTGCCACGCGGCCTGCGTGACCGGGGCCAGCACCAGCTGTGCGATCCGGTCGCCCCGGGCGATCGCGAAATCTTCCGTCCCGTGGTTGATCATGATGACCTTGATCTCGCCGCGGTAATCGCTGTCGATCGTCCCCGGCGTGTTGGGCACGGTTATCCCGTGCTTGAGCGCGAGGCCCGATCGCGGGCGGACCTGGATTTCGAAACCCTGCGGAATTGCGACCGCGAGACCGGTAGCCACAGCATGCCGCTGTCCCGGGGCCAGCGTCAGGTCTTCGGCGGCAAGCACGTCCATCCCCGCCGCGCCATCGGTGGCATAGGCGGGTAGCGCCAGTCCTTCGCCATGCGGCAGCCGCTTGACCTGCACGCCCACCGGATCAGTCATCGGCGTCATCCCCCGGCACCAGCGCTTCCGCGGCACGCAGCACCAGTTCGCGCGCGACGTCTTCCTTGGCCATCTCGGGCAGGCTCTCGACCCCGCGCGCGGTGACGATATGGACCTGGTTGAGGTCGCCCCCCATCACGCTTTCGCCGATATCGCCTGCGACATTGTTGGCCACGATCCAGTCGGCGCCTTTTCGCTTGCGCTTGGACTTGGCGTTTTCGACCACGTTCTCGGTTTCGGCGGCGAAGCCGATCAGCAATGTCGGGCGCTTGCGACCCGCCGCCGTGCTGGCAAGAATATCGGGGTTCTCCGCGAGGATCAGCGCGGGCGGCGCCGAGCCGCGTTTCTTCATCTTCTCGCCCGCGACATGCCGGCTCTTCCAGTCCGCAACCGCGGCGACCATGAAGGCGATATCCACCGGCAATGCGCGGCGCACTTCCTCGGCCATGTCTTCGGCGGTCTCGACGTCGATACGGTCGACCCCGACCGGGGTGGGCAGGTGCACAGGTCCGGCGATCAGAGTAACGCGGGCCCCCGCCGCTGCGGCCATCGCGGCGATGGCAAAGCCCTGCTTCCCGCTTGACCGGTTGGCAATATAGCGCACCGGATCGATCGGTTCGCGCGTCGGGCCCGCGGTGATGAGCACATGCTTGCCATAGAGCGGCCGGTGTTCGGGATCGGGATCGAACGCCGCCTGTCCCGCCAGCGGCGAAGCTTCGAAGGCTGCGGCCTGTGTCTGGAAGGCGCCGGCCATGGCCTGCGGCATCGCGTGGCCATCGTCGCCGTAAGCCAACGCCCCGGGATCGGTCGGCGGGGCTGCCGAAGCCTTGCCCTTGGTCGCCAGGATCGGTCCTGCGGCGGGATCGGGTTCGGACGGTTCGGGTAGTTCCGCGCCCTCGAAGCCGGCTTCATCGCCCGCTTCGGGCAGCTCTTCCAGTTCGGCCTCGATTTCCTCGTGGGTGCGGGTTTCCGTCGTCCGCGGAATGATCATCGACAGCAAGCCGCCCAGCCCGCCGCCGCTGGGGGTATCGTCTTCTTCCTCCCCGTCATCCTCGAACATAGGCTCCGAAGGTTCGAGCGTCTCGCCGAGCGGCACGCTTTGCGCGGGCGCGGCAAGCTGCGCAGGCACCGGAGCGCCGAGTTCGGGCAAATCGAGGTCGAGATCGAGCTCCTGCGCTATCCGCGCGAGGATGGACGGCGGTTCGGGCATCCGCCCGGCGCCGAATTCGCCGCAGGCCATCGCGCCCTCGTCGGGGTCCATCACTGCGACACCCGCCTGGCGCAACCAGTCGGCGTTGCGCTGGGTCGCCGAATGCTCCCACATGCGCACGTTCATGGCCGGCACGGTCAGCACCGGCTTGTCGGTCGCCAGGATCAGCGTGGTGGCGAGGTCGTCGGCGATCCCGGCGGCCATCTTGGCCAAGAGGTCGGCGGTTGCCGGACACACCACCACCAGGTCGGCTTCGCGGCTCAGCTGGATATGCCCCATCTCGACCTCGTCCTTGAGATCGAACAGCGAAGTGTAGACCTTGTTCTCGCTCAGCGCGGCAAGCGCCATGGGCGTGACGAATTGCTGGCCGCCCTTCGTCAGCACGCAGGTCACTTCGCCGCCGGCCTTGCGGATCAGGCGCACGAGTTCGCACGACTTATAGGCCGCTATGCCGCCGCCAATGACGAGGAGAATCTTCGGGCCGCTCACGCCGGGACTGCGCCTTGCAGCGGTGGCTCCGGACGCGCCGGTACGGATCGGCAAATGCATAGCCAGTGTGTCATCGCCGCGCTTGCTAGCGCCCCCCGTTTGGTATTGCCAGCGTGTAGCACTGGCGTTTTACGCGATACTCCCTAACCTTGTATGGTGAAAGAAAAGGAAACGGGGAGGTTTCGATGCATGTGATCCTGAGCGCGATTTTGTTGGCCCTTGCGATACTCGACCTGGTGCTGGGTACCAGCTTCCTCGTCGATCCCGCCAGCGCGGCGAGCGACTTCGGCCTGACGATCGCCTCGACCCACGGCGAATCGACATTGCGGGGCGACATGACCGCCTTCTTCTATGTCACCGCGCTGTCGCTGGGGTGGGGCGCATGGAAACGACGGGGCGAGGTGTTGCTGCCGGCGCTCGGCCTGTTCGGCATCGCCTTCATCGGACGCTTCATCAATGTCGTGGCGCAGGGGCCCTATGAAGGGTGGATGGTGCCGATGGCGGTGGAAGGGTTCCACTGCATCGTGATCATCATTGCGATACGCGCGTGGGGCTCCGGGCAAGCCGCGGCTGCCTAACCGCGCCTGCAAGGTCGGCCAGGGCGCGAGGAACCAGCGCGAGACCCACGCCGTAAGCAGGGACGAACAGCCCCATCCAGTAGAAGTTCTCCTGCCGCGCGAACAGCGCTACGGCAGTGATGAAGCCTGCGAACCACAGCGCCGCGAACATGCCCAGCCGGCCACCCGCCCCGAGCCAGCCGAGCAAGGCAAGCACTCCGAGCGTCCCTGCAAGCCAGCTCGGCAATGTCTGCAGTAAGGTGGTCACATGAATGCCGTATAGCGGCAGCGCGGGTCCCAACAGGCCGCTCCATCCTGACGAGACGAGGTCGCCCGGCGCGCGAACCGCATCCACCATCGCAGCGTGCACGGTGAAGCCGACCAGCAAAGCAAGCAGCGCACCCGCAATTGCCAGCGCCTTGCCTCGCTCGCCCGCAAGGCAGGCAACCACACCCCAGGCCCCCAGAAACGGCAGTGCGAGTTCGCGCAGCGCGATCGCACAGGTCGCCATGAGCAAACCTGCAAGCCAGCCGGGGCCCGCCGACAGCGCAAGCGCGAGCGACAGCATCATCCCGGCAAGCAGTTCGTGGCTGAAGGCAATGTCGGGGATAAAGCCGACCATGCCAAACGCTGCAGCCAGAGCTGCTGCTGCCAATGCGGTCGAACGGCCGCTTCTACGCAATGCACCGTACCAGGCGAGGATATTGGCTGCCCATAACAGGACAGCGATGATCCGCCAGCCATCCGCGCCCCACAGGGCGGTGGTCCATGCCAGGACGGGCGTGCGCATCGTCACGAATGGTGTGGTCGGCATGCCAAAGACGCGGTGCTCAGTCGCCGCGGCGGTGTAATAGCTTTCGCCTGCGGCAACCCGGCCGTTGATTGCACGGTAGAGATCCATATCGAGACGCTCGCCGCGTTCGAGACGCTCCGCTATGTCGCCCGTATGAGCCGCATCCCGCATCTCGAGCGCAAACCCGTTCCACACGCAGGCAAGCAGGGTGATGACAGCCAACAACACTGCCATCTTCCGGGACAGCACAGCGAGCGGGTGCGCGGGAAGTCTCATCAGCGCCCCCGCGCCGCTCGAAGCAGGGACGCCCCTGCCATCGGAAGAAAGGCAAGACCGACAAAAATGGCTGGCGCGACCACCGCGCCCCAGTAGAAATTGTTGGTGCGTCCGGCGAGCATGAAGGCAATCCCGTACCCGAGATAAAGCAGGGTGCCGGTGGTGCCTGCCGCGGATTTCCACCCTGCCCAGCCCAGCAATGCCAGGAGTACGATCGGCCCGGCGATACCATGCGGTAGGAACCGGAGGTTCGAGCTCAGAACCACGTTGCCGAGCCATCCAGCAAGTCCGCGCAGGGCCAGCCAGCCCGGGCCTTGCGGATCGCTCGCCAGTATCTGCGGCGACAGCAGCGCCAGATGCGCGCCTATTCCCACGAGAAACAGGAGGACGAGCCCGGCCCAGGCGGCTGCCTCCGTCCAGTCGCGCC
>Ga0208817_100619_pt1 | contig 10704 bp, 9 predicted proteins | sample Virmet3819_2500_FD_185741 | JGI IMG/M metagenome (GOLD analysis project Ga0208817, IMG submission 185741) | Marine viral communities from the Southern Atlantic ocean transect to study dissolved organic matter and carbon cycling - metaG... | ecosystem: Environmental > Aquatic > Marine > Oceanic ... | reverse complement strand
TCAGGCCGACTTGCAAGCAGGCAATTATTCAAACGTTGCCAGCGCATTTGCAACCCAGGATATTTCTCAATTTAGTCCACGCTTGCGTGAGCTTTACGGACAAGTGCTATTGAATGAGAAAAACTACTCACTTGCCGAAAAAGTGCTGTTAGACGTTATCGATGCTATGCCAAACCTTCCATCGGCACACAGAAGTTTGAGCATGGCGTATTTAATGACAGATAAATTGGCCAAAGCACGCACTCATTTAACTAAAAGCGTAGAGCTAGGTATTCAAGATGCCCAACTTTTTGGGCAGCTAGCCTATACCAATGTTCAGCTTGGCAAACCTGTCACCGCTATTGGTGCTTATCAAAATGCGTTGATGCTCGAACCTGAAAACAAGCAATGGTATCAAGGCTTATTGTTCGCGCTTATTGAAAGTAATGCACTTGCACAGGCGGAAAGCTTGCTAAGCGAAATGTTGGTAGATGATGAAAGTAATCAGCAGCTTTGGCTCCAACGGGGACAAATAGCGTTAAAGCAGGGTGACATGGTAAAGGCGCTGAGCAGCTTAGAGACTGCCCTTTCTTTAGGTGACCGCTCGCTGTCGAACTTGATTTCAGTGGCCAAATTGCACGTTTCTGACGGCAGTCCGCGGCGCGCAGCAGACATACTGGCTACCCATGCGAAGACTTTCATTACCGACAAAGATGGGGAAGGCTTCGACGCTTACTCCAAAATAGCGGCTTACTTAGCGGCTAATGAGCAGTGGTCTGATTTAGGTAAATTAACGCAAGCTGCCGACAACAATGTGAAAAAGCTCACGACCTCTAAAGCAGCTACGCTTAATGTACTTAAAGCTCAGTTAGCTATGGGCAAAGGGCAAAGCAAAACGGCAATTTCCCTTTTAACCAAAGCCATTGCTGACGCCCCTGACAATGGTGAGGCGCTGTTGTCTCTTGCTTCACTTTATCGTCAGCAGAACAACGTCGAACGTGCCAAAATGACCTATCTACGAGCTGAGTCACTCGCCGACGTTAAACAGCGCGCCATGCTCGGGCGTGCGCAAATTGCCATAGATCAGCGTCAGTACCAAGATGCACTTACGCTTTTACGACAAGTCTATAAATCGTACCCATCCCGTTCTGATTTACTTGGCAACATCCAGTCACTAGAAAACCTAGTGAAGAACACAATATGAAGAGCCAAACGGTAAACCGCGTCGCCATAAATCGTGAACGATTGGATGTCGCACTTAGAACCCTGATTGCTGTGGCATTGGGCTACGCTTTTTCAGCGTGGCTAAGCAGCGCTATCGCCAATTTTATAGGGGCTGACGGACGAGAACACGAAGTGCTGGTAAGAATGCTGTTCTTTTGTGTTTACTGCACCTTCATCCTTTTTACGTTCATCTTTGATACGACCAAAAAGGCGTCCATCATAATGACAGCGTTCTCTGCGTTAGCCTTATGTCTTTATTCAATCAGTACAGGGCTTTAACATGAAAGGGAATGTCAGAAAGTCTATGACGTGGCTTCATACTTGGAGCTCGATACTTGTTGGTTGGTTACTCTTTGCGATTTTTTTTACCGGTACGCTGTCGTTTTTTAGAACCGAAATAACCTATTGGATGCAGCCAGAACAACACGCCGCAGTACCCAGCGAAAAGGCGCTAGAGCACGGTTTACGTTATCTTGCGATCAATGCGCCCAATGCAAGTGAATGGCAACTCTCACTACCAGATGCGCGCTCGAATACACTCGACTTGTCGTGGCGCGACGCTAATGCAGGTAACGAGCGTCGTCGAGGTCCAAGGATCATGTTGAACCCGTCCACGGGTGAAGAGATAAAAGTAAGAGAAACGGCCGGTGGCAACTTCCTTTATCGTTTTCATTTCGAGTTATACGGCATAGACAGAACCGTTGGACGCTGGATAGTAGGCGTAGTCAGTATGATGATGTTTGTTGCTATTATCAGCGGCGTCATCATGCACAGAAAAATCTTTGCCGATTTCTTTATGTTCAGGCCAAAGAAGAAGCTGCTGAGCTGGATAGATGGGCACGCCATTAGTGCGGTACTAGCACTACCTTTTCATATCATGATCACTTTTTCTGGTTTGATTCTATTAGGCGCCACGCTATTGCCTTTTAACAGCGAGGAGCGCGTGCGGCACCGTCCTCAAGGTACAGAAGTACGCCAGTATGCGCAGCAGCAAAATCTAGCTTCGCCAGACATTAATGCCTTATTGGCCTTACCTATCTCTTCGATGATTGCTCACGCTGAGCGCACATGGCAGGTGCCGGTTGAAAGCCTATCTATTACTCACCCGGGTAAAGCTAACGCTCAGTTTACGCTAAGTGGGAACAACAGAACGCAGTTAAGTGCGGGGCGTGGAGGAAGTAGTGCGCTGGTATTTAACGTACAAGGCGAAGTCATTAACGAGCGCCCAGCCTCAGTAGCCGCTAACGCCAGCCAGGCGACGTATAACTATTTGGATATGCTACATCAAGCGCGCTTCGCCGATACCCTCACTCGCTGGTTACTATTTTTTGCCGGTATTCTGGGTACCATTATGGTGGGAACGGGCTCTGTTTTGTGGGTAGTGAAACGGGCAAAGCAACAGCTTGGAGAATTTGGTTTTGAATTGGTCAGAGGCAGCAATATAGGCAGCATTGCAGGGTTAATGTGTGCGACCGGCGGCTACTTTTGGGTAAATAGACTACTTCCTGCTGATCTAACGTCTCGAAGCTTATGGGAAATTAAGGTGTTTTTCGCAATATGGCTGGTGTGTGTGGTTGCAGGGTTTATTTGGCGAGACAAAAAAGGGTGGGTAATTCAACTTGGCTTTGCAGCAGCGTTGTTTGCGCTTGTCCCTTTGCTTGACCACCTCACCTCAGCAACAGGCTTAGATTTCGCGGTTGCAAATGGTGATAGCCTGAGAGTGGGCTTTGACCTTATGTGCATAACACTTGCGGCAGTACTCGGCTATGCTGCTTACCACGTCAACAAAGCCAAAGCCGTGAAAGCAAAACGGGTGAAAAGCACACTGTCACCTAAGCGAAAAAACAGAGCTCGCCAAGATAAGCCGCAAGGTGACAACAGCGAGGCATTAATATGAGTATCATTCTGGATGTGGTGTTCGCATTTGTGCTTACTTATTTGAGTTTCTTACTACTCTCGCTTGGCAACAAGAAGCATGCCGGTATCACTCGACTAACCAGTACACCTTCACCACTACTTTTAATTGTGCTTCATAGTTTGGCGTATTTGCTTATGGCAATAAGCCTCATGAACTGCATAGACGTGTGGAAGACCGAAATTGGCGTGGTGGTATGGATAGGGCTTTTACAGCTTGCAAGCGTGATGGTTTCAGCAACGTTTACCTATTTACCTACCCTTTACACCGTGGTGTGTAATTACCTATTGCTTGTCGCTTTTTGGGGGCCTCGTTTACGCGAAAAGTGAAGCAATACTTAAAGGTTGTTGAGCAAAAAATACAATAATGAGAATAAATCTCATTTACATTGAAAAGGGTGGAAATATCTGTATTATCTAGCCCGTTGAATTAATCAATATCACCGAGTAGTACAGAGAGTTAGCAACGAAATTATGAGTTTTTCTTTAGGCGGCATCCGCCAATGGCACTGGATTAGTGGCGCAGTCTGTCTGGTCGGGATGATGTTATTTGCCCTAACGGGGATTACGCTAAATCACGCTGCAGACATTCCAGCGAACAGAACTGTAACGTCAGCTGAATCAAGCTTACCAGCGTTGGTTGTCGAACAATTGGTTTCTCTGGACACCGGTGACATAGCCATTCCAAGCGAACTCGTCGCGTTTATGCAGTCGCAAGAGGGCATTTCACTACCTTCATCGGTGACGGGAGAGTGGGATGGTATCGAATTTTATGCCGCTTGGCCTGGACCCGGTGCTGACAGTTGGATAGCAGTAGATGCTGAACTTGGCACAGTGACTTATGAAAACGTTGATAGAGGATGGATATCTTATTTCAATGACCTGCATAAAGGGCGGAACACGGGAAATGCCTGGCGCTGGTTTATCGATATCTTCGCTGTTGCCTGCATTATTTTTAGCGTAACTGGGCTGCAACTATTAATGCGTCACTCGAAAACGCGCGCGTCTACTTGGCCCATTACTACGCTCGGTGTGCTCATCCCGTTTGTCATTATTTTACTGTTTGTGCACTAGCGCGACGCTGGTGGCACTTACCTACACAATTTTAAGGAGTGTTTACATGAAAATGCGAAAAGGCGCAGTTATCGCATCGACTTTATTAAGTATGACATTTGCCTCTGGCGCTATTCACGCTGCAAGCCAAGCCAAACTTGACGTGGCCTTACCGCAACTTGATGTGGCTGAATATCACAAACCTTATCTTGCCGTGTGGATTGAAGACAGTAAACGCAAGGCTACTCAAGTCGCCGTATGGTACGACGTTGAAATGCGTGAAGACAAAGGGAAAGAGTGGCTTAAAGACTTGCGCCAATGGTGGCGTCGTGGTGGACGAAGCCTTGATTTGCCTTATGACGGACTTACCAGTGCAACAAAAGGCCCAGGCGATTACAGTCTTGATTCGCAGCTAAATAAAGCGTTAGCAGAACTGCCAGAGGGCGATTACACGCTTCGCGTTGAGGCATCACGAGAAGTAGGCGGAAGAGAAGTACTGTCTCTGCCATTTTCATTACCGTTATCTGCTGCGTCACTACCGGTAGAGGTGAAAGGAAATTCAGAACTTGGGCGTGTAGTACTGCGTCTGGAAGACTAATCTGCTGAGGCGCTAATTCAACGCTCACTCAGTAGAGATCCAATAAGAGGACATTATGAAAAAACTATCAGTAAAAGCTTCAGCCATTGCGCTAGCAGCAACACTTGCCGTGTCATTTTCAGCCAGTGCGCATCGCGCGTGGTTACTTCCAAGCTCTACCGTACTATCAGGTGAAGAAGCGTACGTGACGTTTGATGCTGCTATTTCAAATACTATTTTTCACCCTGACCACTTCGCAATGAACGCCAGTAACTTAGTGGTTCAATCGCCAGAAGGTGAAGCCGTAGACGTAGAAAATATGGCACGCGGTAAGTACCGAACCACGTTTGATTTGAAATTAAACAAAGAAGGTACATACAAACTGACGTCTGCCAGCAATGGTATTCGCGCATTTTGGCGAGATGAAGAAGGCAAGCGCAAGATGTGGCCGGGCCGTGGTGAAGAATATAAGCCGGAAGAGTTCACAACAGCCGTGCCTAAGAAAGCAAAAGATCTTCGCGTAATGCAAAGCTCTCGCCGCGTAGAAACGTTTGTTACTCTTGGTGCGCCATCGAACAAGGTGTTCACGCCTGATAACGTGGGTTTGGAGCTAGTGCCAGTGACTCACCCTAATGATTTGTTCGCCACCGAAACGGCAACGTTCAAGTTACTTATTGACGGTGAGCCTGCGGTTGGCGCCGAGGTGGAAGTTGTGCGCGGTGGTATGCGCTACAGAAATGATCAGGAAACGATTAAAGTCACGTCTGACAAAAATGGTCAGATTGAAATTACATGGCCGCAAGCCGGAATGTATTTTGTAGAAATTGGCTATGAAGACGATAAAGCGCAAAAGCCTGCAACGTCTCGTAACGGTAGCTACTCAGGCACATTTGAAGTACTTCCCCTGTAATAACCGTACGTTATTGCGCAGCTAGGGGCTGTAAACGTTCTTTGAATACTCACAGAGCAACAGCCTCTTAAGTCTCTAGCCATTTCAATACAACGGTATAAAAGTTAAGCACATGACAGAAACACGCCGTCTACTCATAGCAATAGTAAGCATTGGCATGTATATGCTGTGGGTAGCGGTGTTATTTTTTAAACATCGAAAGCAATACAACTATGCGGTATCAGGCGAGGAGACCCTTGTCGTATACGCAAGCCAAACCGGTACGGCCGAAAAAATTGCCCGCGCAAAGGCCGCCGCGCTATCACAGCAAGAACAAACGTCGGTAGTGTCCATGGCATCTTTGAAACTCAACACGTTAAGTAGTGTGTCGAAAGTCATTTTTGTTGTGAGTACCTACGGTGAAGGCGAACCCCCTGATGCGGGTAGAACCTTTAGTAAAGCGCTAAAAAAAGCGTCGTCGAATCAATCTGATTACCTGTCCCACCTGTCTTTTGAAGTGGTGGGGTTAGGCGATAAGCAATACGCCGCGTTTTGCCAATTCGCAGTCACGTTGTTTGATAATATCAGTGCACTAGGCGCACGTGCGCTTTCTCCGCTAACGACATTAGATTCAGGGAAAGGTGAGCATTTGTCTTTGCTTGGTTCGTTGTCACAGGATGAACAGCACCCCACCCATGCTTTCACACTGAAAAATCGGGTTCAATTAAATGAAATAAGTCTAGCTTCTGGCGAGGCTTCAAAGGAACCCTCTGACCACTCTGAGGGCAAACCTTCAAACCCAGCGTCGCCAGGCCTGTTCGGCTTGTCTTTGAACGTTGACCATTCTAATCATACACAAGAGTTACATGAACAATGGGAAGCGGGAGACGTGTTGGAAGTCCTTATTCCTCAGCAAGGGCAGTCACCGATTGTAAGCCGAAGCTACACCATTGCGTCGGTACCACAAGAACACGACGTAAAGCTTGTAGTTCGACAGCTGGTTAAAGACAACGGACAACTTGGGCTAGGTTCTGGATTACTTACCCGTTCTTTACCTGTATCTCAGTCAGTACAGGCCTACATTCGGAAAAATACCAGCGCTATTATTACTAATACTCAGTGCCCATTGTTATTAATTGCTGCGGGTAGCGGCATTGCGGGGGTACGAGCTCAGCTTGCAAAACGCGCATTGCTTGAGAACGCTGGGCCAGTTTGGATATTTTTTGGCGAACGTCATCCCATGCAAGATGATGTGCTTGATAAAACGCTATCGCCTTTCCAGAATAGTGACTGTATTTTTAAAAAGTCAGTTATTTTCTCCCGACAAAAAGGTGGTGGCTATGTTCAACAGCGTCTTGTTGAGCAGCGAGATGAGGTTAAATCCTTCTTAGGCGATACCGGACAAGTATACGTATGTGGGCATTTTGAGGGAATGGGCCAAGGCGTTGACATGGCTTTGCAGTCCATACTTGAAGCGCAAGCCTACAATGCGTTAGCTGACGAAGGACGTTATCACCGCGACCTTTACTAATGTGGAGAACAGCAGGCAAATAATGTCTGTTTTACGCTTTCCTGTTTCACCGCTTAATCATCGCTAATAAACCTCAAAAGCCTTACAGCTAAATCCCAAACTTTGAGTTAGACTTTAGTCTAATGTGTCAGGCCCTTGCCTTGTCGCATGTTTAAATATGCGCAACAGTACGTTGGGCATACCTTAAATAGGTGTTTTCTTATTCAGGTATGACCTTTCGCCACCGATAATTGGTGTAATGTTTGAACTGAAAATAAGAAAATCAACAGGCTAGGGGCTGCTGACCTTTGTTGTACGTTTAAACCAAAATTCGTACACCAAAGAACAATAGACCCTAGGGCCTGTCGATAAAACAAATTAGGACGACAGTATGCAGTCTATTGCCATTGTTATACTGGGCATCATCGGAATGTTGCTCGGCTGGTTCGTATATTCGAAGTTTATTGCGAGCCGTATATTTAAGTTGGATGATAGTTTTGTAACACCAGCCCATACAATGAAAGATGGGGTGGACTATGTTCCCACCAATAAAGTTGTATTGTGGGGGCACCATTTCACTTCCGTGGCGGGGGCAGCACCCATCGTAGGTCCAGCTATTGCTGTCTACTGGGGATGGGTTCCTGCGGTACTTTGGGTTGTGTTCGGTACGATATTATTTGCCGGTGTGCACGATATGGGCGCCTTATGGGCCAGCGCACGCCACAAAGGCAAATCAATGGGCGCGCTGTCTGAGACCGTCATCGGAAAACGCTCTCGTTCACTATTTATGATAGTGATCTTCCTAGTACTCTTAATGGTTAATGCGGTATTTGGCGTGGTTATCGCGAACTCTTTTGTCTCCCAACCCAATGCGGTATTCCCAGCTTGGATGGCAATCGCAGTTGCATTAGTCATAGGTCAATTGCTTAAACGTAATTTCAGCCTCATACCCTTATGTATTGTGGGGATTATTGTGCTTTACGCATCGGTGTATGCGGGCAGTTATATCCCACTAAGTCTGCCGGAAACCATGTTTGGTTTAGCAGATAAAGCAAACTGGATCATTATCTTATTTATTTACGCCGCTATTGCATCGCTGTTACCAGTTTGGATGCTGTTACAGCCTCGTGATTTCATTAACGGTATGCAATTACTTGTTGGCTTGTTCCTGCTTTATGGTGCTGTGTTCTTTGCTATGCCGGATATCACGGCGCCAGCGTTTAACGCTCAAACCGCTGTCGATTCTCCAAGTCTAATCCCGCTGTTGTTCGTTACTATTGCGTGTGGCGCTGTTTCTGGTTTCCACGGTATTGTGTCTTCAGGTACCAGCTCTAAGCAGCTAGACAAAGAGACCGATGCACGCTTTGTTGGTTACCTAGGCGCGGTCGGTGAAGGTTCACTGGCACTTATCACCATTGTCGCTGTAAGCGGCGTTGCGTTTGCAGCTTCTCCAGAAGAATGGCACGAAGTATACAGCCACTTGGGTGCGGGTAGCGTGGGTGCATTTATCACTGGTGGTGCGAACCTAATTCAGCAGGGTTGGGGGTTGCCGGTAGATTTCTCGTCAACGATCCTTGCGGTAATGGTTGTCCTGTTTGCAGGTACCACCATGGATTCGGGCGTGCGTCTGCAGCGCTACATAATCCAAGAATGGGGCGATATCTATTCAATTGGTGCACTTAAGAACGGCGTGGTTGCAACGCTCGTAGCTGTTGGATGTTGTTTATTGCTGGCCTTCGGTGCAGGTGGTGCGTCAGGCAGTGGCGGTATGATTATTTGGCCGTTATTCGGTTCTACTAACCAGATACTAGCCAGTTTAACCCTGTTAGTAATCTCGGTTATGCTGATTAAATTAGGCCGACCAGCGAAATATACGCTGATTCCAATGGTGTTTGTACTGATTATGGCCTTCTTTGCTGGGCTTATTAAACTTAAAGAATACTACGTTGAAGGTAACTATCTATTGGTGTTCTTAGACGCAGTAGTACTTATTGTGTCTGTGCTTGTTATGCTTGAAGCTTTTTCTGTGGTGTCAAAACTCAAAAAGGAATCGAAGCTTAAAAAAGAACAAGCCAACGGATAAGTCACTAGCGACAAAAACTTTCATGGTTGACCTCGTGGTTTAAAATTACACTTTCGAGACAGTCAACATTCGGCCAGTGCATTTGTACTGGCCATTTTTCTTTCCTTCAAAAGCAGCATGCACTCGCATAAATCAGGTTAATCAATTTTGCTGATTTTCTGTCATACAACATATCTGTTATTATACTTACTGTTCTAAAACACCGTTATTCTTGTTGTCAAAAGCCACGTTTTTCAACGTGACCTTTCAATAAAATGACCTGTGAGGCTTTGTGTCAGATATCATTTTACTTGGACAAAATTTCCTAGCACTTTTCGTCGAATCCGCGCCTTGGCTACTTCTCGGTTTGCTGGTGGCGGGTATCATGCACGAATTGGTACCCGTTTCGTTTTTGGAAAAGCACATGGGCAGCTCATCGTTTGGCTCAATTACAAAGGCCGCGGTTATTGGTGCGCCTTTACCTCTGTGCTCTTGCGGCGTTATCCCAGCAGCACTTGGACTTAGACGTAGCGGTGCATCTAAATCTTCCACTATCTCGTTTTTAGTGTCTACGCCCGAGACTGGCGTAGATAGTGTTTCTGTGTCCTATGCATTGCTTGGACCCTTGTATGCCATTGTTAGACCCATCACGGCCATTACAAGCGCTATTTATGCTGGATTGATGGTGCGTTTTTTCGCAGAAGCAGAAGAGGTTCAACAACGACAATCTGAGGCGACGCAGTCATCGTGCTGTGGTTCAAAGCAAGCACCTAAACCAGAACCGCAAATACAGGCCAGCGCATCCTGTTGTGCAAGCGAAAAAACACATGCTCATAGCCACGAACGCACAGACAAGCCTAAACACGAGTCCTCGCCTTCAAAAGTCACAAGCGTGCTTTCATATGCCAGTGGCAAGTTACTTGAAGACATTGTGATATGGTTATTAATTGGATTAGCACTTGCCGCGGCAATTAAAACGTGGGTACCCACCGACTTTTTAACGCAATGGGGTGATGGCGTGGTCGCCATGCTAGTGATGGCGCTAATCGGCATTCCTATGTACATATGTGCTACAGCATCAACGCCACTCGCAGTTGGGTTTCTTGCGGCGGGGCTATCGCCCGGTGCTGTTTTAGTGTTTTTAATGGCGGGACCCGCCACTAACGTATCAACGATGGGAATGATCAAACAAGAAATGGGCACGCGAACGTTAGTGCTTTACCTTTTCAGTGTTATCTCTGCGAGTATTGGTTTTGGTTACGCACTGAACTACCTAGTATCTTCGTTTTCGTTAGCCTCTATGATCAAAACGCAAAGCCATGTTCATGAGCACGGTGCAGACGTTCAGGTGATTTATGGGCTATGCGCAATTTTATTGGCGGGGTTAATGTTAAGGCTGGGTCTGAAAAAGCTGCAGCAACACCGTCATAACCAAGAGCAACATTCGGCGTGCTGCGGCTAACAGTAGCCCAGCGGATGCCTTTCATAATAAAGCG
>Ga0208817_100613_pt1 | contig 10782 bp, 12 predicted proteins | sample Virmet3819_2500_FD_185741 | JGI IMG/M metagenome (GOLD analysis project Ga0208817, IMG submission 185741) | Marine viral communities from the Southern Atlantic ocean transect to study dissolved organic matter and carbon cycling - metaG... | ecosystem: Environmental > Aquatic > Marine > Oceanic ... | reverse complement strand
ATTACAGATAATCTTTAAAATTTTGGTATAAAATATAAAGTGGAAGAGGAGCAGTAGAAGTAGTTTGTGCTGCTTGAAGTTGTGTGTTTAAGTTTTTATTTTCAACTAATACAAAATTATAATTGAATGCATCAGGAAGTATTGCAATCTGTTGCGAATTACTTTTTGATGTTGAAAGTTTTATAACGTTAACCTCTAAATTGTCACAACTGTAGTTGCTATAAGTAGATTTGTTTTTGTTAGAAACTTCAGTTTGGGGTAAACCAAGTTCTGCTTGAAAAAAATTACGAACCTTACACGGCGATACTAATAATAAAAAAGCAAGGCTAACTACAGATAACCATGATATTATTTTATTAGTTGCGCTTATTTTCATATCGTAAAAGTAATAATAAGGTTTTGTGCCGCTTATTAAACTTTTCTTAATATTAGGTTATTGATTAAAATTACCCTTCAATAATATCCTTATACTCTAAAAAGAAGGCTTCAAAACGACTCATAATGTCATTAAAAAACACCATAACTTCCTGCCATGTGTTTTTGTTATGTATAGATACTTTATGCCCTAAAGGGACATAGACACGAGAGATTTCTTTTCCGTTTTCTAAAAAAAACTCTTCTTCATATATGGCTTCTGGTAAAAACTCATCTTTTAAAATAGATTGAAGTGCTACCAGTTTTTCCCAATATTTAATACGATGTTCTAAGCTATCTTCAAGATCTAATGCAACTAAAGCTTTTTTGTTATCAAAATGAAATTTAAAGCTAACACCTTTAAGTTTGGTGTTGTATAAAATCCATTTTCTAGGAAAAGATTTACCAAAACTGGTCCAAAATTCTTGTTTTAATTGCCTTGATTCTTCTTTAGAAAACATAGTTAAAGTTGATTTTTAGACAAAATAAGCAATAATAATTGCTAAAACAATGGTACTTAATTTAACGATATTAAATTTATGTCCTTCATTACTTTCAAATAAAATTGTGGTACTAATGTGTAAAAAGATACCAATAACTAAAGCTGAAATTTCATAAAAATAAGTGGTGAAAAACTCAAAATTTTCTGATAAAAATGTACCTAATGGCGTCATAATAGCAAACAAACCTAAAAACAAAAAGATTTTTGGATTACTTATTTTAGAGCTAATAAAAAACGAACTTAAAATGATAGCAACGGGTAATTTATGAATAATAACACCGTATAATAATTGCTCGTGCGCATGGATAGGTATACCTTCTAAAACGCTATGCATACTTAAGCTAATAAATAACAACCAAGGAAAATTTACTCTATCTTTATGGATGTGTACATGTCCGTGTTCTGCACCTTTAGAGAAAAATTCTAAAACAATTTGTAGCAAAATACCAGCCATAATAAATAGACCGATAGGCTTATTATGGTTATGATGGTATACTTCTGGTAAAAAGTTAAAAACGGTAATAGATAATAAAAAAGCACCACTAAAAGCTAATAATAACTTGAGGTTAGTCGATTTTTTAGGTTTAAAAATTAGTACAATTAAAAAACCTAAAACAACACTTAATATGGGTAATATAATATTTAACATAAAGAAGACTTAGCGGTCGTGTTTAGATTATTTAAAAATCATGATTAATCTTTCAGAGTTTTTAGCATCAAATTTATTTAGCTTATAATTGCCAAAGACATCTAATAAATATACACCAGCTTTTTCAAATAATTTTTCAAAATCATTAAGAGTAAAGGCTTTTACACGTTCTTGAAAGTGGTAATCTTCATCTTCAAAAGTAAAAGAAATATCTTTAATAATGTAACCGTTTTCAACACGACGTTCTTGTAAAAAATCAATATCATCAACAGTTTTGGTGTTTTTTTTAACCAAATTATCAATAACGTAGTTGCTATTCATAAAATCAATAACACCAAAACCAAACTCGTTTAAATTAGCTTTAATAGCTTTTATGGTCGATAGGTTATCAATTTCATTTTCAAAATAACCAAAACTTGTAAATAGATTAAACACAGCATCAAAAGTTTCGCCGTAAGGCTTACACATATTATGTACATCAAAATGTAAAGTTTCATTTTCAAACTGTTTGGCAAATGCAATACTATTTTCAGATAAATCTGCACCAACAACATTGTAGCCAAGCGTGTTTAAAAAGATACTATGTCTGCCTTTACCACAAGCTAAATCTAAAACCTTTGCTTGTTCAGGTAAATTTAGATAGTTGGTTAAATTGGTCATAAAAGTTTCCGCTTCGGCATAATCGCGGTCTTTATAAAGTATATGATAAAATGGAGTGTCAAACCAAGAGGCATACCATTTTTTAGTACTATTTGTCATAAAATTAATTTTGGGGTTTAAACTTTCGCTTAAGCTACAGTTTATCAGGCTTTCTCAACTCGCTCTTTTCAAGGAGCTCAAACAAATTGCTCAATCCTTAACCCATTTATCAACAAAGGTTATGTTTCCGGCAAAAATACTCTATTTTTGCAAAGTATTAGACGTTTATAATGGAAGAAAATTTCAACATGGTAGCCAAAACCTTATTTGGTTTTGAAGATTTATTGGTAAAAGAATTAAAACAACTTGGCGCACAAGATGTTAAAGCAGGTGTACGTAACGTATCTTTTGTTGGTGATAAAGGATTTATGTATAAAGCCAACTTGGGTTTACGTACAGCTATAAAAATCTTAAAACCAATAAAAACGTTTAGAGTATCTAATGAAGACGATTTATACAAACAAGTGTATAATATTAAGTGGGAAAAATACTTAAAAGCTACAGGTAGTTTAGCAATAGATGCTACAGTACATTCTAAACATTTTACACACTCAAAATTTATTGCTTTAAAAACAAAAGATGCTATTGTAGACCGTTTTAGAGATAATGGTGGTGTTAGACCAAATGTAGATTTACGTTTTCCTGATTTAAAAATTAATGTACATATAGATCGATCTGTTTGCACAATTTCTTTAGATAGTTCTGGTGAGTCTTTACACAGACGTGGTTATAAATTAGCAACTAATATTGCGCCTATAAATGAAGTTTTAGCAGCAGGTTTAATTATGTTATCTGGTTGGGATGGACAAAGTGATTTTATGGATCCAATGTGTGGTAGTGGTACTATGTTAGCCGAAGCAGCTATGATAGCTTGTAATATTCCACCAAATTTAATGCGAAAAGAATTTGCTTTTGAGCGTTGGGAAGATTGGGATGTAGAGTTATTTGAAAAAATAGAAGAGTCTTTATTAAAGAAAACTAGAGATTTTCATTATAAAATTATTGGTTACGATAAGTCACCAAGTGCAGTGCATAAAGCTAAAGAAAATATTAAAAATGCACATTTAGATGAATTTATATCTATAAAACACGAAGACTTTTTTAAAACGCAACGACCAGGAGAAGCACAAAAATTACACATGGTATTTAATCCACCTTATGGAGAGCGTTTGGATATACAAATGGAGCAGTTTTACAAGCAAATAGGAGATACCTTAAAACAAAATTATCCAAATACAGATGCTTGGTTTATTACTTCTAATTTAGAGGCTTTAAAATATGTAGGTTTACGACCTTCTAGAAAAATTAAATTATTTAACGCAAAACTAGAGTCTAGATTAGTTAAATATGAAATTTATGCAGGAAGCAAAAAAGCTAAGTTTAATTAGTAGTATCTTCTTCGGTATTTTCAGGTAATTCTTTAGTCTTCTTTTTCTTTGTGTTAGCCTTTTTAAATAAAGGAATCATGTAAGAAATAGTATACCCATAACCAACACCAATACTATTAGAATCATAAGTCTTATAAAAACCTGGTACATATAAATTTTGCATGTTTTCAGGTTCATCTTGACTAATCATACTTTTTAATTGACCGTTAATACCAACGTATAAATTGTTTAGTACTTCGGCTTTAATACCTAATTGAAGTTCTACCCAAATAGCAGATAAACCACTAAATTTTACGCTTTCGTTGGATGAGTTTTGTTCTCCCCAATATTGATTGGTGTTATACACTGTGTAATTATTTCTGGTTTGGCTAAATCTGCTAGCTCCAACTCTAAAACCAGCATAAATCATATTATTCATTCCGTACCAGTTATCATACATATTATAATCTGCACCAGCTTTAAAATAACTACCGGAAGCAGTTACGCTTAGATAATCGTTAGTAGTTGTTTTTTCTTCATTACCTATTTCTCCTGCTAGATACCAGCTTTTTGTTAATCGGTAATCCCCAACAATTTCAAATCCTTTATACTCATCATCTACAGCAGATCTAATTAATTTTCCTGCATCCAGACCAATACGTAAACCGTATTCTAGCTTGTTTTTGTCTTCTGTTGGTATTTGTATCGTGTCTTGAGCGTTAGAAGACCAAACGCTACAAACAAGACTAATGAGAAAAAGTGTAGTGTGTAATTGTTTCATCTTCAATTATTAAATTATCGTTTTGTGGTATTGTTTGAAAAATCCATTGACCATCAGTACCTTGATCTATTGTTACATTTGTATTAACAAAAATAGTTTTGTAGCCACAAGCTCTAGATACATAAACATCACTTCTTGAATAGTCAATTGTGACTAGATCTTGGTTTCCTGTAAAGAAATCGTCAGATAAATCATCAGGTGTCCCATTGTTATCTATTTCAAAATCACTAATTAATATAAAGTAAGTTTGATCGTTAGTTGTTCTTAAAGGTAAAAATATTTGGTTAGTATCTTCTCCTGTGGCGCTTCTTAAATTTGAACCTTCTGGAACGCTTGTATCTAAAGGAAACACACTTGGGTCTTCAATACCTAAAACAACTAAATTAAAGACATTTTTAGAGTTTTCTAAAATGCTATTATCTACAAAGTCAACAATCATATTTGGTGTTGTAGGAGAACTTTCTGGACATAAATCGTCACGTTCGCAAGTGGTTAAAAGCGGTAACACCAAAAATAGCGTTAATAGTTTTTTCATAATTTATTTTTCAAAAAGTACAACCGTTTCTATGTGTGATGTGTGCGGAAACTGGTCGACTAGACTTATCTTTTTTAGTTTAAAACCTGTATTGATCAAGGTTTCTGTATCTCTTGCTTGTGTTGCAGGATTACAAGATACATAAACCATGCGTTTTGCATTTAAATTTATGATTTTATTTAAGGTTTTTGGTGCAATGCCAGAACGAGCAGGATCTAATATTATTGTCTGAATTTTGTTTTGATATTGTGGATATTTGCTTAAAAATTTACCAACATCTTCAGCATAAAACTCAAGACCGTCAATATTATTTCTTTTAGCATTTAGTTTAGCATCTTCTATTGCCGAAGCTACAATATCTACACCAATTATTTTAGTATTATTACTTTTTGAAGCAATAATTTGTCCAATAGTACCAGTACCACAAAATAGATCTAAAACTACTGAGTTATCTACAGCTTCTTTATCTTCTAAAGCATAATCGACTACTTTTTGATATAATTTTTCGGCAGATTTTGGATTGGTTTGAAAGAAGCTTTTCATGCTAATTTCAAAGTTTAATCCAAGTAATTCTTCAACTATTTTGTCTTCACCATAGATAAGTGTAATACTACCTGATGTTGCTATTGTACGATCGCCTTGTTCGTCGTTTATAGTATGTAAAAGTCCGGCAACTCTATCTTTAAAAAGTGATACTAAAAACTTAGCAAATGCATCTAAATCAAATTGATCTAATCCATTAGAAGTGGTAACCAAATTAAATAATAGTTGATTAGTTTTATAAGATTTTCTAACCACTAAGTATCTAAAAAAGCCTTCACGCTTTGGAGCATGCCAAGGAGCTAAATGTGTAGCTTCGCAATAATCTTTAATTTTTATTAAGTTGTCTTCTAATTCTTTATCAAAAAGACCACTATCTTTATCAAGATTATCACCAATCCACCATGTACCACGACGTTTAAAACCAAGAGTAAACTCGTCTACGTCTGTGTTTTTATCATGATCATATCCAATTGCAGAAAAGCTATATTCCATTTTATTGCGGTAATGAAATAGGTTAGGAGACGCCACAAACTCATCAAAATAGTCTTCAATCTCAGGTACTTTTCCAATTTTTTTAAACAAATCCATAGTACTTGTGTACTTGTATTGGTGTTGTTTTTCGATTGGTAAATTAATGTATGGCGCGCCAGAAATTTCGTGATAGTTTGATTGAACTTCATCTGGAGATTTTTGTAGCACATCAATCAACTTACATTCGGCATATTTCTTTTTAGATTTTACCACACGCGCTTTAACCTTTTGACCAGGTAAAGTGTTAGGTACAAAAAGTACAAAGTTTCCTAATTCGTTACTTATACGGGCAATTCCTTTACCTCCAAACGCGTAGTCTACGATATCTAAATCGATAAGCTGACCACGTTTTACAAATTTATTTCGATCTCTTCTAGACATGCTGCAAAAGTAAGCAAAGCAATTTCGATTTTGGAAATTAGAATTATGATTTTTTAACTTTTTTAGATTGAACACCAGAATATCGTTAAATCCAACTAAAAATGTTTTTAAAGGCAGGTAATATTTATTATTTTGCAACCTCTAGGGATGATTTCTTTCCCACGCTGAATTTTCGAGACTTTTCGAAAGGATAAAGGTAGATAAGGAATGGTTATTTTTTTCACTTTAAAAATTTATAAAAATGGCTGTTTTAGACCAATTAACGTCGCAAGAAGCGATGGATTTAGAAAACAAGTATGGAGCGCATAATTATCATCCATTACCAGTAGTATTAAGTAAAGGCGAAGGTGTTTACGTTTGGGATGTAGAAGGTAAGAAATATTACGATTTTTTATCGGCTTACTCTGCAGTAAACCAAGGACATTGTCACCCAAAAATTGTAGGTGCAATGACGGAGCAAGCAAAAAACTTAACCTTAACCTCAAGAGCATTTTATAATGACATGTTAGGTCGTTATGAAAAATATGCGACTGAGTATTTTGGTTTTGATAAGCTATTACCAATGAATACAGGAGCTGAAGCTGTAGAAACTGCTTTAAAAATCTGTAGAAAATGGGCTTACGAAGTTAAAAACATCGATGAGAATGAAGCTGAAATAATTGTTTGTAAAAACAACTTTCATGGACGTACAACAACTATCATTTCATTTTCAAACGATCCTGTAGCACGTAAAAATTTTGGTCCGTATACTAATGGATTTATTAAAATTGATTACGATAATTTAGAGCAATTAGAAGACGCTTTAAAAAACAACAAGAACGTAGCAGGGTTTTTAGTAGAACCAATACAAGGAGAAGCTGGTGTGTATGTACCAAGCGAAGATTATCTATCAAAAGCAAAAGCACTTTGCGAAAAATACAATGTATTATTTATTGCAGACGAAGTACAAACAGGTATTGCACGTACAGGAAGATTATTAGCAACCTGCGGTAACTGTACCTGTGAGGATAAAAATTGTTCTGGTACACCAGAAGTAAAACCAGATGTTTTAATTTTAGGTAAAGCTTTAAGTGGTGGCGCTTATCCAGTGAGTGCTGTTTTAGCAAATGATAATGTGATGAATGTGATTAGACCTGGTAATCACGGAAGTACTTTTGGAGGTAATCCAGTTGCAGCAGCAGTAGCAATAGCAGCTTTAGAAGTTGTAAAAGAAGAAGACTTAGCACAGAAAGCTTTTGATTTAGGTGAATTATTTAGAGCAGAAATCAATAAATATATAGAAACTAGTAACATTGTTAATTTAGTAAGAGGAAAAGGTTTACTAAACGCAATAGTTATTAATGATGATGAAGACAGTGATACCGCTTGGAATATCTGTCTAGCATTACGTGATAATGGCTTACTAGCAAAACCAACACATGGAAACATAATTAGGTTTGCACCGCCATTAGTAATGACTAAAGAACAATTATTAGATTGTGTATCTATCATTACAAAAACTTTAGAAGCTTTTGAAAAATAAAAGCTTTATTTTCATAAAAAAAGGCGACCCATTTGGTCGCCTTTTTTGTTTTATAAGAATATGTAATTATTGAGCAGCTTGTTGTGCTTCATACTGTTCCATTGTTTGTCTAAATTGTTCTTGTATCTCGTCCCATCCAACAGTATAAATTCTGTAAATTGTAACTAATAAATAGATAACGTTAATAATAGTTATTATTAAAGCTACCGTTTTAGCTGTTTTCATTTGGTTATATTGTTTAGGACCTGCTTCGTAATCTTCAGGGTTTAATTGTGCATTTTTTAAGGAGTTATTAGCTACTAAAAATCCTGAACCAGAAAGAATAAAACCTAATCCGCCAAAACAGCAGCATAATAATCCGACAATTGAAAGTACATAAACTAAGGTTGGGTTGAGTCTTTTTTTCATTTTAAGTGTGGTTAATTAAATTATATATAAAGTTGGTTAAAATTAAAACAATACTAATAATAGCTAATATAGAAATGATTTTTGTTGAATATTTAAATTTATAGAAAACAGATACTAATATAACTATACCAAGAAGAGATAGCGTGTAGATTGCAGGATACATCAAAAATCCATCCACCAATTTACCTTGAGATACTAAAGTGACAGATCTTTGTATACCACAACCAGGACATTCAAATCCTAAGACTTGCTTATTCATACAAGGTAGCATGTAGTTATTTAAATCTTCCATTTTACTATTTAAAATTTAAATTTAGTAAAATAAAAAAGGCTTTTACAATTTGTAAAAGCCTTTTTAAATAAAATTTTATGTACATCTACTTTTTATTAGCTACAATAACCTTTTTAGTTGTTGTATTACTGTTAGAAAGTGTAGTTTGTACTAAATATACTCCATCACTTAAGTTTTTAGTAGAATAGCTCAAACGCTCGTTGTTGTTTTTTATAATTTTGTTAAAGATAATTTTACCAGAAACATCGTATAGTTTAATGTTTTCTATATCTAATTTTTTAGGGTTTAAAACGACTAATTCAGATGTATTGTTGTTTTGAATCACGTTAAAGTTGTTCTCTGCAAACTCATCTGTAGATAACGTATTGGCTTCTACAAAAACAACTTCAAATCTATCAGTATAATTACCAGCAGGTAAGTTAATTTCGAAGTTTTGAGACTGTAAGTTTACGTAAGTATCATTTACTTTATCATGTATGTAAATTGGTTGATTATTATCAAAATTTTGCACATCAAATATTCTAAACCTAATTAATTGTTGGTTATTAAGATTTAAAACTACAGGAATAGCTAAATTTAAATCATAAGCATTAGCTTGAGTTACTAATTTTTTACTGTTTTGAGGCCAATACGCATCAGAGTTTAGTGTACTATACATATTACTCTCTAACCCATAATCCTCGTCTGGTGTTGCAGTATCATGGAAGTTTTGTAATAATTGGCGTGTATAGGTTTCGTTAAAATCTATATTTAATCTAAAACGTTTGTAATCTGAAGGTAAAACATCAGATCCGTTAGTTGTAGATTGACCATTTTGATTACTAGAAGATTCGTTCTGTTGTGCTGTTCTAAAAAATTCACTGTTAGCACCAGATTCTCTGTAATAAGTACGATGGCTATCAGAAATTAATAAATTACCATTAGCGCTACCTTTAACCATAAACCCTTGTCCAATAGGTATGTATCTGTAAACATTTTTACTTGATGTAGAAGGTAATCCGGTTGTATTTATAGTACCATCTGCATTATAAGTTTTAAATGTGGCAGGTGTAAAAGATCTAACTCCAGTAGGTGTTATAGTAAACGATGCATAACCACCAGAATAAGATGTCAAATTATGAGATGCAATAGATTGGTCTTGCTCCCAAAAATATAAAGAGGCAGAGTCTAAGAATCCAGTATTTGCAGGATCATGTATAAACGCTACAGCATCTAAAGCAGAAGGGTAAGGGTTACCAATTAAAGTTTCTTGACCAGTAAGAACAGCAACACTTATTTCACCTTCGTTAGGTTTTCCTCTAAAATCGTATTGTTGGTTACCTGCATCTGTTCCTTTCATAGTAAAACCATAACCAGCATCTACTGTACCAGATTCTCCAACAAAAATCCAATCAGCATAATCAGTACCTGGATTATATTTCCAAATCCAATAATCTTCTATATTTAAAGGAGAACTTGTTCCGTTATATCCTGTGGTACTGTAACCAGCAAGATTACTGTTAGTTAGATCCGCAACGTCGTAAATGTTTTTATTAGGTGTGAACGCTCTGTTACCAGTACTGTTTGCATCAACATTTCCTACAGGAGAAGCCCAATAATTGTAGGCATATTGATTTACAGTACCTTCTTGATAGACACTAAGTTTACCAACACCAGAGTTACCAGTGTTACCAGACCCTTGTAATAATTGTGCATCGTTTCTTAAATAGAACGTGGAGTTTGCTTCTGTAAGATTAACATCATCTTCTACATAAACTTCGATATCTGAAGCAAAAATGAAAGCATCATTTCTAACCGTTAATTGTGCTAAAGACAATTGACAGAATGTAAATGATAAAAAAGTTAAATAAAATAATTTCATAGTAATATAAATTTGGCACACACAAAATTACTAAAAACAACTCTGGTTGAGCATTTTAGTCGGTCAATTAAAGCTATTTTTAGACGAAATACGAGTTTTTTAGGTTTAATGTATTAATTGACTATTCTTATTAACATCTTTTAATAGTAGTTTCTTTACTTAAATCTTTTATTTTTGTTTTAAGTTATATTTAAATGAATAAAAATTACCTTTTTATAATTATCGGAGGCGCTATTTCTTTCTATGCAAATGCTACGGAGAAACAAAACGTATTTTTGTTAGTGATAGGTATTGTAA
>Ga0208817_100587_pt1 | contig 11040 bp, 15 predicted proteins | sample Virmet3819_2500_FD_185741 | JGI IMG/M metagenome (GOLD analysis project Ga0208817, IMG submission 185741) | Marine viral communities from the Southern Atlantic ocean transect to study dissolved organic matter and carbon cycling - metaG... | ecosystem: Environmental > Aquatic > Marine > Oceanic ... | reverse complement strand
TCACTTGATTTGGTTGCAAGGCGTTCTGCAGTAGAATGCGCAGCAAAAGCAAAACTTGAGGGTAAAATATTTATAAATTTTAATCCTTCAAGTATCTACGACCCGTCTTATTGCCTACGCGCAACAGCTTCATCCATATATGAAATTGGACTTCGTCCTGAAGATGTTGTGTTTGAAGTTACTGAAACCCATCGCGCGACAGATCTCAACCAATTAAAGGGCATTTTATGCTTTTATCGCAGTGCCGGGTTTAAAGTAGCGCTTGATGATATTGGTTCGGGCTGGTCGGGCTTAAATTTACTTCAGTCGCTGCGCCCCGATTACGTAAAAATAGACATGGAATTGGTGCGTAACGTACATAATGACCAATATAAACAAAACATCGTTACTAATCTGATTCGAATTGCTAAAACCAATGGTATTGAAGTCATTGCTGAAGGGATTGAAACTGAGGAAGAAGCGCAGTGGCTCACTGACGCCAACGCAGACTACTTGCAGGGGTATTTATACGGTAAACCAGAACCCGCCAAAATAAATATGTCTTATGAAGAAAAGGAAAAAATAGAAGCATCCCTTAAGCCGCTCGATAATGCTGCAAAGGCGTAAAGCCTTATTAAAAACATTGCTGTTATCTTACGTCTAAAATGACAAATAAGCGACATGGCGCTATTCACTTAGCGCTGCTTTCGCTTAGCTTGTAGTCTTTGATTAACACTGATGAGATTCATAAACCAACTGACTTTTAAAAGCCTATTATCGCAAATACGCTTAAACTGGTTTGGCATGCATATAAGCAATATGAGAGTAAGGTTTAGCGTTTTGATGTTTTGGGGAATAAATGGTGCCCGGGGCCAGAATGGAATAAAAAAGCTAACCATCTGATTAATATAGATTTGCTAGCACCTAAAACATGGCGGTGTTACTACTGGTGTTACTAAAATATAGATATCGATTACCTACCCTTTAAAATGTATAGTACAGACATAAATTATTAAAACAAGGAATGTTATGGAACACGGAAAATTCAAAGTTTTACTTGAGGAACTTCACAAAGATCTAGAGCCTGATTTAAGGCAAAAGCCACTATCAGTTGAAGGTTATGAGGTGCAGCTTCGAAAACTAATTGAGTATGTTGGTCACAAAGCGTACGAAAATGGAAAAAGAGGTAATGAAAAAAACGAGGATATAATTCAAACTTTATTAAGAAAAGATAACGCTTTTATTCAGCAAAAATCAGATCTAATAACGGTTTACTCTCGACTCCACAGATTGGCCTCTAAGTTATCGGATACCGAAAATCGACTTTCAAAATTCGACCTTAAAGAAAGGATTAGGTTTTTCACGTTCAGAGTACTCACCGCTATCGGTATAGCCGCTGTGGTTTTGGGTACCGCGTTTGTAGCACATAACTTGGGAATCCCACTTCCACTTTCTGGCTTGAAAAATGTAAGCTCGTAGCTCTCATTGGGTATTTAGTACCCTCCTAGATTATCTCCCATATTCGACAAGTCGGTCAGTGCTTCTCTCTGCTCTTCTTCGATAATATCTCTTATCTCCTGCTCACTTGTAAGTTGGGTTAAAAGAGGGGCGCATCTACGGGGAACTAAAAGTAATCTGGCTTTTGTATCTAATACCAAGTTGACCAACATCTTTTCAATTTCTTCTCGGGGTATCAAATCGCCTCGTTTCTTACCAGCTTCAAGTTCAACAAGCATTGTCTCTGCTGCAAGTTTTCGACGCTTTAACTCGTCATCGGTAACACTCGATAAGTCTCCAGTCGCGTTTATTACTGCCTGCTCTTTTTCCCACTCAAAAACGGCTGCGGTATCAAACGTCCACTCTCTACCGCGCCCACCTCTTTGCTCAAAAGGCATTCCTTTACTTACTTTACTTGTGATAGTAGGTAGTGAAACCCCTAAGATCTCCGCCAGTTCTGCTCTATTTACTTGTGCCATAATTTAAAAGAAAACAAAAAATCGAATTTGGAAATGCTCGCACAAGGCAAATTCTGCGCTGCTGCGAACCCGTATGACATAAACTCAAAAGGACCCAATTTTTTAGGTCCTTACTGCCTTAAGCTGGCCTGTTTTGATGCCGCCTTAATGCTCTTACTATCTTTTTCGGACTGCGCTCTATTGCTTCGACTATCTGATCATCTGTCAAGTTTGCACCATTCACCACAAAAGAAATTTGTGGCGCCGCTGCAACCCCCTGATCTCTTGTTAAATCGATAACCTTTTCGCGGGGATGGAGCATGGCTAATTTACCGCCCTTACCGTCCATACCGCCTATACGCGCCCCTGAGCCTGTGTAACCACCACCGTCATACGACGCTACTGCTGAGGCAGCAGCAAGCCCTTGTATCGCGTAAGCCATAGGTTGTGTTACCGATAGAGCTGCGCTCATTGCTCCTGGCGCCATACCAGGCCCAACTATCGGAATTGCTGCCGTACTTTGGAAAGCATTTAAACCTGCCATTAGCGATGCTGCCTGCGCGTTAGCTGCTATCCCTGATGCGCCAGCTACGGCTGTACTTTTACCCACGGTCATTTGAACAATCTTGTAGGCCAGCCACTGAGCTGCCATTTGCCCTAATGCGTTCACAACCCCTCTAGCCATTCCTTGCATAACGCCTTTAAAGGCATCACCAAGACTTTGACTATCAAATATAACTGACTCAATAGCGCTCCCCATTCGATTAGAAAAGCTCTCTACTGTGAATGCTGCTAACTGGTCAAAGTTAACTAAAGCCCCTTGCGTTGCTTCCAGCCACTGCTCCCAAAACGACTGACTAGTTTCGGTTAAATTTTCGTAAGCAGTAAATCCGCGTTCCTCAAAGTTTTCCCAGAACATACCAGCGTTTTCAGCCATTTCTTCATCAAAAGTGAAAGCACTTGTGTTTATTCCGTCAATAAGTGAAAGGCTGTTTAAGAACGAATTTTCCACTTCTTTAGTTGCCGCTTCGACTTCTTTTGTTACTTCTTTTAGAGGGCTTATATCGATATTCGTAACAGCGCCTTCAAGGCTGAACATATCCATACTTTCAAAGATATTGTTAGTCGATCCAAAATCAGGATTATCCAGTTCGCTAAGCTGATCGACTATCTTATTGATATCAGCGTATAGCGTATTAGCGGTTCCTTTGAAATCTGCTGCTTGCTGAGCTATTTCATCCGTGCTTAATCCAGAGAAGAAACCCGCAAACGGGCTATACTTTGCGAGGGATGCCGAAGCTGCAGCCACCTCAAACATACCAGCAGCCATTCCTTTGAATGCTTTTTCGCCTCTAAGTAAATGTTCGTTCAAACCACCCTCTAACACTTCAAGCAAATCTGCGAGTGGTTCCGCAAAGTTTGAGGCTAACTTATTACCTATACTGCTGGCCGTTGCATCTATTCTCTTGAACTCATTCGCCAGTTCAGTCATTTTTTCAACTTCTGCTTGGCTCATGGCTAGGTTCAAGTTGTTAAACTGATCAGAGTATTCTTTAATGGCTGCGCCGTTATTTTGTAGCGCTGGAAGTAACAGCGTTGCATCGTTGGCTATCGCTTCCATATAGAACACTTGCTCTTTTGCTGATACGTTCGCATCATCCATTGCCTTTTTCACGGCTATTAGAACATCAGTGCTAGATAAATCTTTAAGAGCGTCAGCAGTCAATCCAACCTGTGGAGCCACTTGTTCAAAAAAGTCTTTAAACGGGCCTGCACCGGTAGCGATAAAATCACCAAGCTTGTCTTGAACATCTTTTGAAATGTCCGCGAACTTCTCTTGCTCGACATTAAACATACCAAACGCATAACTTAATGACTGGAACTCCTCTACGTTCAACCCTGCTAGTCTTGCCTGGGCTTCAAGTTCTTTAGCATTATTAGCACTGGATACCATAAACGCGCCAAAAGCCGCCGTTACTCCCGCTACTGCGGCAGCGGTTCCAGCCGCATGTTTTGCTACTGTCCCTAGTTTAGAGTTTATAGCCGTGAAGGCTTGCGCGGTTTTATCCTGCGCTGATATTACAAATTCATATTTCGACATATGATTTCACTTTAAAAGGGGGGCTAATTCAAACAAGGCGCTCGTTCTAATGAGGAAAAAACGAGCATAGGCAACGTTAAAACCTACTTTTATAGATCTAGCCCCCATAAACTTACATAACTCTAACGAGACCTCGATAATCAACTGGGGCAACATCAATATCCCATTGGTGCTTTACTTCTAGCCCGTCAGTTCGGCTGATTTGCTTTGTCATTACAGAAGGTGCTTTAGAGCCGCGTAATTTAAACAGACAAATGCTGCTCTGCTCCTTTCCTGCAGATAGGAACCACCCGCCAAAATCAACAAGGCGAGGCTCCACGATTACAGAAAGCTTTTGCTCATCTAACAGCGCTTTGTTGTATTCACCTACGACCTTGGCAGCTTCAATAGACTGTGCCGGCGATGTAATTACAAAGCGAGGTTGAGTGATCGCGAGTTGCGTCTTTGCCTCACCAGGCAAATTAGGGAAGTAGTTTTTCTGCCCATACATTAAGCCAAGTGCCGCCGCCAAATCATTTGCAAAATCACTGGTTTTATTAACGATATTTTTATGGTCAGCGTGGAATAATTCTTTCTCATCAAAAGCAACCGGGTTGCTTGTCAGTATTGAGTAAACCTTCGTTCCTATTAGGCGTTCGTATGCTTGAGCTACTGTTTTGACTATCGCGTCAAAAGCGCCTTGGGCACCGTTTATTAACGTTTGTCTGGGTATGGCTAAAATATCACCATATGTAGAAAGGGAAGCGTTAGCCACTTCACCAAAAAGTGAGTCAAATCGTCTGTAAGTTTCGCGCTCATTCACTTTATTGGGTTCTGGCAACAGCGCTGCAGTGATTATGTTATTAAAGTGAAAGTTATCAAGCTCGCCTTCTCTAACCCAATTCGCCCACGTACCAGGAACACCGCCCCATTTTTCGAGTAACACACTAGAGGCTACATCTCGGAAAAGTTCGGGGAAGTCTACAAAGTTCAAAAACGTTGTCATTATTTCGCTTCGGGCCTGCTCGCTTGTCATTCTTTCGCGGCGCTGGTCCGTTCTATCAATTTTTGACTCAATGTTGTGAAGATGGTCTAAGCTGAACTCTCGCAACGTAGCGCGCGCTATGTCATAAATATCTTCGGTAGAATCACCACGAATTATGCGCTTTACTTGTGCTACGGCATTAGATCGAACGGCTAATTGATTACTCATTCTACTCTCCCCAAAATACGCCAATCTTCGCCAGCGCCTTTTCTTTTGTTGCAGTGATTTCAAGACTGTATTGCTCACCCTTCAATAGCTCTATCGATGAAACTTGTCGCGCTCCGTGGTCTACGCTATATGTATCAAACAAACCCGCCAGGCTAACCCTTGAACCGTTAGAATTGAGAAAAAGGCAAACGCTACTAATGTCTGAAGGGTTCTCTTGAATAAAAGTCGCCTTGTTTGACTCAGCCGTGAATTTTACTTCTAAGCTTTCCGTTACATGCTTTTTTACAAGCTGTTTAATCTTACTCATTTGCTAGTACCTACCATCTAATTTAATGCTTTGCTCTTCGAGCATCTTTTCAAAAAGGTCAGAGGCTTTGTTTAGCAATTGACCAGCCCCGACATAAATAAATCTGTTACCACCGTGATGAAGCGCGTCTCCGTATGTGTCAAAAATTCCGCAATCTGGCCCTTTGCCGCCGTTCTGAATTGCAACAGTAGCGTCTGGTGAAAAAAAGCCGTCCGTGGCGATGCCTAAAGTGAAATTCTTTAATAACCGAAGGTATGTTTTTCTATCGTTGCCCCTATGATGTGAAAGCAACACACAGTGAACAGCCGCAAGAAACGTGTACTTGTAACGAGTTAAGCTAACTTTTACGCAGCCAAGCTCTTTAAGCGGTACATGGCCCCGTAAACACCAGTTGTTAAACGTGGTATTGCTAACGCCGCAGATCTCTAAAAACTGTTTTTTATCTAGTACCGGTTCCGTTAACTTCATAACTAAGTGAATGTAATTAATATATTCACCATATTAACTGCTGTACGAATAAACAGTTATAGGCTGCTTTGTGGGTGGGTTGTGAAAAGGCTAGATTTTTTTAGCATTTGATTGGTCACGCGATTGGTCATGATTGCCCTGTAGGGCAACTAGAACGGGTATTGTGGTTGGTCACTTGATTGGTCATCAGTCGATGATATTTGAATCAGAGGGAGGTGACTTTTGCTCTTAGGTATTCCGTGTGGAAAAAGCCATAAATCACGCTAACCATTTGTTTAACTATGAAAATATGGCACTCAAATTTTTGATCATTACCACCAGCGAAATTCGTTTTTTAACTAAATTGTATAGTCCCTTTTAGAATACCCACAGGTTCTAATAACTTTCTGTAATCACTGTTTATTTCGTGATTTTCTGAATTTTTCACGCCAGACTTATGACAGGTCACAAGCCAAACTCTTACTACTCAACGGCTTTTAATTTTGCGCTGCCAGGTACTTGTTGATAACGAATCCAAAGGTCTTTTTCCATCTGCTCGTTTACAAAATCTGCATCAGCTTGTATTGCATCGTCAATTAAATCAGATGCAGCCCAGAGCAGGTTACCAGTGATTTCATCATTCATTCTGCAATCTTCACTGTGAAGCGTTCTCATAGCCTGCAAAATTGCCGATGCCTTTTTCATGTTCGCACTTACTTTGTCTTCTAGGTCTAGGGCTTTGTTGATCATTGATGTTGTCATGGTATCGCTCCGTTGTTTGGTTCTGCTCGTTAATGTATAGTGGTCCGTACCAGATAAACATAGCAAAGCGGTACGTACCAATGCAAGATAAAAACAAAAAAAGTTTTGAACGCTTAGGTTCAACAAGAAAGCAAATTCGTTTTGAAGATGATCTCCTATCTAAAATTGATGAAGACAGGGCCAAAACTAACCAGGCTTTCTCTGAGTGGGTAAAGGATGCTTGCGAACGAAAGCTTAAATCCTAATTTTCGTCCGCGCGGTGTTTTACCCTTAAATTCCTTCATATTTTTTCAATAAATAGTGAGTCAAAATAACTGTATGTATGGCTTACTATTAAGGAGTACAGAAACTGTACACTGAGTGGCATTTTCTGTTTTTCGTAACTCATTGATTTTTATGATTTACAAAAATTATCCAGTGTACGGAATCTGTACTGCTAAACTTAGCCAGTGTACAGAATCTGTACCGCTAATGAGGTTTGCTGTACAGATTTTGATACCTGGCTTTTTTAAGCGCACCGCTTGTTGTCAATATCATCTATGAAAGTTCTAAGCGCTTTGTTAGTTGGTTTTAAATCCATTTCAAAGCCCCTGATTTCGTCTACGCTTTCATAAGTGAGTGCGTAGTAATTCGGGGTGCGGCCGTTCTTACCTAAGCCAGAGCCTTTACTCAACTCTATGAAGCGTCTTGCTTGTAACTCTCTCAACGCTGCGCTTAAGGTTGATTTTGATTTAAACCCCTTATCACACAGCTGTGAATGAACGGCGCACAACTTACCGTTATTATTTCCTTTGTATTGATATGCAAACCAGAGCAACAAGCGAACAGAATTAGCACTTAGGGCGTGAAAATCTGCATGCTCCATTACTCTGTTTGGAATACCAGCAAAAGGCCGTGTTTTACTCTTTGCCATGACTCCCCCAGCAACTTACCCTTAAATGGGTAAATAATTACCCTAAAACGGGTAACCCAATGGTTACGCCGCTTTATTGTCTGGTTTGTGCCAGGCTTCGAAATTGACTTTAGGAAGGCCGCGATTAAACCGATAAGCGTTTAAAAGCTTTTGGGCCTTAACCCTGTCCTTATCACTGGCTAGCCAATATCGGCTAAATGGCTTCTGGTTAAAGTAAGCCACCGTGTTAAAGTCAGGCTGAGAAACAAAGTTAATTCCCTTTTCATTTTTTAGGCTACTGATCGTTGTATGCAAACAAGACTCTCGATAAGCATTAAACGCCTCGGGCTGTGTAATTCCTCGTGGTCCGTTGTGAAGAATCGAGAAAAGAGCCATTTCAATCTTGTAAGGGGGCCGTTTTTCAGTATTATCAGAACTGTAAAGTCGTCTATTTTCCTCATTACTGGAATTGGCTGAGTTATCATTGGTTGAAGTCTTAATTAAGCTGCCCTTTGTGGCAGCTTTTTTTTGTCTGTTCATTTTGAGATCCTCACGCGTCAAACTTTCGAACTGGGCGGCGATGCTTTAAAACTTCAGCCATATTTATTCGTAACAACCTGTTTAAATCTTCTTCGGTGGCGCTACTGGCATAGAGCATCATTGCCCCGAAAAAATGGTTAAGTTCTATTTCTTGCCCGGCTTTGTGCTTACTAGCCATATCAATTACAAGCTTAAGTGCTTCAGCTTTTAAAATTGGTTTTGGTAGTTTGCTAATCATTCCGCCCCCTCGACTTTCATACCTTCAATCCACTCTTTGATCTCAGAAATCTTGTAGCGAACTCTATGCCCTAGTTTGTAGTAAGGGGGCGGGTTATTTCCGAGTAGCACTCCTGTACTTCTAGACTTGCGCACGTTGTGTTCGTGTATACCCAAGTAACGCGCAAACTCTTTGCTTGTGATTAATTCATTGGTTAAGTTCATAGTTGTCACCTTAAGCGGCGACGGCTTCTAAAAGGCGTTTTGCTCTCACTTCACGCTCAATGAGTAACTTATCTACCAATTCGGAAATTTGGTCGTTATTAAAGCCGACTGCTCGAGCGGCAATCATTGCTTGGACCTCTGATTCGATGAAGCCAGAAGAACGAGAGCCTAAACTTAAAGGGGGGATGAAACGGCGCTCTTTGATTTCATGCCATAAGGTTGAGCGTCCTTTTCCAACCATTTGGGCAGCTTCATCAAAACGAATAATTTTATAGTTTGGAGTTGTCATAAATCACCTGTCTTGTTATGTCTCAATTGACCAAGGTGATTTTCATAATTTTTGAAAAATAAGTAACGGACAATTAAATTGATTATTTGTCCGCTTTCTTCCAGCGCCGCCAGCGTCTAATAAAAGATTCAGGGTCCTCCACAAAATCGGACTCTACTAATTTGTATTTTTTGGCAACGACTATCAACTTTTCAGCTAACTGAACCTGACTTAGCTTAGCTTCATTTCTTAAATTGGATTCTGTCCAGTGGTTAAACATTTCAAAAATTCGGTGATTTTTCCTCCTGGCGCTTTCATTTCCGGCTTTTGGAATCTCTCGACCAAAGAATATATGTTCTAGAGGAACGGCTCCGCGAGTTTCAAAATAATACTCAAACGCTTCGGCAAGAAGTAGTATCAATTCAGGAGGTGGATACCCACCCGTCCTTATCAATCCTAAAAAAGCGTCTAATGGGCTTCCTTCCCATTGCTCCAAAGTTGTTCGGTCATCTTCTCCGTTGTTCTCCATCAGCATGGCATTTCTCTGGCCTTCAGCTCTTATATAGGCTTGCTCTAAAAATGAAGAATGGGAGCCTTCCGTTTTTAGTTCTGAATCGTGCTTGCGCTTGATTTGGTTTAAAAAATCCCATGTATTTTTTAAATGCGGTGAAGTAGTCATTATTTACAGTCCCTTATTTTAATCGACCACCATTCCATCATTGAGCGTCTTCGCTCTAGGTATTGCGCCCGGTTGTAAGCTGCCCTAACTTCGTTTTCGTCTTTATGGGCCAGAGCTGCTTCGATAACGTCATGATCAAAGCCTTTCTCATTCAAGGTTGTACTGGCAAGTGCTCTCATTCCATGAGCTACTAAGCGCCCCCTAAAGCCCATATCCCGCAATGCTTTATTAGCTGATTGCTTGTTCGCTGGTTTTTTAGGGTCGACATGTGAAGGGAAAATATATTCTCTATGAAAACTTAGCGGTTTCATTAATTCGAGAATTTCCAATACTTGTGGGGTGAGCGGTACCAAGTGCGGCCTATCCATTTTCATACGTTCGGCTGGTATGGCCCAAATAGACTGAGAAAAATCTATCTCAGACCATTTCGCCTCAGCTGCTTCACCTGGGCGCACCATAGTATGTAACTGGAACTCTATCAAACACCGAGTAGTTATTTTGGCAGACGAATATTTTAAAGCTTTAACAAGTTCAGGAAGTTCTTCGGGAGCTAAAGTTGGTTGATGCTTTACCTTCGTAGATGGTATTAGCTCTTTTATGCCTATAAGTGGATTGTGGTGAATAATGCCGGCATTTACAGCATAGGTCATAACACTATTCATTCGCCTAGCAACTTTGCGCGCAATTTCGTGGCTATTGCGGCCTACGATAGCGTTAATAACCTCTATGGCCTTAGGAGCAGTTAACTGTTCGATCGGCACTTTACCAACAAGCGGAAAAACGTCATTAGTAAAAGAGCGTTTGATATTTTTTAACGTTCCTTCTGATACTTTGCTGGCATGAATTAAAAACCATTGCTTCGCAACACTCTCAAAAGTTTGCGACGCTGATAGCTGCGCTTTTTCTTTAGCTTGGTCTTTGTGCACCTTGGGGTCAATGTCTTTAGCTAGAAGTTTACGGAATACTTCGCGTTCCTCTCGCGCATCAGCAAGTGAAACTTCCGGGAAACTACCTATACCGATGTTACTGCGCTTTTTAGTATGGGGTTTTGAGTAATTGAATATCCAAAGCTTAGAGCCGTTTGGCTTGATGCGTAGAGCGAGCCCTTTTCCGTCTGATAGGTTGTATTCCGAATCTCGGGGCTTTGCTTGTTTTACTTGGGTTGCGCTTAAAGCGGTTACGTTCCGTGGCATATTTTTGTAACACCGTTTTTGTAACATTTCGTTATTGTTACATTTAGTGTTACTAAAATTCGCAGACTTAACAAGTCGAATAAAGACTAGTAAAGACGCAAAAGCGCACTAAACCATTGAAACATCTGTCTTAATTAGGCTTTTAGAATTTATTGAAATATAAAAATGGTGCCCGGGGCCGGACTTGAACCGGCACGCTGTTACCAGCGAGGGATTTTAAATCCCTTGTGTCTACCAATTTCACCACCCGGGCATCGGGTTGCTTTTCAGCAAAGGTGTCAGGC
>Ga0208817_100586_pt1 | contig 11058 bp, 7 predicted proteins | sample Virmet3819_2500_FD_185741 | JGI IMG/M metagenome (GOLD analysis project Ga0208817, IMG submission 185741) | Marine viral communities from the Southern Atlantic ocean transect to study dissolved organic matter and carbon cycling - metaG... | ecosystem: Environmental > Aquatic > Marine > Oceanic ... | reverse complement strand
GGTTAGATAAACTAAAAAATTCAATTTCTGGCGAGCCGAGAAGTAAAGAAGAGTTAGTATCGGTTATTACTGATGCTGAACAGAACGAAATCATAGACCCACAAACCCGCGAAATGATTGAAGGGGTTATTGGGGTAAATGAAATGCGAGTAAGGGATATCATGATCCCTCGCGCTCAAATGACCACCATCGATGTAGAGCAAAAGGTAGAAGAGTTTTTACCTGTAATGCTTGAATCTGCTCACTCCCGTTTCCCTGTTATCAGCGAAGATAAAGACCACATCGAAGGTATCCTGTTAGCAAAAGATCTTTTGGCTTTTGCATTTAACGCGGAAAAAGAATTTAACCTTCGCGATATTCTTCGCCCAGCGGTTATTGTTCCAGAAAGCAAACGCGTGGACGTTCTGCTTAAAGAGTTCCGTCAGCAACGCTACCACATGGCCATTGTTGTAGACGAATATGGCGGTGTGTCTGGTCTAGTCACGATTGAAGATATCCTTGAAATTATCGTGGGTGAAATTGAAGACGAATACGATACAGAAGAAGATGGTACCGATGATATTCGCCCGTTAAATAAATCAACATACTCCGTTAAAGCCTTAACGCCGGTTGACGATTTTAACGAGTTTTTTGAAACCAAGTTTAGCGAAGAAGAAGCCGACACTATTGGCGGTATTGTGCTGAAAGCGTTTGGTCATATGCCTGAAACCAATGACGAAATCACCATTGGCGACATTCAATTTAAAGTGACTAACTCTGATAAGCGCCGACTTATCCAACTTAAGGTTTCAGTGCCTTCACTCGAATAGTGAAGTAACGCGAACTACGCCTGTTTCAGCATAGGGCAGCATGATTTTATTCGTGCTCACCCTATGTTGACGTAACAACTCTATTAACCACGATCAGATGACTCCTATGCTGAAACGGTTTACTCCCCACCTTCTTCTTTTACTAAGTGGTGCAAGCTTAACCCTTGCTTTTGCTCCCTTTAACATGTGGCTTTTAACTATTCCTGCGCTTGCACTTGCTATACGTCAGGTGATAAAGCTCAAACATCGCCCATTTTTAGCCGGATGGCTGTTCGGTGCGGGATGGTTTGGAGCGGGTATAAGCTGGGTTCATGTGAGTATTGCCGACTTTGGCGGGCTTCCCATTGCGGCATCTATTGGCATTATGGCGTTGCTATGTGGCTACTTATCGCTTTATCCTGCGCTTGCCACCAAGTTAACCGCCAAGTTCTTCTCTCCCCACTTGTGGCCAATGGTGTTACCTCTTTTCTGGGTTGCGGCTGAGTGGTTACGAAGCTGGATGCTAACCGGCTTTCCATGGTTATCTTTAGGGTATAGTCAACTAGAGAGCCCTCTTTCAGGCTTTGCGCCAATCATCGGAGAAACGGGAATAAGCGCGCTTATCGTTATCAGCGCTACGCTATTTGCGTTGATACACAATAAGCGAACTTTCGCCAACGCAGTGCTAGTGGCGCTGTGCTTATTTACCAGTGGCTACCTTCTTAAACAACATACTTGGGTTGCCCCCCAAAAAACCTACTCAGTAGGCATGGCTCAAGGCAACATCGCGCAAAGTCTGCGATGGGTGCCAGAGCAAGATGGTCCAACCATGGACACCTACTGGAAATTAACTGAAAGCTTGTGGGACAACGACCTCATCATTTGGCCTGAAGCCGCGGTTCCAAAGCTTGAGCCATTAGCCCAACCTTATCTTGCTAAAGTTAACGAAAGAGCCTTTCAAGAAAACACGGCACTTATTACGGGTATTGTTAATTACAACTGGGAAACTGATGAAGCGTGGAACAACCTAATTGTGCTAGGTAAACGTACGCCAGATGCCGCTTATCCCGACTATCAATATTTCCACAATAACCGATTTTCGAAACATCATCTATTGCCCGTAGGCGAATTCGTACCTTTTGAAGACTGGCTTCGCCCGCTCGCTCCCCTATTCGATTTACCTATGTCATCATTCTCTCGCGGTGACTATCAACAGGCAAACCTTGAAGCTAACGGCATTCACCTAGCCCCCGCTATCTGTTTTGAAATTGCGTTTCCTCATCAAGTGATGGCAAATGTATATGAAAATACCGACATGATCATAACCGTGAGTAATGATGCGTGGTTTGGTCACTCACATGGGCCTGCTCAGCATTTGCAGATAGCGCAAATGCGCGCCCTTGAGTTAGGCCGCCCTGTCGTTAGAGCGACAAATAATGGCATTACGGCTTTTATAGACCACAGAGGCGAAATAACTGCTCGGCTACCTCAATTCATGTCAGGTAATATTTCGGCGCCAGTTGTCGCAACCAGAGGGTTTACACCGTATTACCATCTTCAAGAGCTAGGTGTTTGGTTTATAGTTATTTTGCTGTTTGTTTGTGCGTTACTTCTTAGACGAAGACAGAGATAATCTGTACAAGTTAAAGGTACCGACACAATAGTCATTCAATAATAATACTAACTCGATGTAGGACATGTTGAACTTGTTTTTTTGCAAAGTTCAATGTGTGCTAATTAAGGAAATACTTGTGAACTGGGTTTCTCTTTTTTCAAAAAAACTACTCACCTTTTCTATCACTGCCATTGTTTGCTCTACTGCTGTTTTCGCAGAGACAACGGTAATTACTGCAGATCGCATGATTGACGTTGCTAACGGGAAAGTCGTCAAACAGGCGGCTGTTATTGTAACGGACAATATAATTACTGCATCTGGTCGTCTTAAAGACCTGACAGTTCCAAACGAAGCAACACGTATTGATTTAGGCAATGCCACGCTAATGCCTGGGTTAATGGATATGCACGTACACTTAACCAGTGATGCAACTCGACACGGGTACAAGCGTTTAGAAGTATCACTCCCCCGCGCGGCTATTACTGGCGTTAAACACGCTAAAGCAACGTTAGATGCAGGTTTTACCACTGTGCGTAATGTGGGTGCACCTGGTTTTGCTGATGTTGCGTTAAGAGATGCCATCAACGCGGGCGACGTAGTGGGACCGCGCATGTTTGTAGCTGGGCCAAGCCTAGGCGTAACTGGCGGCCATTGTGACAGCAATCTTTTGCCCTATGAGTATGACAATTATAGCGAAGGTGTAGCCGATGGCCCGTGGGAAGTACGCAAAAAAGTACGTCGAAATATTAAGTACGGCGCTACCGTGATCAAATTCTGCGCTACAGGTGGCGTTTTGTCTAAAGGCACAAAAGTAGGTGCACAGCAATACACATTCGAAGAAATGAAAGCCCTCATTGATGAGGCCCATTTGCGTGGTTTGACAGTAGCGACTCATGCTCATGGCACTAATGGCATTAAAGCAGCCATTAAAGCGGGTGTAGATTCAGTAGAACACGTAAGTTTGCTTGATGACGAAGCGATAGATTTAGCGAAAAAGAACGGTACTTACTTCTCTATGGATATTTACGTAACTGAATATATTCTGGGTGAAGGAGAGAAAGCCGGTATTCTAGAAGAAAGCCTGAATAAAGAGCGTATTGTTGGTAAAACTCAGCGCGAAAACTTTGAGAAGGCAGTTAAAGCTGGTGTAAATATGGTATTTGGTTCCGATGCCGGGGTTTACCCTCACGGTGATAATCCTAAGCAGTTTGCCCGGATGGTGAAGTTCGGTATGACCCCCATTCAGGCTATTCAAGCTGCTACTATTAACCCTGCCCGCTTACTGAAACAAGAAGCTACCCTTGGAAGTTTGGAAAAAGGTAAGCTGGCAGATATCGTCGCAGTGCCCGGCAACCCACTAGATGATATGAGCCTTATGGAAAAAGTGGGCTTTGTTATGAAAGATGGACAAATTGTGAAGCAGTACGCGATGTGATGAATGGCCGCTAAAGGAAAATCTTTAGCTTGTAGTTCATAGATTGCAGCTTGCTGCACGGAGCATAGCAGAGGATAGTCGCTACGCAAGGTTAATAGCTTAGCAATACATCACACTGCATCAGACTAAGAAATAAAAAACGGCGCTAACTTCACTTGAAGTAGCGCCGTTTTTGTTAGCAGCAACTACCTTACAACAGATAGGTAGTCTACCCTGTTAAACGTTACCTGCCGCCTGAATAGCAGTAAGTGCTATGGTAAATACAATATCGTCAACCAATGCACCGCGACTTAAATCGTTAACGGGCTTTCGCATGCCTTGCAGCATTGGGCCAATACACACTAGATCGAAGCTACGCTGTACCGCTTTGTAAGTGGTATTTCCGGTATTGAGGTCAGGAAAAACAAACACGTTTGCCTTACCAGCAACAGGGCTATTTGGTGCCTTGCTCTTGCCCACACTTTCGATAGCCGCTGCATCGTATTGAAGTGGACCATCAATAAGTAAATCAGGGCGAAGGCTTTGCGCAATTTTGGTCGCTTCTCTCACCTTTTCTACATCGCTTCCTGCTCCTGACGAACCAGTGCTGTAGCTAATCATCGCAACCCGCGGTTCAATGCCAAACATTTGTGCAGATTCCGCAGATTGAATAGCAATATCAGCGAGCTGTTGAGCGTTGGGATCTGGGTTAATTGCACAGTCGCCGTAAACCAAAACTTGGTCAGGCAACAGCATAAAGAATACTGACGACACCAAAGACGCGTTTTCAGCGGTCTTTATTAACTGGAGCGCTGGGCGAATAGTGTTCGCAGTTGTATTTACTGCACCTGACACTAATCCATCCACGTCATCTTGCTGAAGCATCATCGTGCCCAGAGTTACGTTATCTTCTAACAACTCTTGGGCAACCACTTCCGTCACACCTTTATGGCCGCGTAGCGCCACTAAGCTCTCAACATAGTCTTTTTTAATGGCCGACGGCGAGAGAATTTCAACGCCTTCGCTCAGTACAACACCTTGCTGTTCTGCTACCCGTCTAATCTCAGTTTCATCGCCTAGCAATACAGGACGAGCAAGACCCCGTTTGGCACAAATAGAGGCCGCCACCACGGTTCTTGGCTCGTTTCCTTCAGGAAGCACAATGCGTTTATTTACCTGCCTTGCACGGTTTGTTAGGTAAAAACGAAACGCTGATGGAGAGAGTTTTTTCTGGCGCGACACTTTTTGGGTAAGTGAATTTACCCAACTTGCGTCTAAACTTTCCGCAGTGTGAACCATCACCTTTTCAATGCGTTTACTGTCATCTACAGGTACTTCCTGATTAAAAGCGTGAAGTGCTTGTGCTGTTTGCCACGTATTGGAATTTACCAGCATAACCGGTAAGCCCGTTTCCATGGCCTGGCTACACAACGCCATAATGTTTTCATCCGGCTGATAGCCGCCGGTAAGCAAGAGCGCGCCTAGCTTTGTGCCGTTTAATGCAGCTAAACAGCACGACACAAAAACATCGCCGCGATCACCCGACATTACAAGTAGCGCCCCCGGCTTTAAGGTGTGCGTCATGTTGTGAATTTCTCGCGCGCAAAACGTGACACTACTTAAACGCCGCTCAGCCAGCTCACCTTCGTTTAACAAGCTAGCGTTAAGATGCTTCGCTACGTCGGTGGCGCGAGGAGATACTAAATCAGCGCTCCAGTCAATTGTGCCAAGTAGACTCAAGCCCTTTTTGAAAATAGGCAAATCACGTAACGCTTGGGATCGCTCTTCGTCGTGCTCAGGGGCTTCTATTGCGCCAATATCAGCGCGTAAGCGACCATGTTCATCAAAAGGCGCGTTAACCTTATTGAAGATACAGCCCACTACTTTTTGACTTTTGTGACCGCCATAGGTGTCTACAACGATTTCGAGGCGATGATTGATATCCGTGGTCGACTCATTTCCCGGCACAGCCACGAAAACGATGTCGGCATCAAGTGCCCGACTAATTTCTAAATTCAGGCGTTCTGCATAAGGATGATGGCGAGTTGTCACCAATCCTTCAATAACAGTAACAGCCTCTTGAACACTGCTTTCTTCAAACCGCTCGATGATCTCCTCTAAGAGTTCATCGGTACTGTCGTTACTGATCATTCGCTCTACGTATTCAAGCTCGAAAGGCGTGATGGGAGACACACTGGCATGGTGCGCAATAATTGCTGTAGAGCGCTCTTCGCCGTTATCGCCTTTGCGCGGCTGTGCAACGGGCTTAAAGAAATTGAGCTTTATGCCTTGTTCCTCGATAGCACGAACAAGGCCCATGCTGACCGTAGTTAGGCCAACACTTGTGCCTACGGGGATCAACATAATTCTGCGAGACATAGTTACTCCTGCTTTTGCTAACGCGTTGGCGTTGCTTATATAATTTACGCGAAGGTTGCAGCTTCTGCGGCTATCACCCATTCTTCATTTGTAGGCACAACATAAACTGCCGTTGATGCGGTATCAGCGGTAATCTTTCCACCTTGACCAAATCGCGCGTCGGCATTTCTTTGCTCATCTAAGCTAATTCCAAAGTGGGCGAAATACCCCATAGTTGTCTCACGAATAAGCGATGAGTTCTCCCCTATTCCGCCTGTAAATACAATAGCGTCTAACGTGGGCACGGCTACCATATAACCCGCGATGTATTTAGCTAAGCGATAGCAAAAAATTTCAATGGCCAATAATGCACCTTCGTGACCTTCAAGCGCCGCATCTTCAAGGGTTCGACAGTCGTTACTCAGCTCTGAGATACCAAGTAATCCAGACTGTTTGTTCAGTAAATCACTTATCTCATCTACGGTTTTGCCAAGCTTCTTCTGCAGCGTTCCCGGTAGACTCGGATCTAAGTCGCCACAGCGAGTGCCCATAACTAAGCCTTCAAGAGGAATAAAGCCAAGGCTTGTGTCTACCGCCACACCTTTTTCTATAGCCGACACACTGCAGCCATTGCCTAGGTGGGCACTGATAATGCTGGTATCTGAAACCGGCTTCTCAAAAATTTTTGCCATGCTATCAAGTATGAACTTGTGACTGGTTCCATGGAATCCGTAGCGTCTTATGCCGTGCTCGCGATAAAGCGACATGGGTAAAGCATAAATAAAGGCTTTTTGGGGTAAGGTTTGAAAGAAAGAAGTATCAAATACGACTACGTGAGGCAGGTCAGGGTAAGCCTCTTGCGCCGTGACGATCCCCTTTAGGTTCGCCATATTATGAAGCGGAGCCATGCTTGCATAATCTTCAATTGCTTTTAGTACGCTATCATCGACAAGTGCAGCCTGCTTAAACTTTTCACCACCATGAACAACACGATGCCCTATTGCGATAGGCTTAACGCCCGTACTAGCGATAACTTCTGAAATTGCGCTTAACGCTTCGGTATGGCCAGCTTTTTCAGGTAGTGCGCGTTTTTCTTTCTTGCCGTTTAACTTGTAAGACAAACTAGCATCACTATTACCTAGTGCTTCAGCAATACCAGACAGTCCAGCCTCTCCAGTGTCAGCGTCAATTATCGCGAACTTTACGGACGAACTGCCGCAATTTAAAACTATAACTTCTTTCTTCATTTTTTAAATTTACAAATAAAAGTGGTAAGACATTTTGCTTAACCAAATTGTAGCATTTATAAACAACCGGATTGGTTAAACAATTGCTAAATGTTTTATAAAAAACATCGCATACACTTATTGTATGTGAGGTTTTTTCTCAATATTTATTGAAAAGCATGCGATTTATTTCATGCCGTAAAAAAAGAAACAAATAAAACCAATAAATACATACACTTAAAATTAAATCCAAGTTTTTTGGAAAAAATATGCATTTTCTTTCTTGAAAAGTATTTGGACCATTCCTATATCTGATTTGTCGGCGCTGAAAGGTCAGGTCGACAAAACCGCCGCCGCAGAGTCGGGGCATTTAAACTTTTAACATATTGCTTAATTTTGAGGATATGACTATGCGTACTATCGATCTATCTCCACTTTACCGTTCATTCATTGGTTCTGATCACCTAGCGTCATTAATTGATGCAGCATCTCGTGCTGAGAAGCAAAGTACCTACCCGCCGTATAACATAGAGTTACTTGGCGATGACAAGTATCGTGTAACCATGGCTATCGCCGGCTTTAGTAAAGACGACGTTTCTATTCAGGTTGAAGAAAACACGTTGACGATTACGGGCACGAAGAAAACGGAAGCGGACGATAAAGAAAGCAAAGAGCGTAAGTTCTTACACAAGGGCATTTCAGAGCGTAACTTTGAGCGTAAATTCCAACTTGGCGACCATGTAAAAGTGCTAGCTGCAGATATGGAAAACGGTCTGTTACACATCGATATGGAGCGAGTCATTCCTGAAGCCAAGAAGCCTCGTCAAATAGAGATTGGTTCTCGTTTAATTGAAAATTAATAGTTAGTTTCTTGGTTTGTTTCCCAACTTTTAGCGGCGCCTTTCGGCGCCGTTTTTTTTGGGCTTAAAAAAATCGCTTTTCGTTGCCACTTACCCATTACTCAAGCGTTGTCGATTTCAATGGCGTAATCAGCTTTACCCGATTCACCAGACTTAAAGTTACCTCGAAGGTTTTTTCCCGTCAGTTCACCTGTAGCAGACCCTTCAATTGATATAAATTCGCTGCTTGCAACTCCATTCTCAAACTTACCGGCATGCTGAAAAGTAACCGTGCCGCGCATACCGTTTACTACACCAACGAAGGTTTCAAACCCGGTAAATTTGGCAGACATCTGAGATTGATAAGACATCAAAAACTCGACATTAGATTCGCCACTCATTTCACCAGAATACACCTGCTTAATACTAGCGTGAGATACCTTAATTCCCTCTGATCTTTCACTAAGTGTGTCTTCGTCCCATTGAGTAATGGAAAAGCTTCCTTTGAACGCCATAAATATCTCTTTATAAATGGTTTTTAGTTATAAACTGTAAACCCTAGCTTCTCAGAAAGAAAAAAACAGTCAGCAAATTGTAACAGGGTGTTTAGATAATCCCCTTAAGCATGGCTAACCCCACTGCGTTACAGGTGCTTGCGTCCTTGATTTCTCCACGTTTTATTTTCTCCTTTAACTCATTTAAGGGGAGTGAAACAACGCGCAAGTCTTCTTCCTCAACATCGAGTTTTTGTGCGCCTTGGGTGAGGCCTTTAGCTACATAAATGTGATAACCCTGATTACAAAAACCGTATGCTAAATATTGAAAACCCACATATTCCATTGAATCTGCAGTTAAGCCAGTCTCTTCTTTAAGTTCACCTTTCGCCAATTCAACAGGGTCGACATCAGGGTTACTTTCCCATGCACCTTGAGGCAACTCAAGCTGGCGCTCTTTTATGGTATAGCGATATTGCTCAACCATGTAAACCGTATCGCCTTCTATCGGCAAAATAATAGCGAAGTCAGGCTTTTCCACCACGCCGTAAATGCCTTCGTTTCCACTGCTGCGTTGTATTTTGTCTTCTCTTACGCGAAGCCATTTGTTTTCGTACACAACTTTTGTATCTAGTGTTTTAATATCAGCCATGCCTCACTCCTCACTCACTGTCTTTTTCGTTTCGAAGAAAACCTGCACTTTCTTCCGTCTCTTTAAGTGTTAGGCGATCGTCAGGGTTTTTATTAAACGCTCGGGTTTGTTGATTAACTTGATGAATGGTACTTGCATTGGCTAAGTCTGATTCATTAGTGATTGAAGCGATGGTCTCTCTACCGCGTAAGAATGCTTTAATTTCGTCGACGATTTCCTTCAATTCTCCGTCGTTTTTGTTCATTCCCATTACAAAGCGCGGGGCTTCCAGATTGTTCATACCGCTAGTGGCGAATATAGAAGTGTTAATTCGGCTAGTAATGATCCACGGTGTGATACTGCTTCTAACTACGACATTTTCAGACCGTGTAGAATCGTGAATTGCCATACCTGTTGAAACTCTAGACTCGGTATACGTGCCTTCGGTTTTCATGTACATCAGCAAAGAGTTAAAGTTCAGCTCGCCCCAAAACATGTGAGACGCGTTATTTAAAATACTTCCTGCCGCTCTGAAAGTAAGCCAAGCGAATATCAGCATGAGCAAATTATTGACCATAGAAAAAGCATTATTCAACAGTGCGCTGTTATCTACACCGATATTGATAACCAGATGTAGTAGCTCAGCAAGCTGTACGCCAGATGAGTAAAACAATACCGCGGCAACAACGACGGCAACTTGCGCAATAGCGCTCAACGCTACCTTAGCCCCTTTGGGTAATGCTAACCCCTCACTGAGGGTTGGCTGAGTTTCTATCAGTAATTCCCCTTCGAAACTACCCTTCCCTTCAGCCTGCTCTTTAAGCTTAGGAACAAAATCGGCGTATATTCTGTTTGGGACTTCCTTGTAACGACGGTTGGCCAGCACGATGTTTTCTATATTGATAAAAATCTCATTGGGATGAACAGACTCTTGCATGTTTGCTCGAAATTCGCTGACTTCAGTTTGTGGTGTCACTAAATCCATGCGCTTTTTAAGTAATGGAAATACAAGACCTATCACCACGCCGATACTGATGAAAAGGTATACAAAGTTCAGCCAAGCGCTAAAAAAAGCGTGTTCTTCAGACCAGGTTTTAAGTTCATTGATATTACTTCCCACCACACCATCGAGAAACACACCCGCACCAAGAGGAACGACAAGTGCTAATCCAATGATTACACCAATTGACAACCCTCCCGCTTTAGCAAGTTGCGAGTTTCCTTCGTTATGGATGCCCTTTGCCGTAGAGGTCCAGTTGGCAACAAAATAGATAAGCAATACCAAAGAAAGAACAGGCATAACGACAATTTTTGCTACTTCACCTGCAAAGCCATTACTTACTAAAAAATAGACGATGGCGTAGGTAACTAAGCCCACGATAAGTGTCGCCCCCATGGCTAAAATTTCTTGGGCAAGATGGCGTAGCGGGTAAGGTAAGAAAACAAGCTTAGGAAAAACGCTGTGAACTAGCCGAGCGAGCCAGCCTTTTGGCTCCTCAAAGGTAGTATTTCGTCTTCCCATAAGCATAGAGTGCAGTGACTCTTTTGAGTAAAGCAGGGATTTTTGCTCTGCCTGAGCAGCATCTTGTTCAGATTTTGAGAAGTTGTAGGCCAGTGAAGTGGGAACCGTTCTACCTACAAAAAAGCGCATAAGTTGAAGGATACCAACCGCCGTATGGCGTATTCCCGATAC
>Ga0208817_100571_pt1 | contig 11274 bp, 8 predicted proteins | sample Virmet3819_2500_FD_185741 | JGI IMG/M metagenome (GOLD analysis project Ga0208817, IMG submission 185741) | Marine viral communities from the Southern Atlantic ocean transect to study dissolved organic matter and carbon cycling - metaG... | ecosystem: Environmental > Aquatic > Marine > Oceanic ... | reverse complement strand
GGGCAAAGGGTTAGGAATGAGTAAGCCTTTCTCACTGACGAGTATGTCTGTCGGCTCAAAAAGCGGTGGGCGACCCAGGCGTAACTGGCTGGGGCTATCAAAGCTGAGAGGCTCGCTGCGACTAAGCAAGTCGCCGTCCTGACTGACCAGCGCGACAGCGCCCTCACTGAAAAAACTGAGCAACAGTGCATCGCCTGCGACACTCAAGTCGTCGGGAATGCTGGTGAACTGAAACAGCTCTTCCGGCTCGCCGGCGGAGCCATCAGCGGCAATGTCTACCCGCAGTAGCACACCGAGTGCTGGCGGCAGTAGTCGGCTTGCCGTAATAAACAAACTGCGCCCGACACTCGCAATACCATTGGGTTGATAGCCTGTTAGCGAGAGCCAGTCGCTCTGTTCAACAACCTGCATGGCATCGCTGGCGGAAAACCGAACCCTAACCACCTTGGGGTCAGGCAGCGTCAAACCCAGTTCAAGCGGACCGTTAACAACATATAGCTCCCCACTCGGCCCGGCAGCCAAGCCATTGGGCATAGTCAGACCGAGCGGATGGATAAGAGAAAACTCAGGGGATTCGGTAAGCCGCGCGGCCCACAATCCGCCGTCGTCGAATACGTTGACATAGAGCGTGTTGCCACGCTGGGCCATACCTCCAAAACCACTGCCACCGGCTGTACCCACCGAACGAGGCAGCGCGCGAAACTCACCAGACTCTTTTACCACTTCATAGATATTGGCGTTACCCGTGACAAACAAACGGCCACCGTCGGTAAAAAACACATTCTCCGCGCCGGGGATCTCCAATAAACGCTGCTTGCTGCGGCATTGTGCCGTGACACAGCTCGGCGTGAACGTCGTGTTTGCGCTGCCACCGCCAGTGCTACTGTCATTACAGGCGGTCATCATTAGCAAACTTAACAGCAAGAGTGCGTTTTTCATGCGGGCAGCTCTCCTTCCGTTTCCTGCGCAGCTGGGCTGCTGGCGGCAAATTGCACATCCTGTTGCTTGGCAAGCATCTCGCAACTGCCGCACTGCACCTCAATTTTCAGGGCCTGCCCACAAGATTTATGCGTTAGCGTCAGAACCTCGCCCTGTGGCCGCCAGTCCACCGCCCACTGCCGCAAGGCAATGATGATTGGATACAACGACAAGCCTTTTTTGCTCAGTTGGTACTCATAGCGCGGCGGATTGGTCTGGTAACTTTTGCGCTCAAACACATTCACTGCAGACAACAGGTTGAGGCGGTCCGTTAATATATTCGATGCAATACCCAACTGTTTCAGAAAACCGTCGTAGCGGCGCGTGCCGAAAAACGCACAAATCAGTATGAGTAAGGTCCAGCGATCGCCGATCAGATCACTAATCCCCGCCATGGCCAGATCCTCTTCACCGGTAGACTGAGAAACCCGCACACGCCGTTGACCGCTGAGCGACTTAATCGCGGCGATTTGTTGCTCGGTATCTCGCGCCACGGTGGGCAAAGCCATTGAGCCCAGGGTTATTGGCTCATGGCAGTGTCCGCACACAGCAACGGGGTGCATCGGCTGCCCGCAATGCGTATGCAGCAATGTGTAAGGCAGGGCATCGCGATACGCAGCCCCGCCCCACTCCAACTCCCATTGCCATGCCAGTAGTGAAACGGGAAACAACGCCCGGCCTTTCTCGCTGAGGCGGTATTCAAAGCGGCTGGAGCCCTCGCCGTAGGCATGCTTTTGCAGCACACCCTCTGCAACAAGGGCATTGAGCCGGCGACTCAGGGTCGCTCGGCTGGCTCCGGTGTGACGCCGAAACTCTTCAAACCGCTGGCGCCCCAAAAAGGCATCGCGCAGGATCAGCAACGACCAGCGGTCGCCGATCACATCCAAACCCTGCGCAATACTGCTATTAACAACTAAGTGATTGATATTCATAGATTCTCTATACCCGAGAAGCAGCAGTATAGGGCCAAAGCCACCGTCGCAACAGTCGAAAGCATTGACAGCACAAATTTCAGTATCATAATGCAACTCACTATATCGATTGATTTGGCAAGCCCAACAAGGAATACCGCTGTGACGATAAGCTATAAAAACACCGTCAAACACACGCTCAAACCGAGCCTACACCCCTACCTCAACGGTGCCTGGACACCCAACTTTGACGAACTCACAGCCACCGACCTCGAGGTGATTGGCACCATTCCCAGCGATATCGACGGCGTTTATATTCGAAATACCGAGAATCCCGTCCACGAAGCTATCGGCCACTATCACCCCTTTGACGGCGACGGCATGCTGCACGCGATGGTGTTTAAAGACGGGAAAGCTGAGTACAGGAATCGCTTTGTTCGCACCAAAGGCTTTGACGCGGAACAAGAAGCTGGCGAGGCAATTTGGGCGGGCATTGCCAATAACCCGAAGAAATCCAAACGCCCTGGCTGGGGCGCCCAGGGCTATCTAAAAGATGCCTCATCGACGGATGTTGTGGTCCATGCCGGCCAGGTTCTATCCACCTTCTGGCAATGCGGCGACGGCTACCGCCTCGACCCTTTTACCCTGGAACAGCACGGCGCAGAGCGATGGACGCCGGTGGATGGCATTTCCGCCCACCCGAAAGTGGACGAGCGCAGTGGCGAAATGCTGTTTTTTAATTACTCCACCTATCCGCCTTATCAACACTATGGCGTTGTGGACAGCAACAACAAGTTGGTGCACTACACACCTGTACCAACACCGGGGCCGCGCCTTCCACACGACATGGCGTTCACGGAGAACTACTCTATCCTGGTCGACCTGCCGATATTCTGGAATCCCACTCTGCTCGAGCAAGGCAAATATCACGCGGAGTACCACCCCGAACTACCCACGCGCTTTGCCATTTTGCCGCGCTATGGCACTGCCGAAGACGCCATTTGGTTTGAAGCGTCGCCCACCTATGTGCTGCACTGGATGAACGCCTACGAAGACGGCGATGAAATTATTTTGGACGGCTACTTTCAGGATGACCCAGATCCAGCGCCGCTGCCGGGCCTACCGCCGGCTGCGGGTAAAATGATGGCCAACATCGACCTGTGCTCGCTAAAAACACGGCTGCATCGCTGGCGTTTCAACCTGAAAACCGGCGAGGTCAAGGAGCAACATCTGGACGAGCGCGCCCTGGAATTCGGTACCTTCAACCAGCGCTATGCCGGCATCAAGTCCCGCTACCTTTACTCCGTATGGAACGAACCCGGCATGTTCCTATTTTCCGGCCTGGTCAAACACGATCTGGAAACCGGCGACAGTTGGGAGCTGCCCTTTGGCGAACAACGCTACGGCAGCGAGGCACCGTTCGCGCCGCGAGTAAATGCCAAAGACGAGGACGATGGCTACCTGGTTAGCTTTATCACCGACATGAAAGCCGACCGCTCTGAGTGCGTGTTGATCGACGCCAAAGACATTGAGGCGGGCCCCGTTTGCCGAATTATTCTCCCCCACCGGATCAGCAGCGGTACCCACGCGACTTGGGCCGACGGCCAGAGTATTCGCACGTACCAAAATCCCTGAAGCGCTGGTAGTCTTGACGTTCGTGCCGCCGACAGGCGGCCATAACAACCAACAATAAAAAGTGGGGAACATATGGACGCAGCATTCTGGGACGGCCTCCGCGCGCCGGGTATTCCAAATACCGTAGATACTGAAGCCTACAACAATGTGCTGGAAATCATCGAGCAGGCCTTTGCCGAGCACGCCCAGCGCCCTGCTTTTACGGGCATCAATCACACATTGAGTTACGCCGAGATTGATCAACTTAGCGACGCTTTCTGCCGCTACCTTCAGCACAACACCAATCTTAAACCCGGCGACCGCATTGCCATCCAAATGGCCAACCTGTTGCAGTACCCCGTGGTGATTTACGGTGCGCTGCGCGCTGGCTTGGTGGTGGTGAATACCAACCCGCTCTACACCGCCAGGGAAATGCGTCATCAATTTAAAGACTCGGGCGCCAAGGCGCTGATCTTCATGAGCACATTTGGTGACAGCGTCGCAGAAGTCATCGCCGACACCGACATTGAAACGGTGATTGTCACCAATCTCGGTGACCTGCTGCCCACCGGTAAACGCCTGCTTTTCAACTTTGTTGCCAAGCACGTGAAGAAGATGGTGCCAAGCTACCACCTGCCACAACAACTGCAGCTGCGCGACGTGTTAGCACAAGGCAAAAAAGCGCCGGCACGCCAACCCGTTTCGCCCAAGCGCGACGACTTGGCCATGCTGCAATACACCGGTGGTACGACCGGCGCCGCAAAAGGTGCAATGCTCAGCCACGGAAATTTGGTGGCCAATATGATGCAAATAAATGGCATTCTGGAGCAGCACAACGAACACGGGCAGCCGCTGTTTGATAAAACCAAAAGCGAGAACATCGTTGCGCCGCTGCCGCTGTACCATATATATGCGTTCTCCATGCACCTAATGTCAGCGGCATATAATGGTCAGCACAATATTCTTATCGCTAACCCACGCGACGCAAACACCTTTGTGCGCGCGCTCAAGCCCTGGAAAATCAACGTCTTTATTGGCCTGAACACGCTGTTTGTTTCACTGCTCAAACACCCCGAGTTCCGCAAGCTCGACTTCAGCGGGCTGAAGGCCACGAACTCAGGTGGCACGGCATTGGTTCCCGACACGGCGAGCCGCTGGCGCGAACTCACCGGCTGCAATATTGGGGAAGGCTATGGCCTGACAGAGTGCTCGCCGGTGGTTAGCGCCAGTGGCGCAGGCGCCTTCATTAACCCCGAATCAGTGGGGCTACCGGTACCCAACACCGCTCTGAAAACCGTCGATAGCGACGGCAACGAAACGGCGCTGGGCGAACCGGGAGAGCTGTGCGTGAAAGGCCCACAAGTCATGCAGGGCTATTGGCAACGCCCAGATGCCACCGCCGAGGTTATCGATGAAGACGGCTGGTTCCACACCGGTGATATCGCCACCATCGACGAGCAGGGTATTGTGCGCATCGTCGACCGCCTCAAAGACATGGTGCTGGTATCAGGCTTTAACGTCTTCCCCAATGAAATCGAGAACGTGGTGCTCGAGCACCCTCAGGTGGAACTGGCTGCGGCCATTGGTGTGAAAGACGAAAAAACCGGCGAGGCCGTCAAATTATTTGTGGTGCCCACTGACCCAACGCTGACGAAAGAAACCCTGCTGAGCTATTGCCGGGAACAGCTAACCGCCTACAAAATTCCTAAGTACATCGAGTTTCGCGACGAGCTGCCGATGACGCCGGTGGGTAAAGTTCTGCGCAAGGAACTGCGCAAAGAAACGGAAGAGGCCTGACGTTCATGAGCCGCCCACGGGTCTACATTTTAGGGGGAGCGCAAAGTGACTTTGCCAACAACCTCTACCGCAGTGGCGGTGATATCGCATCGCTCTTTATCAATACCGTGCGGCAGGGGCTCGATGCCTGCGCGCTCGACCCCGCAGACGTAGAGGTCGGTCACGTAGGCAACTTTGTCTCATCGCTGTTTACCGGTCAGTCTCAACTGGGCGGTTTTTTCGGCCATGTTGATCCCGCTATGGCAACCCTGCCCGCCTCCAGCCACGAGGCGGCATGCGCCTCCGGCTCTATGGCGCTGCTCGCGGCAATGGCTGATCTGCAGGCTGAGCGCTACGGCGTGGCCTGCGTAGTTGGCATCGAAGTTATGCGCAATGTGCCCGGGGACGATGCCGCCAACAATCTGCGCCCCGCCGCCTGGGCGAGTCAGGAATGGCAGGACACACCCTATGTGTGGCCCTGCGCCTTCGACAATATGATTGATGAGTACCAACAGAGATACGGCCTGGATAAACAGCACCTCTACGCCATTGCCCAGCAAAATTTTGACAACGCCAAGCTCAACCCCAATGCCCAAAGCCGGAACTGGCAGTTTGGCCCGGACAGCTTCAGCGACGACGACACCGCTAACCCAAGGATCAGTGGCAATATTCGTCGCCAGGACTGCGGACAAATTACCGACGGGGCGGCGGTGGTGTTTCTGGCCAGCGAACAGCGCGCGAGGGACTATGCCAAGCAGCGCGGTATCGCCCTGGAATCGCTGCCGTATATCAAGGGCTGGGGCCATATCAATGCCCCCATCGCCTTCGCCGAAAAACTGCGCTTGGGCGCAGGCCAGCCGGCCATCTTCCCGCATATACAGCAATTGTTCTCCCAAACCCTGCAACGGGCAGGCATGACAAGTATCAACGACATCGACGGCCTGGAAGTGCACGACTGCTTCAGCATCACCGAATATATGATTATCGACCACTGCGGTCTGTACTCGCCGGGGGAAGCGTGGAAAGCCATTGAAAATGGCGATATCGCCCCCGGCGGCAAACTGCCGTGAACATGAGTGGCGGATTAATCGGCCTCGGGCACCCGGTTGGGGCCACCGGAGTACGCATGGCATTGGACGCCAGCAAACAGGTTCGTCAGACCGCCGGCGGCTACCAAATAGCGGGAGCCAAAAACATCATGACCTTCAACCTCGGCGGCAGCGCAACCACCTGCGCCAGCCTCATTATCGGTCGTGACTAGCGGCTATATTGAGCAGGCGATAGCGCTTTGATATAGTTATTCGCCTCGTCGTTGCCACGCGATTATGCACTCGGAATGTAGCTCAGCTTGGTAGAGCACTGCCTTCGGGAGGCAGGGGTCGGAGGTTCGAATCCTCTCATTCCGACCAATCCCCGAAAGACAAACACGCTTAGTGTGCCAGCCCCCATCTGATTGATTACGGGTGTCATTCCACCCCGAAAGCACCGCCCCTCTTCTGCTTCCTGAACACGACACATCGATGGCTAAGGCAGCCACGCCGTTCATCGACGATCGACTCACGGTAACAGTTTGCTAGGGTGCTTCGCGTATATGTTCGTATTGCCATCACCGCCGTACTTGTCAGACTGGCTACACCGTAAAGGCTCTTGTTACAAAATATACGCGAGTAGGAGTTTAGTCTTGGTGGATCACCCAAATAGCGACCCTGCTGTACAACGCTTTTTACAGTCTATGCCCGCCAGTGCGGCGAACAGTTTCAGCACCGAACAGCTGCTCGGGATTCAACAGGCGATTGCCGGTCGGCAAGGGGGAAAACTCCCTGTCGACCTCCGCCTGACACTGAAATTACCGCTGATACCGAGCAGTCTTTTTATCGTGTTGTTGGCGGGGCGAAACCAGCGCACGCTATCGCCGCGCGAGCAAGCCGCGTCGGCAATGGCATTTCTATTCGTGGCGGCGATGGCGCTAACTGTCGCCGTTAGCGTGGGGCTATTGCTGCTGTATATTGCCAAGTCTGCTGTTGGCATCAACATTTTTAGCGAGCAGTCTCTGGGGCTCTGGGACTGGCTTAACAGTTGGTAAACAACACCATCTGCATGCCGTTGAGGTAGCACAAGGCTATGCCTCATCTTTCTCCCAGGCTTTTATTTTTCGATAGATTGTCGATGCACTCACGCCAAGGCATGCCGCAGCAAGCGGGATATTGCCATCACACTGCTCAATCGCCGATTCTATGGTTTCTTTCTCCACCATCCACAATGGACGAATACCCGGCTTAGCCGCTACGACGCCTGGCGGCATGGAGTCGCCCCCCGTTAACGATTGCGGTGCAGGAGACGAAGTCGTCAGTGGCGTTGGCACAACGCTGCTCGTCACCACTCGTAGCATGTCATCATTGACGAATTCTTCATCGTGGACCACCACGATATTTTCGATAACATTTTGTAATTGGCGAATGTTGCCAGGCCACTCGTAGCTGAGTAACAGCTCCATCGCCGCATCGGTAAACCCACGAAATACTTTGTTATTTGCCGCGGACTTCTCTGCCAGAAAATGCGTCGCCAAGGCGATAATATCCCTGCCCCTGTCACGCAAGGGCGGCAACTTAACCGGAATAACATTTAAACGATAATAGAGGTCTTCCCTGAACTGCCCCTGCCGAACAGCGTCTTCTGGATCGCGGTTTGTGGCGCACACAATGCGTATATCTGAGTGCATCATTTTTTGGCCACCGACTCGACTAAACGTCCCGGTTTGCAAAAAGCGCAGCAGTTTTGCTTGCAAGGCCAAATCCATTTCGCCGATCTCGTCGAGAAACAGGGTGCCACCATTGGCTAACTCGGCCGCACCTTTGCGCTGGGACACCGCGCCGCTGAAGGCGCCTTTTTCATGGCCAAAAATTTCCGACTCGAATAACTCAGCGGGGATCGCCGCGCAGTTAACGGGAATAAACGGCCCGGAAGCGCGCGAGCTGGCATCGTGCAGCGCTTGCGCACACACTTCCTTGCCGGTGCCACTTTCGCCAGTGACAAACACACTCGCCTTACTGCGGGCCGCGCTGTCGAGAAGCTGATAAATGCTCTCCATTACCGAGGACTCGCCGACAAAATGCTCTCTTACAGCTCGGATTGGCCGGGGTTTTGATGCCGCCGTGGCACCAGCAGTGACTTGTCCCTGATCTAAGGTCGACTGCTGCGCGGCATCGGCAACAGCGGCGATCAGTCTGTCCTTGGAAAACGGCTTTTCTATAAAATCGAAGCCGCCATCGCGCATCGCCTCAACGGCGATATCGATGGAGCTGTTAGCGGTAATAATGATCACCGGAATATCGGCACGCGCTTTGGTAAAGCGCATTACCTCCATACCACTGATGTCGGGTAGGCAGACATCCTGCACCAAGATATCTGGCATCTTTTCCTTGATAGCTACCAGGGCGGAATGGCCGTCAATAAAATGCGACACCGCATAACCAGCGGCCTCGAGGTAACTGCTATAAAGGGCCCCGCTGGACACACTGTCTTCCACAACATATACCAGCTTTTGCGATCCCTCAGACATTGAATGCCCTCCGCAGATTTTTAAAAAATAACACGACTACAGCAGCTCTACCTGAACTTTCTGACGTGTTTCATGACACACCGCCAGCAACTGTTCGGCAAGTTCGATGATTTGCTCTCGGCCACTTGGTGGCGTTTCATTGATATAGCGGGCCAGACACGACAGGCGTTTGGCGCCGTACAACTCCGCCGAGTTTTTTAGAATATGCGCAACGGCCATGACTTCAGTTTCTGAATTATGATCGATGGCGGTACTCAAACGCGCCGACAATACTGATAATTCGTCAATAAACAGCCCAAACAAACGCGCAACCGTAGCCGGGTCGAACTGTTCCTGCATATCGCGATGCACTGCTACATCGAGCAACGCTTCATCATCGCCGAAGCCGGCTATGTAATCGCCCTTGATGGATGACTCACTGTCGCCCGATTCGCTCAGTACGGACACCAGCGCCAGCTTACTGACCGGCTTCGCCAACATCGCGTCAAAGCCCGCTGCGTCCATTACCGCGCGGTGCCCGCTCCCTTGTTCGCCGCTGAGCGAAATAATCATGGCATGCTGGTTAGGGCCCGACTCCCCTCGCAGCGCAACGCATATCGCCGACCCCTGCAGCCCCGGCATGTGCTCGTCTAACAACAGTGCGTCGTAACGCTCGTGTTGCGCTTTTGCCAGTGCGCTGCTTCCATCATTGGCGGTATCGCAGATGATGCCCTCAGCCTCAAGCATGGCCTTTACTGCCAATAAGCCGGGCAAGCTATCATCGGCGACCAAGACTTTGCGTGTCACTAGTGAGTGGCTTTGCGGTCGGGCCATCATTTTTTACCTCTGCGCTGCGGTGGCGAAAATAATTTTCTCCCATGACCACGCAATATCGGCACCAAGTACTTACAACAGCAACTTTGTTATAACTATCATGTTGTTAGCCTACTTTGCGGCGAACGACAGCCAGAACAGCGACAATTTTTATCACCAACATCCTATATTGCTTTGCAAAATGCAAACTGTTCTGCAACTCAGCAATATCGCCAGCCAGGCGGAAATTGACTGCGCCGACCAGATATCAAATACTCAGATTACCTTTCGCGACTACGTAAATGCTTATGACTGACGATCGTCCCTCAAAGCAGCCGCAGGCTGGCAGCAGAAGTATTGAAAGCTGGGCTGAATTTGAGATCGACCACGAGGGCACCATTACCCGCATTCTGCACCGCGGTCCTATCGATACACTTCGGTCTCTCGCGTCAGTCAGTCCGGGAGACAAACTACGTGACCGCCTGCCCAGTGCTGCGCTGCATTCACTCAAATCCGGGGCGGCGGCTGGCGTCGCATCGCAAAGCTTTGCCGCAACCATGGATGGCGAGCCGCTTATCCTCCACCTTACGGCCTCTGATGAGCCGCCGGGGCGTTATCTACTGACGATCTACCCCGATCGATTGGGGCTGAGTCGTATTCAACGCCAGCAAAAGCACCTGGAAATCATCTCCCGCTCACTGTACGAGTCCAGCCTCGACGCCATCATTACCATTGATGACAAGAGCATCATCCATGAATTTGGCAGCTCTGCGGAACAACTCTTTGGCTACACCCGGGAAGAGGTGGTCGGTAAACATGTGGCGGACATCGTCATTCCCCACGGCATGAGAAAATCTCACAACGAGGGCATGGCCAACTTCAATAAGACCCGGCAGGGGCCTGTGCTGAATACGCGGATAGAAGTAGAAGCTATCCGGCGAGATGGCAGCCTCTTCCCCTGCGAGCTAACCGTTGTTCCCACTGCAGAATTCGAAGGGCAAACCTTCTTTACCGCAACCATTCGAGACATTACAACGCGCATCGAGCGGGAAAAAGCGCTTACTCAGGCAAGGGAAACCGCAGTTGCAAGCAGTAAGGCTAAATCCAGCTTTCTCGCGCATATGAGCCACGAGATTCGCTCGCCCCTGAACGCCGTTATTGGCTGTATGGACCTGCTGCTTGAAGGCGATTTATCCACCGAGCAACGCATGCTGGCAGAGACCTCACTTGCGGCAGGCAATAGTTTATTAAGCGTCATAGAAGACGTGCTGGACTTTTCAAAAATCGAGTCCGGGCAACAAGAAATTCACTCCAGCAAGTTCAGCTTATTAGAGCAATGTGAGCGCGTGATGGAGGTATCAACCATTCGCGCGGTAAATAAAGATATCGAGATCTCCGCCTGCATCGACCCCCGCATACCGAAAACGGTAATCAGTGACCTGAGCTTTGTACGGCGAATCGTCACCAACCTTCTCGATAACGCGATTAAGTTCACTGACTCTGGCGGCGTAAATCTAAAAATCTCTCAAACCGATGAAGAACTGGCTGACGGCCGACTCGGACTGGTACTTGAAGTGCGCGACTCGGGGGTTGGGATTTCAGAATCGGATCAAGAGAAGTTATTTAATGAATTCTCTCAAGTAG
>Ga0208817_100570_pt1 | contig 11290 bp, 8 predicted proteins | sample Virmet3819_2500_FD_185741 | JGI IMG/M metagenome (GOLD analysis project Ga0208817, IMG submission 185741) | Marine viral communities from the Southern Atlantic ocean transect to study dissolved organic matter and carbon cycling - metaG... | ecosystem: Environmental > Aquatic > Marine > Oceanic ... | reverse complement strand
CATTTCAGGCACTTTGAGTTCGAGAAGTCTACACCATTCATCATTAGTCATCTCAAGTGGTGCTGACTTGTGTTGTTCGATAAGTATTCTTTTCTCTATTACATCAGCTACGACGTTACCTGTCACTAGGTCAGTCTTCGTATCCTCGGAGTTTTCAATGTACACTCTGTCTAGCGTTACTGCGGTTCCATAAGCAGTGATCATGAACATTGATTTTCCGCCGCCAGATACTTCATCGACGTCTATCGACACACTGATAACAGCATTGGCTCCAAGTTCAATTGCTTCATATTTGAGGTCAGTCAGTGCCTGTGCTTTTATCCTACTTATTTGGTCAGCGTAAGTTGCAGAGCGTCCACCGAAAAAGTCACTTAACCCAGCAGTAAAATCTGAAAAAACGTTTGTCCCCGCAACAACGTGCGCACTAACTATTCCGAAATATTGTTTTATTTTTGCGCCGTCTAGCGTGCTACTAGTTGTAATAAGTACATCCATATAATTATTCACTATTCGAATTTTCCTTTTTTCGCTTAACTTTAACCATAAAACAATAACATAAGTTAGGAATAAACTTGCTAGCTTTGTAGAAGCAAACTACGTTTGTCGCTCTAATCTGCCTTTAAAAATGATTCTCCAAGGGTACTGCACACTTACCTTTGATAGTGAAATAGAGTCCAGTGTCTTCAACGAGACTTTAGGTTGAAATTTAAGCTATACTACTTTTGAGGTTGTGTATTATCGCGATACACAGGGGGAGAAACGCTACCTACGTTTCTCTCCCTCTTTATTTGTGTTCGTCTTAAATGACACTACAGCTTCGCCAGTCATTAATTGTAATTGCTCTTGGCCTGTCAGTTGACGCTCGACTATCATTCCGACATAGGCCCACTGTTCTATTTGCTCACTGGGTGTTTTCGGGTAACTAGCTATCGCTTGCTTTGCGTCATCTATCAAAGAGCTATCAAGTTGCAACTTAACATTCCTCTGACTCGCTCTATTACTTTCAGATTTTTTTGTCATTCGCTCTTCCCTTCATAGCTCTGTGTTATTTTGAACTTGACCATGTCATACATGCGCTTGCACCTCGAAAGCTTAGTAAAATTGCATGTAAACCAGCGGTGATTGCCAAATGCTTTGTCTAACGCATATTTACTAGGCAATTTGTTGGTTGTTTCTAATTGTTGTTTAAGGAACCCTTTGAATTTTGGAAAAAGAGATGTGTCTCGCTTCTCCCAAATTTTTGCACTGTGATTGGCATGGTTTCCTTGGATGGGAAAGGTAGTATCAAGCCACGTTTTGTCGTATTGATATGCCCAGTTCAAAGCGTTTCCTTGATGCTCTTTTAACTCTGATCGATTAAGTAGGCCACGGCGTTTTCTCTCCTCGATCAAAGTCGCTCTTATGGCATCCCGCTTTTCGTACATTCTTAAATATTGACGCCATAGGCTTAGCCCATCAACAGACTGAACTACTCCAGTAATCGATGGTTCTGACACACCAAGTTTGGCTGCAATATCCTTACAACTCACATTTTCGATTGCCATTTTTATTGCTTGTCGCTCTATGTCAGCGGTGACAATTTGTTTTCGTTCTGTTGTCTTTACGCCAATTCGGTTGGCTAATTGTTTTACGTAGCCATGACTCACTTTCAAGCGCCTGCTTATCTCCGCAACGTTAAATTGATAACTTTGTAATAGTGCTGTTGCTCGTGACTCAATGGTTTCAGACATTTTTAGGGGTTTAGGAGCAGGTATTGGGGGAGGCGCTGATTCTTCGCGCAGTCCTTTTACTACAAATTCAAGCAAAATAGGTTTCAATGGATGAATGCTTAAATCTTGTTCGAAAACTATTCGACGAATACTTCTGGTATTCAACACACTGGGGAGACAAAGCGCTTCAGCTACCTCGTTATACCGCTCTAACACCGTAGACATCCGAATATGCATTTGCGATGTGAACAGCCCTCGTGAGTGAAATAGACGTTTAAAGTATTGCTGACCAACATTTTCATTATTGTTGCTACATAGCAATTGCACAATATGCTTTGCGAACTCTATCTGCTGTGCATTAGCGTCTGAAAGAACAACAGACTGTATTGACTCAAAATAACGTGGAAGCCGATATTTTCGATGGTTAAAAGGAACACTGGTTAATTCACACCCATGTTTGTAGCAGGCATTCACTCCCCACAATTGGTGTGACAAATGCCAATAAGCGACACCTATTTTAGCCATATCTTCTTTAGCACATTCTGGGCAGAAATTGCTTTGTATTAAAGAGCCAAATGCCAACTGTGGTGAGCATGAAAGGTTTGCTATGTTTATATCACCAGCGCCACACATTGCCGCCTTCAGTGCTTCATGGCGGGCATTATAAAGAACATGCAAAGGGTAAGCTGTGTGGTTATGTAAGAGATAGTCTATACCGTATTCAGAGTGACAAGAGATATCCTGAATATGGCTAGGCAGAAGCTGATTTAAACACCCCCCTTCATAGCCGAACCATTCCAACGAAGTATCCGTGTATGAGACATCTCCCCATAGCCAATGACACCGAGCAACATACGAAAACAAAGTTTCATCAGGTTGAATTCGAGGTGTATACAAGATTCTACTCATGGTCGATATTCATGCAGGTAGAAAAACTTAAATAACAAAAACATTAAAGGATGAATACTGCCATTTTCAGCCATCATAGTACTGGCTTTGAATGCAATATTGTTAGCAGTGACTTCAGCAAAACGTTGTAAATTTGGAAACAATACAGTGAAGTATCTTTGAAGCGCACTTTGCCATTGCTTGTTGAGAGTAACGCTCACTTTACTTGGAGAATGGGAATAGAAGCTACTCTCCATAAACACACGCTTGTGAAGTTCGACTTGCTCCCGCTGATATTCAACACCTCTTCTCATCAGCAGCTTGGTTTCCCAATCAAGCCAACGATGAAAAAGTGTAATATGAGGAGTACTAAAAAAAGATTTATCAAAAAAATCGCCTGAGCATTCAAACCCATTAAACTCGCTCACTAAACGTTGCCTCAGCGCGGTATTATGCTGATGACAAATAAAAGCAGTCATTGCTTGATGATCTGCTTTCCAAATAGCAAAGCCCTTGGCTCTTATTTCTTCATCATGGCACTTTGAGCAGTATTTTAGAGACTGATAAGGCATTAGTAGCTTTTCAGCATTAAACAGTACGCGTCCCGTTGCCTTGTCATTCAATTGAGTTTTCACATGTGCATTTAATACATCACGAGAGATGAATCCTTGCCAATATTTGCCCACCATATTATCAGTCAATACATCCTCGAATCTTTTTCTTCCATAGGCTTGTACTGCAAACTTCACTGCCCACCTTGGCATGGTCTCTCCTATCAAACGAGGACTTGATATTTGAAAAAGGCTTAAAAATTCCTTTGGAGCGAAAAAGTCTGCATACTCCTTGAGTCGATAAAAATAGGTCGGAAGATACTCACCGGGTTTGATGTTAATATTCTCTAGCATTATAGATGAAAGACTGGTGTTCAACATGAGCTCACTCGTCCCCCATGTCTAGGGCTTGAAGTCGTTTTATCCGATCAATGCGTACTTGCTTTTTTGAGTCCTTTTTCTGCGTATTTTTATCATCTATTTGCACTGTTTTTTCCGCAGAATAGGCGGGCGTGACATCAACTTTAGGTAGCTTCGGTTTAATCGATTCTTTGCGTATGTGAGTGGCCACATGCGCTGTATACAAAGAGTTAAATCGATTACTTTTGGTCATACTCAAATTCGCACTTAGTATATGATTTACTAGTCGCTTCAACTTGCTTATGTTCCCTTCACAATAATAAAAAATTGCATGTTCAAACTCCTTATCAACTAACTTCTCGCCCATACCTAAAAAGTTCGTGCTTAAGGCTTTAACCATTGTCTTCCATGTTATGTGTTCAATAGAGTGATCACTTAGAATAAACTTACCATCACTGATTAAACGCCGTTCAGACTGCTCGCTCTGTTCAGGAGCACTGAAAAGGTCGCCAGCTTCAGGCGTACCAATGAAAATCATTGGCACGCCTAAGTCGTTGAAAAACTCTTCTAAAAAAACATTAGTAACAACCTTGTTATCCTTCGTGGTTTTAGAGTTTAAAACCCATTGGACATCATCTATTACAAGTAAACCAAGGCCAACCATTCGACATATTTTAATGACATAAATAACCTGCTCACCAACAGTGTCTCTGCTTGGAAGCTTTGCAGTGAAATGACTATTGAGCTTTTTATCGATGGCATTAAGAATTGAAACTAAGAAAGCTTTTTTACTTGTCGCACTTTTAATATAAGTTTTTACAAACATGACCTGCGGTAGTCGTCTAAATCCAGTGTTTTCAGAAGGGGGATGAAAGTTATCAACAGGATTAAACGTTTCTAACAACTTATCATGAACGGTAGTTTTACCATGCCCAGAGCGCCCCATACAAAGCATGGCAGTTCCAGCGTCTATTAGAGTATTTGGTGCAGGCAAGTCTTTTACCGAAACCTCGCCGTTTTCAACTAAGTTGAGATATTTATCGTAATCGTCTGTCTTAGGGTGGCGATTGAGATAACCAATAAGAATCATGTGATGAATTTGATTATACAAATCAAATGTATACTCTGGCGGAACATAAAATCGTTTAGCCAAACCAACACGTTTGGTACTGTTTGGTAATGTAGAGTAATTGGGAGTAATATCGTCCCTTGCCGATAGTCGAGATATCAATTCAGATTCAGTTAGTTTCAGCATCTGAAGCGATGTAATAAATGGATTATCATCAATCCATTGTTCAAGCAGAAGGGTCGCTTCAGTCATCACTGCCTCCTTCACTATTTAACGATGGAGTATCAAAGTAATCTGCGGATGAATCAATTGCACTAGTGCCAAACACATTTCGAGTTTCGATAACATCTCTGGCGTTTTCTGATTTCTGTGCTTGCCTGAAGTTGTCCTGTATTCCGGCGACTATGCCTTTGCGATCTAGAGATCTGGTAGAAGTGTTTTTGTTTGATAACTCACGTTCTTCAGCTATCGATGCTTGCAAGGCAACGTTTGCCATTCTTCGGTCTTTACGATTGATAGACATCCTTTGCTTTTCGATTTGTTTTTGCTGCTTAATTTCTTCAGCAGTTAAATCTTCAAACCTTTCATCATGCGACGCCAGTGTGAACTCGATGATTTCAGTACCGAAATGTTTTGATAAGTACCATGCGTAACGTGGGTCATCCTTGTTTACACGCACTTTTATTGAAGGCTTCGCCTGACCACTAAAGCTGATCTTTTGTTGCCAATCTTGGAAACCTTTGTGGGATGTTCTATACGTAAGCTCACTCGATAAAATGAGTATACCGTCGATGGATACTTTTGCTTCCTCTTGTTCCAACATCGCGTACATCACTAGTTTTTTGGGGCGACGATTTCCAGAAGCCATTCTTTTAGAAATGTGCTTATTCCATAGCGTTAAAGGCGTCGGCTTAACACCTTCAAACACATCAAAAGATTGTAACCGTGTGTGGTTCATTCTTTGACGATTAAACGACAAAATCGATTCAATAATTAGTCGATTTAACGAGTCAATATCATGTATGGCGAAGTTTGAAGGGTGAACGGCATCTTTTGCAGGATTCGGCTTTACACTCCCGTCCAATCGCTGAAACAGAATTTTGTCTTGAGAATCAAAATTTACCTCTACAGTCCCCTTTTTTTTACTTAAGTAAGAAGTTGCAAAGGTAATGGTTTCTAATTTCAAGTCTGCTGCCAGCATGTCATCATAAAGACTAGTGGTATATTCTCCCCCTCTATCGCAGAACAACCTTACGCATATGTGTTGGCAAGGCCAATCATCTTCATCGATTTGAATTCCGTACCTTGCACAAAAATCAACTTTATTCGTAAAAGCATTGTAGAGTGCTTTTTTGACCGCGGAAACGCCGCGCTGATAAGTAATGCAATAGCCTACGATAACCCCCGAAAAGGTATCAACTACGAAGTACAAGTACGGGCGACCAATCACCTCTTTAGCTGTATATTCGCCCCTGCTGTTGATTCTCGATACCACGTAAATATTTAGTGTAGTGGCATCAATTTCATATGTGTCACTTGGCCCAATAGAGTTTTCTTGTGCTTTACCACGCGTAATGTCTTGATTATTTTGAACTGCCTTTGCACTCGTTTTAAGCTCTTCCCACTTCTTCCAATCTACATGCTTTTGAAAGTGAGCCGTAAATTGATCAATAGAAATATACTTACGGAAATCAAGATAGCGCTCTTTCCGTCCATATACGTCAGCCGATGAATAACAAAGGCGTTGGCAAAACTCGCTATGTAACGAAGTATATTTGTGGTCAGAAACTTTGGATAAGTATTTTTTTATGAATTGTTTAATTCGCTTTATGTCTTCTTGCGTAGCATCTCGTCTTAAATATTCGTCGGAATCGCCTTTTGCGCCAATAAAAGCTCCACCTCGTTTAGATCTCTTCGCTTCAGCCTCTTCATTATTTAAAGGTAACTTTCGATTAGTTCCACAAAGATACGTTAGTGGTAATAGCGCTAAAGGGTGAGAACCAAATGCTAAGTATTGATTGAGATAGTTATATAACGACTGAGGAGTTATATTGGCTTGCTTTGCGTAAGCATTGAAAGATTTTCTGGATAAATCGCCTTTGATATATAATTCTATGTCGTTAGATTCGATTAGTGGTCTTATTTTTGAATATCTCTCATACGCCGTGGCTACACGACTTTCTGTGGCAGACAAATAATGTCTAGACGAACTAAATGTATTAGGCGTTCTTTCAAACATGTCCCATGCTCGCCCTTCGATATCATCGCCAACTTTAACTAGAATAGGCTTAATAGGTTTTTTACGTTGTAGAGATAGCGCAACTACTTTTGATTCAGGAAAAGTATACGCAACGGTATATTCGAGTTCTTTCTCATCGGTATTTTTAGCTTTTATGATTTCGTTAATTGAATAATCAAATGCCTCTTCTGTCGGAAGACCTACCATTCCCATGCGTAGTCCTCCTTAGCATTAAAGACAAAACTTGCATCAGCAAGCGGACGAAATAGGTCTACCTGTAAGCCTTTATGCCAGATGAGATACCAAAATACGCCGTATGTTTTTTCAAACGAGATAGACATTTTATTGGATACCAGAAAAACCAAATCTGCCAATCGATGACGCTTTCTACCAGTAAGGAATTCTAAAAAATGAACTTGAAAAGACTTAAGAATAATATGGGGAACATCAAGGTTACGATGCCTTCTAGCTATTGCAAGATTTTTGACTAAGTTCGGACTTAACGTCCAATGTGAAGATGTAATTAAACGATACTCTTGCTGCTTTTCATCTTCCCAATAAGCTTGTTCGATTTTCAGCTTATCTTGTGTGCGGCCAGTAACAGCATCACCACTATCTACTATAAGCACTTCATCATTGTATTTTAACGAGACAGCAATCTTTTTTGTTTCACCTGTCATAATATCGACATATTGAAAACAAAAATCTGTAGTCATGATAGCTGCTTGATACCCTTGATTAGCATCTTTTACCAATCCACGTTTTGGTGCAAAACGGGGATGGGCGATATTAAGACGAGTCGCAACCGCTAATGTTGTATCAACATCTATTAAAGGATATTGCGTCTTTACCTTAGAGACGTTTTTTAAATAACTGAGTGTCAATCCAAAATGCCGTTCCATGTCTGAAAAGTATTCGTGACGTTGTGTTTCTTGGCCTAGCTGCTCAGTTGAGGCATTTCCCATGCTTGAGAACTGACGAGCGGTTTTATACGGAATGTACTTACCTTCGAATTCTCTCCGGGTTAAGTAATCGTCAATTTTATTTTCAGTTAACTCAGTAACAGTTGGCTGTTTAATCTTAGGTGAATTTGCATTTTTCATAACTTATTTTCCAATGACTACAAGTCGGAAAATAGTCTTAAATATTGAGATTGACAAGGAAAAGCATAAAAACCACGAAAAGTTATTGGTAAAGCCAATAAATTCGTTGAAAACAACAAAAATAACTAACCACAGACAACTAGAATGTGTAATTATTGAAGGTTTTTATTGATAAAAATGAGAGGCTAAACTGAATTTTACTTTGAAACGCACTTTATCGTAACAAATAAACTAACTTTGTCAACAGAGGCTTTATTTGACGAGGGGTTAATGCATTACTACAATTTTAATATTTACAATTTACCCAACATTTACATAATGAGAATCACAGAACAAAAATTGATTGAATTTGAGTTATTTCTAAAGCCATTTAACAAAAGCAGCAAGCTAGCGTTTGAGCACTTCGTAAAGCAACGTCAATTCGCTGAAAATGAGATTAGAAAAATATCAAAAAGCTCAAAAAAAAGTTCGTCACCAGAGTAAATAGAAAACTTCCGAGCTTAGTAAGCGCTGCTTAAGTTAACTAATTGCTATCAATGCGATAAGCATTCTTGTTCCAAATGTCCTTTTACAATATCCTGACCCTTAGCCTACTTAAAAATCGTTATAGCTGTCTTTCACAGAGCCAGTTAGACTCGCTGAATTTTCTGCAAAAACTAGATAAGAATAAAATCAAGGACAAGGAATGATCCCAAATTATCAGCAATTCATGCGGCCGTTTTTAGAGGTTGTACAAGCAAACAATGGCAATGAAGTTAAACTTCGAGACGTTATCAATCAGCTTGCTGATACATTTGACTTAACTGACGAAGAGCGTAACGAAACGCTGCCAAGTGGACGGCAAAGCGTTTTAGATAATCGTATTGGCTGGGCACGAACCTACCTCACAAAAGCGGGCCTCTTAAAAGCCACTAAAAGAGCACACTTTGCCATCACTGAGCGTGGTATCAAGGCATTGCAAGATAAAAATGCGACCATAAATAGCGATTATCTGAAGCAATTTGATGAGTTTGTAGCGTTTAAAGAGCAAAAGAACGACAGCAGCGTCCCTCTGACGCTAAATACAGAAGAATCTAGTAAACCCTTAGCATCAAATGAGATAACGCCTGACGAAGCGTTACTGGACGCTTATAAAGCCATTAACGACGCACTGGCGTTAGAGCTTATTTCTCGCACACGTGAGGTAACGCCAGCTTTTTTTGAAGACTTGCTTATCGAACTGTTGCTAGCAATGGGCTATGGCGGCACAGGCGAAGGCGCGGCGCACGCACTCGGGAAATCAGGTGATAACGGTATAGACGGTGTTATTGACCAAGATCCATTAGGCGTTGACCAAATTTATATTCAAGCTAAACGCTACTCAGAGGGCAATAACGTCGGCTCTGGTGACATCCGTGATTTCTTTGGTGCACTCAATTTAAAGAAAGCGCAAAAAGGTATTTTCATTACCACATCGGATTTTACGCCATCAGCTATACAAACAGCTAAAGACCTTGGCATGAGAATAGTCCTAATTAACGGTAAAGAGTTAGCCAAACTCATGCTTCGTTACAACATCGGCAGCAGAGACGAACAGGTCTTGCACCTGAAGAAGATCGACGAAGAATTTTTTGACGTGAATTAAAGTTAGCTTGGAATCATTTATGGATATTGACGGATTAAAACCAGAAACAAAGGCTCGCTTATCAATAGACGAGCAATTGAAGCTCGCTGGTTGGACAGTACAAACTTGGCCTAACGCAAACCTTGGCGAAAGCTTAGGTGTTGTAATACGTGAATATCCTACCGATACTGGCCCTGCGGATTATCTACTATTTGTAAATCGCGAAGCAGTAGGCGTGATTGAAGCCAAAAAAGACGAAACCATTTTATCCAATGTTGAAGATCAAACACTTCGTTACGCCACCAGTAAGATCAAATTTCGCAAAGACAAAGCGCCGCTATCGTTTTTGTTTGAAGCAACCAGTAAAGTCATTCAGTTCACCGACTTAAGAGATCCTGCCCCTAGGTCTAGAGAAATTTTCCATTTTTTTAAGCCCGAAACACTGCAAGAATGGATGAAGCGAGATAGTTCACTGCGCAGCAACCTTAAGAACAATATTCCAGCACTACCAAAAGCTAACTTACGAGATTGCCAAATAAGCGCAATTACAGGATTAGAAACATCGCTTGCCGATAGCAGACCTCGCTCATTAATTCATATGGCTACAGGTGCTGGCAAAACGTTTACAGCAATTAACTCAGTATACCGATTACTAAATAATGGTGGCGCTAAACGAATCTTGTTTTTGGTTGATACCAGAAACCTTGGTAAGCAGGCACAACAAGAGTTTCATGCTTTTAAACCGCATGGTAAAGAAACCTTTTTTCATGAAAATCACATAGTACAGCGACTCAATAGCAGCACCATAGATGATGCCGCTGAAGTTTGTATTTGCACTATACAAAGGATGTACTCGATTCTAAGTGGTAAACCAATAGATGAAAGCGCAGAAGATTTATCACTACATGAAGTAAAGCAAAATAAACAACAAGCAAAGTTGGTGAAGTATAACCCAACAGTTCCAATTGAAACCTTTGACTTTATTATTGTTGACGAATGTCACCGCTCTATTTATAACCTTTGGAAACAAGTTCTCGATTATTTCGATGCTTTCATTATTGGTCTTACTGCCACACCTGATAAACGCACATTAGGCTTTTTCAACGAAAACATCGTTGCAGAATACAGTTATGAAGATTCAGTACTTGATGGCGTAAATGTGGGTTACGATGTTTATGAAATTGAAACTGAAATCGGTAACAAAGGCGCTAAACTAAAGGCCAAAGAATGGCTAGATCATCGAGATAAATTAACTCGCAAAAAACGCTGGGCACAAGCAGAAGAAGATAACACATACACTAGCAAAGAGCTTGACCGCTCAGTGGTCAATAAAAGCCAAATACGCCAAGTCATTAGAGCAATGAAAAAGGCGGTAGAAACTGAAATATTTCCTAACCGTAAAGAAGTGCCAAAAACACTTATATTCGCAAAAACAGACAGCCACGCTGATGACATTATTCAAATTGTTCGTGAAGAGTACGGGCAAGGAAATGAGTTTTGTAAAAAGGTTACGTACAGTGCTAAAGACCCTGATGGCATATTGAATGATTTTCGTAATGACTTTAACCCTCGCATCACAGTGACTGTTGACATGATCGCGACAGGAACAGACGTAAAACCATTAGAAGTTCTACTTTTTATGCGCGATGTTCGTAGCAAAGGCTATTACGAACAAATGAAGGGCCGAGGGGTAAGAAGTTTGGGGTTTGAAGATCTTCGCAATGTCAGTAAAAGTGCAACGAGTGCTAAAGATAGATTTGTATTAATC
>Ga0208817_100554_pt1 | contig 11510 bp, 10 predicted proteins | sample Virmet3819_2500_FD_185741 | JGI IMG/M metagenome (GOLD analysis project Ga0208817, IMG submission 185741) | Marine viral communities from the Southern Atlantic ocean transect to study dissolved organic matter and carbon cycling - metaG... | ecosystem: Environmental > Aquatic > Marine > Oceanic ... | reverse complement strand
ATATTGACCCTAGCGCTATAAAGCAGGAAAAGAAGCACCTTTCTTCTGTAAGCGAAATAGAACTGTTTAACACTCAAGCACGGCTTTGGTGGAATAAGCAAAAGGGCCAGTGGAGCGAGGGCCATGCTGCCCGTATTTGGACACGCTTAAATGATAATGCGTTGAAAACGCTAGGCAAGCGGCCTATTGGCGAAATCACGCCTCAAGACATAATCAGAACCGTTCAAAAAATAGAAACGCGTGGTGCGCTCGATGTTGCTCAAAGAGTACTTCAAGACATTAGGCGCGTTTGTCGCTTCGCTGTACAGACTGGCGTTCTACTCCATAACCCTGCTTCTGAGTTATCTGGAATACTGGAAAAGCGTAAAACATCGCACAGGGCCTCTTTACCAAGGGAAGAATTGCCACAGTTTCTACGTGATTTAGATGCTTACCACCAGCAAGGCCGCTTACTTACCAAGCTAGCTATTGAACTATTGGTACACACTTTTGTTAGACCTGGTGAGTTAGCCGGTGCTTGTTGGGATGAATTCGACTTAGAAGAAAAACTATGGCGCATACCAGCGCATAGAATGAAAATGAAGTCTGATCACATCGTGCCACTTTCTAGGCAAGCACTTGCAGTATTAGAAAATACCAAGCCGTTTAGCGCTCGTTTCGAGTTCGTTTTTCCTTCTGAAAGAGATAGGTTCAAACAAATGTCTGACAATACTATGCGAATGGCTATTTTTCGCATGGGCTACGATGGTGAAACTAAAGGCAAAAGCAAGGCTAACCCACATGGATTCCGTGCTACTGCATCTTCAATACTAAATGAAACTGGCTTTAACCCAGACGCAATAGAGCGTCAGCTTTCACATATGGAAAGGAATGGGGTTAGAGCTGCTTACACGCACCATGCTCGTTACTTAGAAGAACGTAAAGAAATGATGCAATGGTGGAGTGATTACTTAGATAGTCTTAAGAATAACGGTAACGTTACGCCCATTTTTAAAAAACAAGCCTGATGAGTGTCGTACAGGGTCAATTAACTACGGTAGGAAATTAATATGGAAATCAATAACAGATTGAAGAGTTACTTAGACGCAGGTGAGCATGAGAGTCAGCTACTAGCGTTCACTAGTTTGTATAACACCATGCAGCTTGTTATAGATGGTGGTCGCAGCTATACAGACTCACAGTCTCAGACGTTATCAGAAACGCTCAGCTTAATGTTGCCTGCATTTAAGAGTACGTTAACCCAGCTTGAAAGCATTGGTAAGGGTGATAACTCTAAAGACCTAGCGTTAATCATTAGAACAAGAGAAGCTTCAAGTGCCCTAGCAGATGAAATGCTAGGCATTCTTGAAAACGGTGTATTCCAACAAAAAGATTCACCTGCAGAGTATCAATCTTTTAGAAGTGCCTGTTATAGCGTTAGTTCTCAGATATGTGACGCTTCACACGAATATCATGCGATCCTTCACAAGTATATCGACCCTGACTATAACGTGCTGACTATCACTGCAGCTTAGCCTTATAAACTGGCGCTAGGGTAGCTCCCGAAAAGTGACCCCAATCACCTGTGCCAGTTCCTCTTTATGGGATTCCGTAGGGGTACGGTATGACAAAAATGCTCGGTTCATTAGATGAAGCATTATCATCGTGGGAAAATGAAATTCTTCCTGATTTACAACACAAGGCCAGAAGCATACAAAGCCTTAATAATGAATTAGCCACGACACAAAACGAAGGTAGTAGAGAGTATCTTAGTTTACTCATCGAAAGGGCTAAGCGCGCTTCACAAGCTATTAGCGACATACCTAGGCTCTTTTATGATAACCCTGATAACGCTTATATCTGGAAAGATGCTATTTCCTGTAGCGACTACACAGCTTCAGACTTACTTGCTGTAATCGTAATGGGGTATTTAGGGCCTGATAACCCCCAAGGCAAGCTAACAGCAAAGGATAGGCAAAAGTGGAAAGCTGATGTGGCTCAAACGTCACAGAAACTCGCAGCCCTTTTATCTGGAAGCGATTTGCAATCAGTATCTGACGAAAGAGTATTTAACCTATACAAAGACCTTGCGTGGCTTATTGATTTTCATGTAACAAATAGAGAAGAAGCGAAGGCATTAAAAAGTGCATTAGAGGATAGAGTTTTTGAGTCTTCACTTGGCTTTATGTGGGACTTAGAGAGACTTACTCAGGTTAATGCTGCTTCTGAACGTTTTAAGTCATGGCATGATTTGCAATATACCTATGAGCCGTTCTGGCCTAAAATCATCTTAAAGAAACCTAATGATGCCAATGCACCACGGGCTTACTTTATCCGATATGTCACTTACTGTTTGCTTAACCTAACAAACAAAGCCCAAATAGACCGCGTAAAGCGACTTTCTGACACTTTCTATAGTGAGGTCGATACTAAGTCAATACGGGGCCTTACAGCGGATTTAACCGCAGCACACAAAAGGTAGACCTCTGTGTAATAGGGGGTTTTTATTCTTATTTATTCAAAATCCCCCTAGGGGGTTTGTTCCTTACTTGCTGATTTATCCCCACTAATCATCATTTCTTCGAGTCTTCATAATTGTTCCTTCATTTACTGATAAAGAACAAAAGAGACATTTATGAACACTAAAGCTGCCAACGATTATCCACAAGACGACCCTATTTTAAGAATGAGGGACGTTGAAAAATCCGTAGGTCTGAAAAAGCCAACTATCTACAAGCTTATAAAGCAATCTCAATTCCCTTCACCTATTAATCTAGGCGGTAGAGCAAGCGGCTGGCTTCTTTCTGAAATCAACCAATGGAAAGCTGAACGTATAGCAATATCACGGGGGCAGTAATGCAAAAGACTATCCCGTATAAGCCTGATCACTTCTATTTTCTCGGTTCTACTGTAAATCAAGTTATAGGCTTTCGAGCTGCTCGCGGTACTGGCCCATGCGAGGTGATGGAAACGAAGAACGAGGGCTGCTATTTGGAATACGCCCCATCTAGTCACTTAGCATTTCAGTTCAAGTTTAAACACCATGCATTGGCTAACGGTGACAAATGCTTGGTTTACGAAATCCCCGAAACTTTCAACCTTCTTTCTGTAAGCAACAAAGCTAAGCAAATGGGGTTAGACCTATGAAACTACGAGAGCTAACGAGTAAAGAGCACCTAGAACCTGATCACGTGTATATCATTGGGGATAATGAGCAAAAGGTACTCGGTTTTCTTGAAGTATTGCGTGTGGCTAATCAGCCTTTAGAGCAATTTACAGTTAACAACTTAATATACCTCTGCTATCCACCAGCAACCGAAATCAATCAGCTACCAAGGGAAGTCATTAACTTATCTTGTGGTGCTACGTGTGTGGTGCATTGGCTAACCTATAAAGCAAAAAAACGAAAACCCCAAAAGCCTGTGGCCCTTTTCTCAGCTCATGTGAAATCGCAATCAATGAGCAGAATAAACAAAGCTAAGTCTTGCAGTAAGAAGAGGTATTAATGGGTAAGTTAGATTTTAAAGGCCTAAATGAGTATGCGTTGAGTAATATTGATAGCGTATTACATCATTACTTACCTAACGGAAAGCATGAGGGCCACGAGTACAAACCATTAAACCCAAGAAGAGCAGACAATAAATCTGGTTCATTCAGCATTAATACCAATACAGGTGTTTGGGCTGACTTTGCAGATAGCGAAGCGAAAGGGCAAGACGTTATATCTCTGGTGGCATATGTTACAAACAAGCCCCAAGGCGAAGCATTCAAAGAGCTTAGCGACTTACTCAACTATGGTAATAGAGTTGCAACAAAGACAAACAAAAGCGCCACAAATACCCGTAGAAATAGTGAAGAATGGTTACACGTAACGCCTGTGCCACCCGAATTTGTTAAACGTTGCTTTAAAAAACACCTAAAGCACGGCTTACCTACTTTTACATGGGAATACAGGGACGCTAACAATCAGCTCATTCTTAAAGTACTGCGCTTTGATAAACAGATAGACGGCAAAAAAGAAAAAGTATTTGCACCGTTAGCCTTATATAGAAACCGTGATACTGGTGAAATCAAATGGCGATGGTCTATGCCAAAAATAAACCGCCCATTGTACGGATTACACGAACTAGCCAAGCGCCCTAAAGCCACAGTAGTTCTTACAGAGGGTGAGAAGGCCGCAGACGCGGCAAAAACATTGTTCCCTAGCTGTGTTTGTATGACGTGGCCTAATGGCTCTAAGTCTATCAGTAAGGCCGATTTCACACCGTTGGCTAGGCGCAATATAATCATATGGCCCGATAATGATAATGCCGGTATTACGTGCACTAAAGAGCTTAAGGACTTATTCACATCACTAGGCACAGCAAGCATTCGAATTATTAATTTAGACAGCTTAGCTAAAACCCCTCTTTCTGAAAGCGAAGGTGGCCCTTTTTTTGGTGAAGATTGCACGTGGCCCGATAAAGCAGATGCCGCAGACGCGATTGAGCTAGGCTGGGGCGCTACACACTTAGAAGCGTTAAAGAAAAGTGGTGAACTATTCATAAAAGAGGCGGTTACACACGCCCCTAGCGATATTAAGCCCAATGTACCTCAAGGCTTTAAATTAACTGATAACGGTGTAGAAGCGTTTTACAAGTCTGACGATAAAGGGAATGAAATATACAAGCGAATATGCGCCCCTTTAGAACTGTTAGCCTTAACCCGTGACGCTGGTGGCTCTGGTCAAGATTGGGGTGTACTTGTGCGCTTTAAAGACTATGACGGTCAAGAGAAGCGCTTGAATATTCCTAAGCGCCTGTTTGCTACTGACGGTGGTTCAGACATCAGAAAACAATTGCTTTCCGAAGGGCTTCATATAGAGCCACGATCGCAAGAGAAAGGAAAACTCATTGACTACCTTAACTGCCCTGACATAACCAATAGAGTAGGGTTAGTTAAAAAGTTAGGTTGGCATAAAAACGCTTTCATTTTGCCCGACCAAACAATAGGTGAAACAGTGTCGCCGCTTCTCTACGACAACGAAAACGCCCGTGATTGTAAGTTAAAGGCCGCAGGCTCAATATCAGAATGGCAACGTGAGATAGCGTCATATTGCGAAGGAAACCCTTTGCTTACTCTTGCTGTGTCTCTGGCGTTTACTGGCCCCCTAGTAAGCTTAATGGGGCTTTCTGAAAACGTTGGGTTTCACTTCTACGGTGATAGTTCTTTGGGTAAATCAACATTAATGAATGTTGCTTGCTCTGTGTATGGCAAGCCTAGTGAATTTAAAGGTTCATGGCGCACCACTGATAATGCTCTAGAAGATACTGCAGCTCTGCACTCAGACATGCTATTGGCGCTCGATGAGCTGAACGAAGCTAACCCTCTTACTATTGAGGGAATTATATACATGGTTGGTAACGGTAAAGGAAAGAACCGCTCTGGCCCTGACTATGCTAAGAAGAAAACACAGCGTTGGAACTTGGCGTTCTTATCAAACGGTGAAAAGACTATTGATGACTACTTAGGCAGCATTGGCAAAGCGGTTAATGGTGGTGTCCATATGCGTTTTCTTTCTCTGCCAGCTTCACAGCACGAAGACGAAGCACTTAAAAAGCGTAATGGCATATACACAACCACACATAATTTTATAAACGGGGCTGCATTGTCTGATCACTTGAACAAGGCATGTGAAAAGTACCACGGTGAACCGTTCTTGGAATTCATCAAGCAATTAACCAGTACCGACTTAGGCGAACTAATCAAAGTGCATCATGCAGAGATTGCAATTTATAGAGAACGTGTGCTTGGTAATGATGCTGGTGGACAAGCAGTAAGGGCCTTTCAGAAATTTGCGTTAGTGGGCTTAGCTGGTGAGCTTGCCTCTACTTTTGGCATTACTGGATGGAGCGAGGGCCATTCTATTCAATCGGCTATATCGTTGTTCAGAATGTGGGTAGATATTCGGGGTGGTACTGGGAACGTGGAAGAGATACAGCTTCTTAATCACCTGGCGAAGCAAATAAAGCTTTATGGTGAAAAGCACTTTAAACGGTGGGATAGAAGAGGGGCAAAAGACCCTATGGTCATTGATGAGCATGTACCATCTAAATTAGAAATGTGGGGCTATAGAGAGCAAATTACTATTAGGCACCCTGACAAAGACGCCACCACAGACCATATGTATTACGTCTATAAAGATATTTTTATGGATGTTATGTGTAAAGGGTTTGATGGTAAGAGGGCCGCTCGACTGCTTAGAGACCTAGGCGTTTCTATGCTTAGACCGTCAGAGCTAGAACGTAAGAAGCTAAACACCTCTGAAGCTCTACCTAATGCTGGTGGTAAGTCTCAACAGGTGATTAAGTTCAAGGCATCTTCACTCTTTGAAGCTGTAGATAGAATGGCTTTAAGCGATAGTGAACAAGACGAAGCTGAACAAGCTAAGTCAGCCTGATTATGTGTATATATCAATGGATGATGCTTAATATACTAAGCCTGTTTAGATATACAGGTTTAGTATTGTTACATGCAATTAACTACCTAAGTGCATTGCTCCAACTGCTCATTTATTTCTCTGTAAGCACCTATAACACACCATCTATCTTATTAAATTTGCACTATGCAGTACCTATTTGCACTTTGTCTATAGCCGTTTGCAGTAGTGCAAATGCTAAATATGTATTTATAAACATAGGGTTACAACTCCCGTTTGCAGTATTTGCACTTTTTGCACTCTATTTTACTAGGTAAGGGGTTCGTCCCTTCTACCCTGCGCAACGGGGCATAACGCGCTTTCAGTTGTAAAGACTTCTAAACAGACTTCACTCGAGTGAGGTGAATGGTGTACACCCACCACCATGACCTTTGCCAACGAGCTCACTTCACAATGCTATTTGCCTATGCTTTTTCACGGGTCCTTTTGGAAAGGGGGGGTTGTACGGCACACGGACCCGCGTATCTTTAACAGCTATAAAAAATTTCAAAGGGGGGTTATATTTTAATTGGAATAACCTTAATAAAATCATTGGTTTAAATGATATGTAAATTAATACTCAGTTCGATTTATATGCTTTGGTTCAATTTAATGGTGGGCACATTGCACCGTTAAATTGAACGTTTGCACTAAGGTATTGTATACCAGACTTAATTTATAAATATTACTCAAAGGGTAACTGAGTTTTACCTCGTTATGGTTGTTCATACCCAATACAGCAAGACCAAGATATAGTGTGTCGAATCGGGCTTCTCTTCGCGTGAAAGCAAAAAGTTAAGGGGCACGGGGTCAGATAGGTGTATTTCTACTGCAAAAAGTGCAAATAGTGCAAACATTATAAAAAAATGTATATTTATCAGAGCTATCTAACCTATGCAGTTTTTAATTGTGTAAATCTTAAAGTGCAAATTTGTATTAAGTAGTGCAAATATTCTTTTACAAGGAGTTTTCATGCCAAGGGATCATTCGATTCATATCTCGATAAGTGATAAATCTGGAGAAAGTTTTTCGTTTTCCTCTCTAAAAGAGCTAAAACGGTTTCTCAATAAAGAAACAAAGTTTTGGAAAGAGGTTAGAAATGGGCTTTCAAATGAAAAGCTGAATCACGCTTTTTTTGATGCTTCTTCAATATTCGATAACTATCTAGCAAAGGTGGAAGTAATCGAGAATAAAATCCATTTAGAGGATAATGAAGTCCAACAAGAGTTGAGCAGGTTGCAACGTAGTATATTCAATAATCTAAAGAACAGTTGGTTGTGGTCAGGGCACGAATATGTACACCAGTTTCTAGATATTTTATCTACAAAAAACGCTGAAACCGCTAACGCATTCATAGACTATGTGGCCAACGGTACTCTTTCAAATATCGGTAAGTCATTGTTTGATGGTCAACTAATGGGCTATGAATTTGCTTATCAGGACTCTGACTTGGTCAAAAGAAGGAAAGCAGAGCGAGCTTCTATATCAAAGATAAGGAGGCAGTTTGAAGAGGCCAATGAGAGCTTTGTTGCAGAAACTGAAAAGTCTAAGGGGGATTTTGAAGATTGGATTCAACTAACAGAAAAAAACTATGATAGCTGGAGTCAAAGGCTAGAAAAAAGGACTGCAAGGCGTCACAAAGCCTATAAAAGTTTGGCAAAGAAAGAAGCAGTTCGAATCGGCGAGGAATATAGTCAGAAAGTTGAGAAATGGGAGTTGAGAATCAATGAACTTGAACATACCTATCAAGAGAAGCTAAGACTAGAAAAGCCTGCGTCATATTGGAAAAAGTCTGCTTCAAAATTACAAATCCAAGGAATTGTTTTTACGCTCATTCTCATACTACTAATATCATCCGGCATTTATGCCCTAACAGACTTCTTCAAACTATGGCTTCTAAGAGGCGAGCAGCCCCTGAACTTGGGCTCGCTACAAGGAATAGTGCTTTTTGGTGCAATTGCAGCTATTTTTGCGTTTTTAGCGCGTGTACTTGCAAGGCTATCATTTAGCTCTTTTCATTTGATGCGAGATGCAGAAGAAAGAGAACAACTTACGTATTTGTACTTATCGCTCACGGAGGATGCAAAAGTTGACAAGGAGTCGCGCGATATTGTTTTACAAGCACTATTCAGTCGCTCTGAAACAGGGCTGCTTACCAACGAAAACGGTCCTTCAATGCCTAACATGCATGACTTGACGAATAAGTTTACAAAGTCGCAGCAATAATAATTTATTAGGGCGCTATCGTCGTGCTATAGCTACAATCAAAGTGGAGGTTGAAAGTGTTTGAGCTAATGGAAAGTGAAGACAAACCGAATATCAAAGTTCGCGCATTTGGCGTTGGAACGGTAGGCTGCAGGTTACTTTCGAATGCGAAATTTAAAATAGATGAGAGCATAGAGCTTGTATACATCCACGCAGAAAGCGACTTTTTAGAGAGCTTGGGTTCTCACGAGCATTTCAAAATAATTCTGCGAGACGCCTGTAATCGAGTTAACAACTTAAGTGATGCAAATCGAGCTATTGAGCAAAAGCATTCAGAGTTGACTAAATTAATAGGTGAAGCTGATTTGATATTTGTTGTCGCTGGGCTCGGTGGTGCGACAGGAAGTGGTTGCTCGCCCTATATTGCCAAGTTGGCCAAACAGTTAGGTACACTCTGTGTTGGTATGTTTTCACTCCCTTTTGGTTTTGAAGGCCGAGGGAAAAAAGGAGTGGCTCTCAAGGCGTATGCAGAATTAGCGAAAGTTACCGATTCTTTATTGCTCATAGAAAATGACCTTTTCCTAGACTCTTTTAAAAACAATAAAGATGGGAAGCTTCAATCAAATCTCTTCGAGGATTCAAATAAATATTTCTATTCACTGATAGCAGGCACGTCTGGCGCACTATTTAAACCAGGTTTGTTACAAATAACGTACGAAGATGTTAGGGCTGTATTGAAGAGCATGGGACCGTGCGCAGTAGGGGCTGGCTCTAGCTCTGGCGAAAATAGAGCTCAACAAGCTGCGCAAAACGCAATAACTAATTCGGAAAAAAACGGCGCTGACACTTCAACTGCTAAGGGGATACTTGCTGTTATTACGTGCGGTCCCGATTTCACTATCGAAGAATTTGAGAGTGTCGCAAATGCAATTAAAGTAATACTCAATGACCAAGTTACAGTAGTTATGGCGACTATTATTGACTTAGAAATGAATGACGAACTTGAAGTCTTTATAACACTATCTGGCTTAAAAGAACTGCCTATCGATTTTGATGTGAATGGCTATGAGTTTTATGCTGAAGTAGTGAGGTCAATTGAATTCGCTCCTCACCAGGCCAGTGCAGGTTTATCTATTTTGTCTTACTTTGGAGAAATAATTAAGCAAAAGCACTCGGATGTTAATGCAAATTTTAAAATTGAGCAGCTATCAAATTCGGTTGTCTTGACTATTGAAACTGTAAACGGTCATATTGAAAAGTTAGAAAAAACATTAGACGAATACGGAGAAGTAATAATTGGCACTAAGAGTCCATCGCAATTCCTGCAGAATGAGCTGAATGCACAAAAGCTGGAACTAAAGCTTGAGACAGCGGCTTTGGAAATTCGTCACAATGAACGATTGTTATTGATGTACCAAGAGCAGAATAGTGATTACAAATTGCGTCTAGATAGGGTTGAAGAGCAACTTTTCAGTCTTCAAAAATCTCTGTCTGACGGCTTAAGTAGCACAAATAAAAGTATGGCGAGTTTGATTTCTAAGCAGGAGCAACTCCCCAATGGACTAATTGAAACCATAAATGAATTTAAAAATCGAGAGATACCCGATGAAGTATCTGAGCTAATAAAGAGCAAAGTTGAAGAGTTATACCAAAATGATCGTAAAGGATTTTTGAGTTTTTCCGATCTAGTCAAAAACGGAGTTTACGGTGTTGTAGGAAACAGCATGTACTCATTCTTAATTCAATTGATTAATACAGTTCCTAAATAGTATTTTCTACAAAATGAGAAGGCTTACATAAGTGTCCGAAAAGTCCCATATTGCAGTTTTAGTTTCATCAGGAGGTCTTGCAGTATTTTTGCTAAGTCATCTATTCGCTGTTAGGCAATCGAGATTTAATAACAAGAGCGAGAAATTGAAGGTATTAGACAAGGTATATCATGACGCTTGTGATTTACTTGTTTTCCATTACCGAAACACGATTGAAAAGCCCTTTGAATCTGATGATTTGGAGTTTCAATAAGCAGTGCGAGAGCTTTCGAATAGTGATTGGTTAGAGAGAGTTTATGAAGCTTCTTTTGTCATACCGGCACGCACTACGGAGGAAAATGAGAAAAAGGAATATTGTAGGAAGGTAAGAGAAGAAAACTCATCGTATGAGAGGAAAAAACAGTCCAAAGTCTTTGATGAGCATATCAATTACCTATCCCCAGTTTTTCACTTAAAGTATGTCGAGTATAAAAGTAAATTTAATAGAATTTTGTCCCATATCACTGAAAACATCTCACTTGTTAGCCCAGTGATACAAAAGATTTGCCAAGATATGATTTTGATGAATCCGGAAAGTGTCGAGAGAGCCTATTTAACTCTGAAAAGAATCAATGAGGATGCGTGCGAAAACATACATGAAGACATCAAGGTCCCCTATTTAGACTTTTATTAGCGGTACGTCATGAATAGACGGCTCAACTCCTCAGCGAGAAATAGATGGTCAGAAGTTTGGTTTAGAGTATCTAGAAAGCTTCGAAGTTATTACACCAGCGGATTAAGGAGATAAGACAAAAATTTATATAATAAATTTTCATAAGAAACTGAAGAATCGACACTTAAAATTTGAGACTTCAGTTTCTAAAAAGTGGTGCTACATATGGTGCTATAATCTGGGGGTGCTTTTAGATTAATATATTTAAAACAATGCCTTAATGTTATTTTTTATCTCCGGCCCCGGCACCATTTATCTACTCCCAATTTTATCACAAATTACTATGGTAAAATCCATAAAAATTTTGGCAAAGACGTACTATCTTGAATTCTGTTATGTCACTTCGTTTAGACGAGTTATCTCGTGCTGAACGTCCATTCCACGCTCG